>ERZ777305.2851-NODE-2851-length-13299-cov-2.744941_pt1 | contig 13299 bp, 12 predicted proteins | sample MGYA00374965_ERZ777305 | MGnify/ENA primary metagenome ERZ777305 (study PRJEB29328, sample SAMD00013331) | mouse gut metagenome | study: EMG produced TPA metagenomics assembly of the Metagenome analysis of fecal microbiota from mouse which was promoted...
CGGGAGCCCGGTGGTGGGACTATTCGGACCGGAAGTGGAATCTGGATGGCCACATCTGTTTTGCGGGGTCCATACTGTGGGGCGTTCTGGGCGCGGTGGCGGTAAGGTGGCTCATCCCTATGCTGGGCTGGCTGGGGAATGCCATCCCGCCCACCCTGGCCCATATCCTGCTTTGGATCCTGTTGGCGATATTGGCCCTGGACTGTCTGGCCACCTCCCTCACCCTGGCAGGTACCCTCCACCGTATGCCCAGGGTGGAGGAGTTGAGTTCCCGGCTGGGAGCGTTAAGCGTCCGGCTTGGGACCTGGGTGCTGAAAAAAACGGAAGGCCGGATCCAGAAGGCCCACCCTCAGGCGGATTTTCAGAAGAAGCGGGAAAAGAGCGTTGTCTTTGCCGCCGGCTGCGGCTTTCATAAGCTCTTCTGGCTCTTTTTGATCGGAGCCTTTCTGGGGGATGTGGTGGAGACCATCTTCTGCCGCCTTACAGCCGGGGTGTGGATGTCCCGTTCCAGCGTGGTCTGGGGCCCCTTCTCCATTGTCTGGGGTCTGGCCATGGCCTTGGCAAGCCTTCTGCTCCATCGGTACCAGGACCGGTCGGACAGCTTTCTTTTCCTGGCGGGTACCCTTCTGGGGGGCGCCTATGAATACTTATGCAGCGTATTTACTGAACTGGTTTTCGGGGTGGTTTTTTGGGACTACAGCCACATTCCCTTTAATCTAGCTGGGCGAGTCAATCTTCTCTACTGTTTTTTCTGGGGTATCGCGGCGGTGGTATGGGTCCGCTTCTGCTACCCCAAGCTTTCCGGCCTTATTGAGCGGATCCCTCGAAAGTGGGGAAGACCCCTCACCTGGCTATTGACGGTATTCTTTGTCTGCGACATGCTGGTAAGCGCCGCCGCTCTGGGCCGTCTGGAGACCCGCTCCCAGGGACTCCCGCCCCAGAACGCGGTGGAGGAATACCTGGACGAACACTATGGGGACGAGCGTCTGAACAAGATATACCCTGCCGCCGTGCGGACCGACGGATAAAAATACCCCCGGGATACCATCCCGGGGGTATTTTGCGCATGGGGCAAAGCTTTCATTTACGTTTCTCCAGCACCATTCCCACAACGAACCCCACTGCCGCCGGGACCACCCAGCCCAGGCCGTAGGAGTAGAAGGGAAGGAACCGTCCGGCCAGGTCCATTACAGCTGGGATTTCTACGACTCGCCCCAACTCCAGCACCGCCGCGGCCAAAGTGAAGCCCATAGTCCACTGATAGATCCCTCTGGCGTGCCCAAAGAAGCGGCCAAAAAGCCCCAGCAGGATCAGGACGATGGCCAGAGGGTAGAGGAAGTAGAGTACCGGCGCGGAAAAAGTGATGATCTGAGAAAGACCGATGTTGGAGATAAGAAAGGAGGCTGCGCTAAACACTACCGCCCATTGGGGATACCGGAGCTTTCCAGGAAAAAGCTCCTCAAAGGTCTCCGAACAGGAGGTTACCAGCCCCACAGCGGTCTTCATACAACACAGAGTCACCGTGGCAGCCAGCAGGAGGGCCCCCGCCTTTCCAAAGTAGTGGTGAGCGATCAAAGCGAAGGCGTCGCCGCCGGTAAAGGCGGGATCAGAAAGCCTTTCAGCGTACAGGCCGTAACTCTGAGCGCCGACCAGGGCGGTGGCGGCATAGATAAGAGCCATCAGGGACATACTCACCGCTCCGGCTTTTACCGTGCTGATGGCTACCCGCTCCGGTTCGGTGACCCCCAACTGGCGGACTGAGCGGATCACGATAATGCCAAAGGCCAGGCTGGCCAGAGCGTCCAGGGTGTCGTAGCCCTGAAGGAAGCTGGCGGAGAAAGAAGAGTTTACATAATCTCCTACTGGTTGGACAGAAAAAACGGGTTGAATAGGGTTTACGAGGGCGGAAATTAACATAACTCCAAGAAGCGAAAGGAAGGCGGGGTTCAGAAATTTCCCCACCGAGTCCAGGATCTTAGAGGGGTTCAGGGAGAAATATAGCGCCCCGGCGAAGAACAGAAGGGAAAAGGCAAGCTGCCACAGCCATACCCGATCTTCCGCAAAGGGGAGCAGACCAATGGTAAAGCTGGTGGCGGCGCACCGGGGAATGGCGAAGAGGGGCCCAATGGTGAGATAAAGGGCGCAGGTAAAGAGGACCCGGAAGCGGGGGGAGACCCGGCCCGACAGATCCAGAAGTCCCTCGCTCCGGGAGATCCCTATGGACATGACTCCCAGCAAGGGGATCCCCACAGCGGTGATAAGCAGTCCCAGCAGGGCAACAGGCAGCCGGGAGCCTGCCCTGGCCCCCAGGATCAGGGGAAAGATCAGATTGCCGGCTCCGAAGAACAGGCCGAAGAGCATGGATCCGACCAATGCCAACTGACGAAGGGTGAGTTTTTGTTGCATAAAGGGGCCCTCCTTCCACAATCTGTCACCATTGTACCATAAAGAGACCGGGAATGGAATCCTGTTTTCTCCTATTTTTTTGAGGGGAAAAGGCTCTGGGGCAGACTGCGGCCCATTTTGCTGCCGTTCGCAAACGAAACTCCTTGACAGAAAAGCGGCTTGGCCTTAAAATAGAAATGGTGCATTGTAGAAAGGCGCCGGACGCGCCTTTCTTTCTTTTGGGATCAGTCCCGCCAAAAAATCAAACGGAGGTGTAAAAAGCGCGCTATGGAATTTAATTTGCTATGTGTGATCGTCGGCGTAGCGGCCCTTTTGGTGGGCGTCGTGGCCGACAGTGTGTACCGCAAGAACGTGTCGGAAAAGAAGCTGGGCTCTGCTGAGGAGGAAGCCAAGCGGATCCTCAACGACGCCATCAAGACCGCAGAGGGCAAGCAGCGGGAAGCCATGGTAGAGGCCAAGGAAGCCATCCTTACCGCCCGGAACGAGTGGGAAAAGGAGGAAAAGGAACGCCGCAGCGATATCCAGAAACAGGAAAACCGCTTGCAGCAGAAGGAAGAGAACCTGGACAAGAAGACCGAGAATCTGGAAAAGAAGGAAGAAGCCCTTCAAGAGAAGGTTGCCGACCTGGAGCAGTCCAAGGCGGAGATCGAGGAAATCAAGCAGAAGCAACTCTCCGAGTTGGAGCGGATCTCCGGCATGACCGCGGAAGAGGCCAAGGATATGCTGGTCAGCCAGTTGGAGGCGGAGGTCACTCACGAGTCCGCCGCCAAGATCAAGGAGGCTGAGACCCACTACAAAGAGGAAGCGGACAGTATGGCCCGGGAGATCATCGGTCTTGCTATCCAGCGCTGCGCTGCCGACCATGTGGCTGAGGCCACGGTGAGCGTGGTACCCCTGCCCTCCGACGATATGAAGGGCCGGATCATCGGCCGGGAAGGCCGGAATATCCGGACGCTGGAGACCCTCACCGGCGTGGACCTCATTATCGACGATACCCCCGAAGCCATCACTGTCTCCTGCTTTGAGCCGGTCCGTCGGGAGATCGCCCGGATCGCGCTGGAGCGGCTCATCCAGGACGGGCGGATCCATCCCGCCCGTATCGAGGAGATGGTGGAGAAAGCCAAGCGGGAGGTGGACGCCACCATCAAAGCCGAGGGCGAGCGGGCGGTCTTCGAGGTCAACGTCCACGGTCTCCATCCCGAGCTTATCAAGCTGCTGGGCCGGATGAAGTACCGTACCAGCTACGGACAGAACATCCTGAACCACTCGCTGGAGGTGGCCCGCCTGGCCGGGCTCATGGCCGCCGAACTGGGGGCCGACGTGAATACCGCCAAGCGGGCAGGTCTCCTTCACGACCTGGGCAAGGCCATCGACCACGAGATCGAGGGCGTGTCCCACGTGGCTATCGGCGTGGAACTGGCCCGAAAGTATCATGAGAGCGAGGAGGTCATCCACGCCATCGAGGCCCACCACAACGACGTGGAGGCCAAGACCCTGGTGGCCGTGCTGGTCCAGGCGGCGGACGCCATCTCTGCGGCCCGTCCCGGCGCCCGGCGGGAGGACCTGGAGAATTACATCAAACGTCTGGAGACCCTGGAGGGGATCGGCGCCAGCTTCCCCGGTGTGGAAAAGTGCTTTGCCATCCAGGCGGGCCGGGAGATCCGCATTATGGTGGAGCCCGAGAAGGTTACCGAGGACCAGATGGTCATTTTGGCCAGAGAGGTGGCCAAGAAGATCGAGGTCGAGATGGAATACCCCGGCCAGATCAAGGTCAACGTGATCCGGGAGACCAAGGCTGTGGATTACGCGAAATAAAAGGATACGAAAGGACCGCGCTGTGCTTTGATATGCTCCTCCTATGAGAGACAGAGAAAGAAGAAAAACAGTCTCTCATGGGGGGAGTATTTATGTCCAGGAGAATGAAGGTAGGCGCAGAAGAGAAGATAAGATGCATCAAAAGATATTTAACAGGCAAGGGAAGCCAGATGGAAATCGCAATAAAGTATGGATTGCGGTCAAAACACAACTCGGGAAGTGGATAAAGGAGTATAATGCTCATGGAGATTTCAACTCTGTAAGACGTTCGGGAGGAGGAAGCTACATGAAGCAGGGACGGGAAAAGACGCAGGAGGAACAGATCCAAATAGCGCGGGAGTGTGTTGCTAGCGGAAAAAACTATGGGGAGATGGCCTTAAAGTACAAGGTAAGATACCAGCAGGTGAGAAACTGGACACTGCGGTATGCGGAGTTGGGCGGGGCAGGCTGGAGGACCGGCGGATCCGGGATGAACTGGAGCATAACCAAGCTGGGGCAAGCCGGAATGACCCAGAGTATGTCCCGGGTGGCCCATTGCATTAACAACGGCCCCATGGAAGGCTTCTGGGGCATCCTGAAGCGAGAACGCTATTATGGAAACGCTTTACCAGCAAAGCCAAGCTTGTGCAGATGATCCACAACTACATCCACTACTACAACACCCGCAGGGTCCGGCGCAATCTTGGCGCGCTGACGCCAATGGAAAAGCACTGTTTGGCCTCAGCGGCATAAAGAATGGGTAGTAGCTTTTGCTACCACCCATTCCTCTAAAATTTTTATATTTTTTCTCCGTCCTCTTGACGGAGGGCGGCTCACTTTTATGGTACAGCGCGGTCCTTTTTGTTTCGAGAGGTGGTGCCGTTTGGGTGGGGTTGTCAGCAAATTTTCAACTGCGTGATTGCGAGAGGCTATTCTTTTCCTCGGGAAAAGAATAGCCTCTCGCGCTCTCCAAGAAAAGTCTAAGGTCAAGACCAGATGTTCTAAAGTTGGCTCCATCATCTTTCGCATCCACGGTCCCCCTTGCCCCGCGTCCGCGTGTACGCAAGAGGAACACTGACTATATGAGGAAACTGCATAAAAAGCGGCCCCGTGATTTGCAGGGCCGCTTCTTAAGGCCTTATAGGCCGCTTATCATACCGCCCCAAGTAGGGGTGGTCATGACTTTTATTGTATCTGAAGCCAAGATCACTCCCCGCAGTGGGACAGGCGGAGAGAGGTGATATAGGCCTGCTCCCGGGTGTAGGAGGCCAGAGGGGAGAAGTTCCCGTTGCCGGTGTCGCCCATGACTGCGGTCCCGGTGATGGGGTCCATAAGGCCGGAGGTAAAGGCCACGCTCTCCTTGGCCCAAGAGGCGATCTGAGCCTCATCGTTGAAGCTCTGGCCCTTGCCGGTGGTCATATCCAGCACCTGGGCGGTGCGGGAGAGCATGGAGGCCGCCTCCTGCCGGGTGATGGAGCCGGTGGGGTTGAAGGTGGTTTTCGAAGTGCCGTTGACAATGCCCAGGGCGTGGGCCGCCAGAATATCGGCGTTGTCGGTATCGGTGAAGGGATCGGTGATGGTTTTGCCTTTGACGACGGCATAGGCGGAAACCGACATACCCGCCTTTTTCTCCACCAGCACCACCATCAGCCGGCAGAACTCCTCCCGGGTGATGTTATTCTGGTAGCCCGTCTGAAGGTCCTCAGGCACCAGACCGGAGCGGATGGCGGCGTCCACCTGCTCCTGGGCCCAGGAGGAGGGGAGGTCGTTGGGGTCGGGCAGCTCCGCTTCCACCGTCACCTCGGCCTTGGGGTCGCCGGCCTTGAAATTGTTGAGGGACGCAGCGGGCGTGAACGCCTCATGGGTCTGGGCCAGGAAGAAGTCGCTGGCGTCGAAGTACCGGGGGTCGTAGAAGGCACCATTGCCGGGGCGGCCCCAGGTGGAGTCGATCCAGACCCACCGCCCGTCGATATAGGCGGCGTTCCAGGCATGGCCGTCGCCGCCGGCAGTGCCGTGGACATACACGGCGGGAATGCCCTGGGCCTGAAGAAGCGCCCGGGTCAGGTTGGCATAGCCGGAGCAGACCGCCAGCTTATGTTCCAGCACGTCCTCGCTGCTCAGGTAGGTATGCTCCTTTTGCCCCCGGAAGTATTCATAGTCATAGACCACGTTCTCCGCCACCCACCGGTGGATGGCCTGGGCCTTTTCATAATCACCGGAGAGTCCGGCGGTGATGTCATCGGACTTTGCCACGATGGCTGTACTCTGTTTGGTCACCCAGCGGCTGGGGTCCACCCCTTCAAAGAGGGCGCGGAAGGTCTCCAGCCGATCTGCAAGCTGCTCGCTGGGCAGATTGACGACATCCTTCAGGGAGGGGCACTGGCCCAGATAGTTCATAAACTGGTTGGCCGTCATGCCCTTCATGCTTTCCGCCAGCTTGCCCGTCTTGGGGAAGGTGATGCTGGTCAGGTTTTCGCAGCCCGAGACCACGCCGGTCTCCATCTCCTCCAAAGCGTCAGGCAGGGCGATGGAGGTGAAGGCGTTTCCAGCAAAGGCGCCGTCGCCCAGCTTTTTCAGTCCCTTGGGCAGGGTGACGGAGGTGAGGCCGCAGCCGCTGAAGGCATTCTCTCCGATCTCCTGCACCGAAGCAGGAAGACTGATGGAGGTGAGGGCGGAACAGCCGCAGAAGGCATAGGCCTCCACCGCCGTCAGGGTGTTGGGCAGGGTCACGCCGGTGAGGGAGGTGCAGTTCTGGAAGGCCTGCTCCCCGATGTTGGTCACCGAGTTGGGAATGGTGATACGCTTGAGGTAATCGCACTCCAAGAAGGCCCGTATTCCGATCTCAGTGACGCCGCTGGGAATGTTGACCTCCTGGACGGTGCTGTCCCAGAAGGCGTCTGCGTTGATGGTGCGGACCGTATCGGGCAGGACCACTTTAAGAACGCCGCGCTCAAAGACCCGATCCTCCCCATTGCCGATGGTGGTCACTCCGTCAGGGATGGTCACCGTGCCCGAGGTGGCGGTGCAGCGGATCAGCACGCCGTTCTCAATGATAAAGATGGAATCGTCCTGGACCAGCGTTTGGGTCGGAGCAGGGTCCTGGTCCTCGCCGCTCTCTTCCCCATCGCTGACTCCGTAGTAGAGAGGGGTATCATAAAAGTAGGCCAGCTGTTCTTCCTTTGTCACAGCACGGCCCCCGAAGGTGGCCTTGGTGGTAGGGTTGCCGTAAAAAGCGTTCCGTCCCACCGTCACCCCGGCGGGAACGTCCACCTGGGTCAGATTGCAGAAGGAGAAGGCGTTCATACCGATCTCCTGCAAACCGCTGGAAAAGCTGATCTGGGCCAGGCTGTGGCAGTTGTCAAAGGCCTCGGTCCCGATGGTCCTCAGGGAGGAGGGGAAGGTGATGGAGGTGAGGCTTCCGCACTCAGCAAAGGCCATATCCTCAATGGTGGTCAGCCCCTCAGGCAGGTTGATGGAGGACAGGGGCGATTCACAGAAGGCCTCCCGTCCAATGACCCGGATGGAGTCGGGCAAGGTGACCTTCAGGCCGGAAAAACTGAAAAAGCCGTAAAACACCTCGGGACCGATCTCAGTGACCCCATCGGGGATCACCACGTTGCCGCCGTTGCCGTTATATTCGACGAGGACGCCGCCCTCAATGACAAAGTCCTCCTCCGCCGCAAAGACCGGGACAGCCGACCCCAGACAAAGACAGAGGGCCAAAAGAGTGGAAAGAAATCTCTTTTTCATGCTGCAATCTCCTCCTATATTTCCGTTTAGGAATGATTTTATATGATAGAGGAAAAAGGGGGGAAAGTCAAGGATACAATCCGGCAGATAACGCTGAAAAAGCGGGCCGCCTTGGGCGGCCCGCTTTGCAGTTCGGGCTTTTGCTCAGAAGGAAAACGCCACCCCCACCACCGCCGAGGCGAGGATGAAGAAGATGGGGTGTACCTTTTTCAGCGGCGTGAACTTCACGCACACGAACACCACCACCGCCAGCGCGATGGGCGGCCAGTTGGGGTAGTTGGCAAAGGCGCTCTCCAGCCCTGTGGCGGGGCGGAGCAGGGCGATCCGGGCCACCTGAAGCATAGCGGCGGTGATAAGGGCCACTGAGGCGGCCCGGAGGCCGTAGAAGACCCCGTCCACCGCCTTGGACTGGCGGAACCTTTGCAAAAATTGGGCGATGATGAGGATGATAACGATGGAGGGGAAGATGAGCCCCAGGGTAGAGACCACGCCCCCCAGGATCCCACCGGAGGTAAAGCCTACATAGGTGGCCATGTTGACCCCCATGGGGCCGGGGGTGGACTCGGAGATGGCGATCATGTCGGCCAGCTGGCCGGAGGTGAACCAGCCGGTCCGCGCCCCCAGATCGGTGAGAAAGGGAATGGTAGCAAGGCCCCCTCCCACAGAGAAGAGGCCTACCCGGCAAAATTCAAAGAAAAGCCGCAGATAGATCATGCCTTCCGCACCCCCTTTAAGGTCCGGACGCCAAGGCCGACGGCTCCGGAGAAGATGACCAGGAATACCGGGGACGTGACCACATCCCATACCGCTAAAAGGACGGCGGAAGTGGGATCAGGCAGGGTAATAAAGCTTCCCGCGGCGGCCAAAGCCAGCACGGCAATATAGATGATCCGGGTGGGCCAGTCCTTGACGGCGCCTTTAAAGAGCTTGATAACGCTGACCAGAATGAGGGCCACCACCCCTGCCCGAATGCCGTTGAAGGCGTGGGAGACCGCCTCCAGGTGCATAAAGTTGCTTAAAAAAGCGGCGATGGCCAGAATGATGACGATGGAGGGGAAAACCACCCCCAATGTGGCGATAACGCCTCCGGCGATCCCGCCCTGGGAGGAGCCCACAAAGGTGGCGGTATTGACGGCGATAACGCCGGGGGTACACTGGCCTACGGCGTAGTAGTCGGCCAGCTGGTCCTCCGTGGCCCATTTTTTCTTTTCCACGATCTCCCGCTGGAGGATGGGGAGCATGGCGTAGCCGCCGCCGAAGGTCATGACCCCCACCTTGGCGAAGGTAAAAAACAACTCCGCTAACAGCACCGAAAAGACTCCTTTCTTTGGCTCAGTTAATTTCTTTGGTATTATAGTACGCTTTGGAAAAGATTGCAACCTGGGCTTGCGCGGTGGGAAGGACTGTATTATAATGAAGCCTGACCCAAGATCTTATGCGAGGAGAGAGGCATATGAGCGAGTATATCAAGGAGATGGACGAGGCTTACCGGAGCAAGCACTATCCTCAGGGTTCCTTTTTTGAGAAGGCCGCTCAGGAAAATAAGCGGGGAAACATTACCCTGGCGGTCATGTCGGCCCTGGTGTCGGCATTGCTGGTGGGTGTGATCGTTTTTCTGGTCTCCCTGACCCTGGCCCGGATGAAGGAAGGCAATGAAGATGCGTTGAGTATCGGGCTTCTCTTTATTGCCATCGTGGCTCTGTTGCTGGCCCTTTGCCTTTTTGGGCTGGTGTTCGCTATCCGCCACATCAAGGACGGCGCGGCCAAAGTGATAAAAAGCAGTGCAAAGCAAAGCGGCCTTGACGAGGCGGACATCCGGGAGTTTGACCGGCAGGCCATGCAGACCGGCAGCTATGTTCTGGCCCTGGCCGGAAAGGTATCCGCCGCCATGTCGGGACGGAAGGAGGGGATCCTGACCCGGGACTACCTTTGGCTGGGGGATCGGGCCAACACGATCCTGAAGCGGGAGGACATCGTGGGAGCCAGCCTCTACCACTGGTATTACTATGTCAATAAAAAGCGGGTCAGCAGTCTGAACCTGGCCGTCCTCAGCCGGAACAATGTGATGGCGGGGGTGGAGACCAGGGAGGAGAGTGGCAAAGAACTGATGAAGCTTCTCCGGGAGACCCACCCTTCCATCCAGATCCACGAGGGCGTCCTGGAGGAGGGCAAGCAGTTCGACCAATGGCGGGAGGAACTGACAAAAACCGCCGGGGCACACCCCGGGACCTGAGAAATAACGAAAAGAAAGCCCGGCCTGACGGGCGTTGAGAAAAGAGAGCCTTTTGTAGGGGCGGCTGATAGCCGCCCCTACAGAATTCCTTAAATCAACGTCCCTAAGGCCGGGCTTTCTTTTGTATTCAGGTCAGGCGTATCCGTACAGCCCCCGTACCGAGGCCTCCCCGGAGAAAACGTCCTCCTCCCCGCCGTCGGGGAACCGGACATGGAGGGTAAAATCCTCGTTGATCCGCTCCGCAAAGGCGTCCCGGCTCTCCCCATCCTGGATGAGCCGGACCTCCCGTGCGGTGGTAACGCAGCGGCGGCGGTATTCCTTCAGATAGTCCTCTCGCCGGCGAGGAAAGCTTTCCCACAGGGTGTTAAGTTCTGCGATCAAAGCGGAGGCCACGTCGGCTCGCCTGGGCGGCTGGGTCATATGCTGTCCCAGCGAGGTAGCCATGGCGGAGAGTTCCGGTCCAAAGTCCGCCTCGCTCTGGCTCACGTTGATGCCCATGCCCATCACCACATAGTCCAGCCGCCCATCATCGTCCACTCCCAATTCGCAGAGAATACCGCAGAGCTTTTTGCCGTCCAGCAGGGGATCATTGACCCACTTGATCTGACAGGAGAGGTCTCCAAGACGTTCCACAGCCCGGCATACCGCCACGGCGCACCAGGCGGTAAGCTGCTGGATCTGAACAAGAGAGCATTGAGGACGAAGAAGGACCGAGAGATACAGCCCCTTACCGGGAAGGGATTGGAAGGAGCGGCCCCGGCGGCCCTTGCCTCCGGTCTGTTCCCCGGCAATGACCACCAGCCCGCTTGGGGCTCCCTCGGCGGCCAGACGTTTGCATTCATTGTTGGTGGAGTCGGTCACATCCAGGCAAATGACGCGGTTGCCTACTATCTGTCCGAGCCGGGTCAGTTCTCCGGGGGAGAGAACGTCCGGGGCGGAGAGAAGCCGGTAGCCCAGCCCCGGACGAGAATCGATCTCATACCCTTCAGTTCGGAGTGCCTCCATAGCCTTCCACACGGCGGCCCGGCTGACCCCCAGGCTTTGGCTCATAGCCTGACCGGAGAGAGGGACGGAGGCGGAGGAGAGAAGATGAAGGACATTATCTTTCAACATAGATATTTCACCCTTTCCGTCGGTAACATACCGTTCTCTTCGTAGGGGCGACCCTTGTGGTCGCCCGCCTGGGGCACCTATTGTCCCTCCTTCTACTGTACCGCACCATAAAAAAAATGTCAACCAAAATGGAAATTCAGTTTACAATGCCTCCAAAATGTGCTATCCTTCCTGTAAACCAAATATGAAAAGAGGTTTACAACTATGGATACCAAAACAAAAAAACTGGTCCAGGCGGCCCTCATGGCCGCCCTGACAGCGGTGGGGGCGTTTCTCCGTTTCCCCCTGGGAGCAATGTCCTTTACCTTGCAGGATATGTTTACCGTTCTGGCGGGAGTGCTGCTGGGCTGGAAGTGGGGCGCCGCCTCCCAGGCGGTCTATGTGGCCCTGGGGCTTATGGGGCTTCCTGTTTTTACCCAAGGGGGAGGTTTGGGGTATGTACTCCAGCCCAGCTTTGGGTTTTTGCTGGGGATCATCCCTGCCGCCTCCTTCACCGGACTTTTGGCGGGAAACAGCGGAGACAGAAAACGGATCGTTTTTGCCTGCGCCGCAGGACTGGCGGTAATGTATCTTGTGGGCGTACCCTATATGGGCATGATCCTGAACCTATACATGGGCAAAGGCTTGTCGGTGTGGACTATCGTAAAGACGGGTATGCTGGTCTACCTGCCTGGAGACGCCCTGAAGGTGGCGGTGGTAGCGGCGGTGGCCCCCGCCCTTTGCCGGGGAGTGCGAAGGGCGGACGCATAACCGGAAGCTTTGTCCCATATAGTTGTGACAGAACTGTATGGAAAGGCGGGGATATTATGCCCTATGAGGAACTGCAGCCCGGAGGACACCATCTCATTCTGGAGGACAGGGAGCGCTTGACCGTCTCCGGGGTGGAGGAGGTGGAGAGCTTTGACGAAAATACCATTGTCATGGAGACCGCTCAGGGTGTGCTGATCGTCCGGGGAGAGGGTCTTCACATCGAGAAGCTGAGCCTGGACGGGGGAGACTTGAAGGTAGAGGGAATGGTAGAAGCCCTGGCCTATGAAGAGTCCCGCCGGGGAAGGGGCGGGTTTCTGTCCCGCTTGCTGGGGTGAGCCATGGGAGTCTCGGTGACCGGCCAGGCCCTGACCTTTGGGGGCGCCATGGCCCTGGGGGGAGTGCTGGGACTGGTCTATGATCTGTTTCGACTGCTCCGGCGGAGGCTGGACTGGAAGGCGCTGGGGATCCTCCTGGATCTGCTCTATTGGCCCCTGGTGGCAGTGTCCATCTTTGTTTACGCGGTGGCGGCGGGAGACGGGGTAGTACGGGTCTATCTCATGCTGGGAGTGGCTGTGGGAGGGGGTCTGTACTTCCTCCTTCTCAGCTGGGCGGCCCTTTTGCTAGGCGGTTGGATCGCCGATCTGGCGGCATTTTTATGGGCGCTGGCCCTGTGCCCGGTGCGCTGGTCCCGGGGGGCGCTAAAAAAATTTTCTCAAAATGCAAAAAAAATCTTCCATTATCGCTTGAAATGGTATAAAATAAACTGTACCATAGGAGCAATGGGCCGGATGGCCCGGATGAAGGGAGGCGGCGGTCATGCAGATCAAAAAAGCGGGGATCCTCACCAAGCTGGTGGTACTCACCCTGCTCATCGCTTCCGCCGTCAGTCTTCTGGGGCTTCAGGGCCGGATCAGCGAGGCCCGGCAGGAGCAGGAAGCGCTCCGGCTGAAAGTAGCCCAGCAGAGTCAGACCAACGCCGATCTGCGGGACGCCATCGACCACAGCAGCGATCCCGACCGTCAGGCCGCCATCGCAAGAGGTGAGTTGGGACTGACTGCGCCGGGGGAAAAGGTCATTATCTTCACCGATTGACGGCTCTATGTGTGTGGGGCCGAGAGAGAGGAAAATTTATCAGGGGAGGACAATTCGGGTCATATGGAGTTTGGGGTAGGTTCTGTTTTGGAGGGCAAGGTCACCGGCATTACCAAGTTCGGGGCCTTTGTCTCACTGCCGGAAGGCAAGTCCGGGTTGGT
>ERZ777305.2852-NODE-2852-length-13287-cov-6.185913_pt1 | contig 13287 bp, 5 predicted proteins | sample MGYA00374965_ERZ777305 | MGnify/ENA primary metagenome ERZ777305 (study PRJEB29328, sample SAMD00013331) | mouse gut metagenome | study: EMG produced TPA metagenomics assembly of the Metagenome analysis of fecal microbiota from mouse which was promoted...
CACCTACCACCACACCATGTTCGAGATGCTCGGCAACTGGAGCTTCGGCGACTACTTCAAGAAAGAAGCCATCGCATGGGCCTGGGAACTGCTCACCGAACGGTATAAACTGCCCGTTGACCGGCTCTACGCCACCGTCTTCGAGGGCTCGCCCGACGAAGGCGTGCCCTTCGATCAGGAGGCCTACGATTTCTGGGCCGAGCGGCTGCCCGCCTCGCATATCCTGCGGGGAAACAAGAAAGACAACTTCTGGGAGATGGGCGACACGGGCCCCTGCGGGCCCTGCTCCGAGATCCACTTCGACCTGCGCGACGACGCCGAGCGGGCCAAAGTCGACGGGGCCAGCCTCGTCAACAAAGACCACCCGCAGGTGATCGAGATTTGGAACCTCGTCTTCATGCAGTTCAACCGCAAGGCAAACGGCTCGCTGGAGCCGCTGCCGGCCAGGCATGTGGACACCGGTATGGGCTTCGAGCGGCTCTGCATGGTGATTCAGGGCAAGAAATCGAACTACGACACCGACGTCTTCCAGCCCTTGTTGCAAAAGATCGCGCAAATGGCCTCCGTAGCCTACGGGAGCGACCCTAAAAAGGATATCGCCATGCGCGTGATCGCCGACCACCTGCGCGCCATCGCCTTCTCGATCGCCGACGGGCAGCTGCCCAGCAATGTGAAGGCAGGGTATGTCATTCGGCGCATCTTGCGGCGGGCGGTGCGGTACGGGTACACCTATCTGGGCTTCACCGAGCCCTTCATCTGCCGCCTCGTGCCGACCCTCGTGGAACAGATGGGGGGACAGTTCCCGGAACTCAAGGCGCAGCAGCAATTGATCGAAAAGGTTATTTTCGAAGAAGAAAACTCCTTCCTGAAAACCTTGGCCACCGGGATTAATATGCTCGATTCCATTATCAAGAAGCTGCCTTCGGACAAGAAAATAATCAGCGGCGCCGATGCCTTCACGCTCTACGACACCTACGGATTCCCGATCGACCTGACGCAGCTCATCGCTTCGGAACAGGGGGTCGAAGTCGACATCGCCGGGTTCGAACGGGAGCTCGAAGCACAGAAGAACCGATCGCGCAACGCCTCGGCGGTCGAGACCGACGACTGGGTCGAAGTGCTGCCGGTCGAACGGTCGGAGTTCGTCGGCTACGACCACGCCACTTATCGAGGAGTGCGTATCGCCCGCTATCGGCGGGTGACGTCGAAAGGGAAATCGCACTACCAGATCGTGTTGGACTACACCCCCTTCTACGGGAATATGGGGGGACAGGTCGGCGATACCGGCTATCTGCTCGACCCGGCGACGGGCGAACGGACTGCGGTGGTCGACACGCAGAAGGAGAACAACCTGACGGTGCACATCACTAACGCCTTGCCGGCGAACGTGGAGGCCGGGTTCGAAGCGGTGGTCGACACCGAACGGCGGATGGCCTCGGCGGCCAACCATACGGCGACCCACCTGATGCACCACGCCTTGCGCGAAGTGCTCGGCACGCATGTCGAACAGAAAGGCTCGCTGGTGACGCCGGACTACCTGCGGTTCGACTTCTCGCACTTCCAGAAGGTGACGGACGAGGAGCTCAGAGAGGTGGAACGCCGGGTCAATGCGGCGATCCGCGCCAACTTCGTGCTCGAAGAGAACCGTCACTGCACGATGGAGCAGGCACGCGAGATGGGAGCCATGATGCTCTTCGGCGAAAAGTACGGAGACGAGGTGCGGGTGGTGAAGTACGGCCATTCTGTCGAGCTTTGCGGGGGGCTGCACGTGCCGGCGACGGGGAATCTCGGCCTCTTCCGGATCGTCTCCGAGGAGTCCAGCGCGGCCGGCATCCGGCGGATCGAAGCCGTCACGGGGCGTGCCGCAGAGGAGATGTGCGAGGAGCAGAGCGATATGATCAAGGAGCTGATGGTTGTCCTGCGGACCAACCAGGTGGTGGCGGCCCTCAGGAAGATGATGGACGAGAATGCCGAGATGGGCAAACAGATGACCCAGATCCGGCAGGCCCGGGACGGATTCCTGATCGAGAAACTGATGGGATTTGCCGAACCGGCGGGCGATTTCCAGCTGATATCCAGAAGGTTGGATTTGGTGCCGGATTCGGTGAAGAGCGTGTCGCTCGGCCTGCGGGAACGGATGAACGATATGGCGGCGGTGTTCGGGAGCACCTTCGGCGGGAAACCGACCCTGACCGTCGTGCTGAGCGATTCGGCCGTGGCGCAGGGGCTGAATGCCGGGGCCATCGTACGCGAGGCGGCCAAACTGATCCAGGGCGGCGGCGGCGGACAGCCTCACTATGCGACGGCCGGCGGCAAAAACAGCGACGGAATCGAAGATGCGATGGCCGCGGCGCTCGACCTGATCAAGGCGAAGTTGAATGCGTAGCTTGATGAAAACGGGCAGTCTGTATACGTTATTGGGGGTTGCTGTACTGTGGGGCGGCTTGCTCTCTTCGTGCGATCATACCCCGGAGCGGAAGATCACCCTTGCCGTAGTGCCCAAGGTGGACGACGCTTCGGTGGCGGTGGCCAAGGCGGCTGCGTTGGCGGCGCGGGAGGCCTATGATATCGCCGTGCGGTGGGACGTCTCGTACAATCCGACTGCCGCGTCGCAGGCCCAGCTGATCGAAAAACTCGTTCAGGCACGGGTGGACGGCATTCTGCTCAGCTGCATCGATGCCTCGGATGCGGAGCTGAGGGAGGCGGTCGACGCCGCTGTGGCGGCTGGAGTCTTCGTCGGGACGTTCGACTCCGATGCGCCGGGCACTGCGCGGAGCTTCTATATCGGTTCCGACAACGAGGCTGCGGGCCGGTTGGCGGCGGTGACCCTCCGGGAACTGTGCGCCGAAGGGGGACGGCCGGCGACGGGGATCGGTCTGTTCGGCGGGGTCGAGGGAGATGCCGCCATGGCGGGGCGGCTGGCCGGATTCCTGCCCGAGGTGCCGGATACGGCGGCCCTCTTGTGGTCGGGCGACGTGCCGGCCACGGGGCGGCAGCAGGCGACCGAATTTCTGACCGACGAGGCGCAGCTGCCGGTCAACGGCGTGGTTTTTCTTTCGGGGACGACTTTGGCGGATGCCAATAGTATCGGCGGGATGGCGCGTCTGGACAGCCTCTGCCGGCCGGCGACGGAAGAGCTGGACGGAGCCGCGGCTGCGGCGGTGTTCTTCGACCCGACGAACGACGTGCTCGACTTCGTGCGCCGGATGCCCCACTGTGCGGCGATCCGGCAGGACTATCCCGTGATAGTGACCGCCGGGATCGAGCGGCTGCTCCGGCTGGTGCGTGGCGAGGGGGACGGGGGCGAGGAGAAGGTCTATGTGCCGGTCGAGGTGGTCAGGTAGTTTTTTACGGCATGGACGAAACGTTCGACATATCGCAGCGCTGGGCCGCCATCGTCAATCCGGTGGCCGGGAGCGGCCGCGGGCTGACCGACTGGCCGCAGATCAGCGGCCTGCTGCGCGACGAGGGGATCGCCGTCGACGCCATGTTCACCCTGCGCAAGTATCACGCCACGGAGCTGGCCGTCGCGGCCGTGCGGCAGGGCTATCGGCGGATCATCGTGGTGGGCGGCGACGGGACGATCCACGAGACCGTGAACGGCTTTTTCATCCAGCAGTCCTGTCCGACAACCGATATCCTGATGGCCGTGATTGCGGTGGGGACGGGCAACGACTGGATACGGATGTTCGGTATTCCGCGGAATTACGTGGACGCCATCCGTTCGATTCGCGAGAGTCGCTCCTTTTTGCAGGATGTCGGACGGGTCAGCTATTACGAGTCGAAAGTCCATCAGGTCAGGTATCAGGCCAATGTGGCGGGGTTCGGCTACGACGCGGCGGTCTGCCGGGGTTTCAACCGGCTCAAGGAGCGGGGATATCGGGGACGGTGGATCTATCTGTTCAGCGTTTTTCGCGAGGCGATGCGCTATCGGGCGCGTCGCGTCCGGATCGCAGTGGACGGCGAGGAGGTTTTTCACGGCCGGTTGTTTACCGGTACGGTCGGCATCTGCAAGTACACGGCGGGGGGGCTTTCTCAGACGCCGAATGCCATTGCCGACGACGGTCTGTTCGACCTCACGGTGATTCCGAACATGAACCGGGTGCGGTTGTTCCGGCGGTTCCGGGTGGTCTATACGGGGAATATTTACGACATTCCGCAGATTCGTCTGTTTCGCGGGGGGCGGATCGAAGTGCATGCCGAGCGTCCGATCCGGTTGGAGATCGACGGCGAGATATTGGGTTATTCCGATTTCGAGTTCCAGATCGTCGAGCGTGCGGTTCGGGTGGTGGTGAGCGAGAAGTTCATCCGCGACCGCGCTTAGGGCGGGGCTGTCTTGTTAACCGGCCTCCCTGCGCGCATGGGCAATGATTTGTACCGACCCAGCCGCAGAAATGCGCAGCATTTCCCGTCCACGGGACGTGGGGCCTGCCCGGCCCGAGCGCGAACGAAGAACGGTGCGAAGCTTTGGGCCGATACAGCCGCAGCGATGCGTGAGCATCGCCCGTCCACGCACCCACAGGGTGTTTTGTTAGGGTTGTCTCTGCCTTATTAGTGGGTCCTGCCCGGCCCGAGCGTGAACGAAGAACGGTGCGAAGCTTCGGCCCCCGTTTATTCCGAGAGGCAACGCAACTGAAAACCGCTGGCACGGCTGTACGTGCTGTTGGGATCGAGCCACGCCACGCCGAAACCAAAGTACACGCCATTGGTACTGCTGACCGTCGAAGACCAACTGGAACCGTTGTTGCCGACGTGGCTCAGTACGCTCGATGCGTGGTGGCGGAAGCCCGGGGCGGCGAGCCCTCCGCCCCGGCACAATGATACATTCCCTGTGATACACCCCCTGTGACGAACGATATGGGTCAGGTCAAGATACTGAAAGCCTCCGCCGGTTCCGGAAAAACCTACCGGCTGGCCTACGAATATATAAAAGGCGTCGTCCGCGACCCCTCTCTCTACCGGAGTACCCTGGCCGTGACCTTCACCAACAAGGCCACCGAGCAGATGAAGCGGCGGATCGTCGAGAGCCTCCACGCCCTCGCCTCCGCTCCCGCCGAAGAGCCCGAAGGCGACGAACCGGAGGTGCCCTATCTGCACGACCTCATGCGCGAGACCGGCCTCACCCGGAGCACCATCGTCCGGAACGCCGGCGCGGCGCGGAGCCTGATCCTGCACGACTACTCCCGGTTCGCCGTCTCCACCATCGACAAATTTTTCCAGCGCGTCGCCCGCGCCTTTTTCCGCGAGCTGGGACTCGATTTCGACTACACCGTCGAGATCGACCGTGAATGGGTGCTGGACGCCGCCATCGACCGTCTGCTGGAGCGGACAGCCTCCGAACCCGCCGTGCGGGAGGCCGTGAACCGCCTGCTCGACGAGCGCGCCGAGCAGGGACGCAGCTGGGACGTGCGCTCCGACCTCGTTCGGATCGGCGGCGAACTTTTTAAAGAGAGCTACGTGTCCGACACCGGAGCCGTAGCACAGCTCGTCGGGGTCTTCGACGAGATCGTGCGCGACATCGAAACGCGGTTCGGACAGCTGAAAGAGACCGCCCGGCGCGCTGTGGAGGTGATTTCCGCCGCCGGGCTGACCCTCGACGACTTTCCTTATAAGCGGATGAGTTTTGCCGGCTACCTTTTTCAGTTAGCCGAAGCCGACACGCCCCGGCCTTACGGATTGCGGTTCCGGCAGGCCGCAGAGAGCGTCGAGGCGTGGAGCACCAAACGCGCCCCCGCCCGCGAGCGGATCGAAGCCCTGGAACCCGCCCTGATGCCTCTGTTGCAGGAGGTTCGCGCGGGAGTCGATGCCTTGGTGCGTGACGTCAACTCGCGCGATCTGGTGCGCGAGAACCTCTCGCGGAGCCTGCTGCTGTCGCGGCTCGAAAGCGAAGTGCGCGCCGTGGCTGCCGAGGGGAACCTCGTGATGATCGACCAGACCGCAGCCCTCATCCACCGGTTGGTGACCGGCAACGACGCCCCGTTCATCTACGAGAAGGTCGGAAACGCCTACTCGCGCTACATGATCGACGAATTCCAGGACACCTCGGCCAAACAGTGGGAAAACTTTATCCCCCTGCTGGATAACGCTCTGGCAGAAAACGAGGGCGAGGCCGTCATGCTGATCGGCGACGTGAAGCAGTCCATCTACCGGTGGCGCGGCGGCGACTGGCGGATTCTGGGCACCGAGGCCGAAGCGCGTTTCGCCGGCGCGCTGGCCGAACCCGTTCCGATGGATACCAACTGGCGCAGCGAACGGAACATCATCTCGTTCAATAACCTCCTGATGCGGAGCATCGTGGAACGGGACGCCGCCGAGCTGGAGGAGTTTCTGGCCGAAGCCCCGTCCGCCGTGCGGTCGGGAGCCGAGATGCTGCGGCGATCCTACGAACGGTTCGAACAGCGCTGCGCCCCGGGGAAACTCTTGCGCTCGCCCGAGGGGTATGTCGAAGTGATTCCCGCCCCGCGCGAGCAGGTCGGAGCGCTGTTGACCGCCCGCGTGGCAGACATGCTGGCCCGCGGCTACGCCCTGCGCGACATCGCCGTGCTCGTGCGGAACAATTATGAGGCTCCGATGGTGGCCGATGTGCTGCTCGAAGCCGGCTATCCGATCGTGAGTCAGGAGGCCCTGCTGCTCGGCAGCTCGCCTGTCGTCGGGTTCGTGATGACCCTCTTTGCGCTGGCCGTGTCGGGCGAGGATACCGTCGCGCGGGCCCGGTACAACGCCTTTTTGGAGCGGCCCTACGGGGCACCGCTCTCCGCCGACGAGGCCGGCTTTATCGAGAGTTTGCTGCGGGGCGCTCTGACCGAAGGGCTGGAGCGGATCATCGAACGCTACGGGCTCGGACGGCGGCGCGAAGCGGCCGCTTTTCTCCAGGCGCTCTATCAGGTCATGCTCTCGTACGAGAAACAGGCCCTGCCCGATATTCCGATGTGGCTGGAGTGGTGGCGCGAGAAGGGGGTGCGGAAAACCGTTTATCTCCCCTCCGAACAGGACGCCATCACCATCATGACCGTCCATAAGGCGAAGGGGCTGGAATTTCCGTGCGTCGTGCTGCCTTACTGCGACTGGGAGCTGCTGCCCAAAGCGGGCCGGACGACCCTCTGGACGGCCGCCTCGGGCCCGGAGGCCGGCCGGTTTGCCGCGCTGGGCACCGTGCCGGTGGGGTACAAAAAAATCATGGAGCGGTCGCATTTCGCCGAGGCCTACTACCGCGAGAGTGTCTATGCTCATGTCGATAATCTGAACCTGCTCTATGTGGCCCTGACGCGGGCCGAGCGGGAGCTCTACGTGATGTACGACCCGCAGGGGCAGGGGACGGAGCGTGTCTCGCACCTGATCGACGCCGTGTTGCCGGAGGTCGAGGCGTTGGGCGAGGAGCGCTGTTTCTTGCCGGACGGCACCGGAGAGGGCATCTTTTATACGTTCGGCGAACGGGGGCCGGCACCGGTTCGGCCGGGTGGTTCGGGAAAGGGAGTTTCCGAGGGGGGGATCGAGCTGGAGGACTTTCCGTCTCACGACGCAGGGCAGCGGATTCGCGCCCGGTGGCGGTCGGATCGCTACTTCGGGACGGATCGGGAGGCGGTGTCGCCGCGGCGGTACGGTGTGCTGATGCACCGGCTGTTCGAGCTGACGGCCCGGCCGGAGGAGGTCGAGGCGGCGATCGCTCGGATGCGGACGGCGGGCGAGATCGTCTCGGACGGCGAGGAGCGGCTGCTGCGGGAGCGGGCTGCTGCGGCGCTGCGCGATCCGGTGGTGGCGGAGTGGTTCTCGCCGGAGTGGGAGGTGGTGCACAGCGAGCGGGAGATTATCGCGGGGCAGGGTGTGCGGCGTCCCGACCGGGTGGTGACGCAGGGGCGCGACCGGGCGGTGGTGGTGGACTATAAGTTCGGATCGCTGCGGAAGCCGGGCTATGCGCGGCAGGTGGAGGAGTACATGTCGCTGCTGCGCGAGATGGGATACGAGCGGGTGGAGGGTTACCTGTGGTTCGTGGAACTGGGCGAGGTCGACCGGGTCGGCTGATGGGCTATCTGTCCGTTCTTTGTGCTGGATGGAACTGCCGCTTTTTGAAAAAAGCGGCACCAAAAACTTTTAGTTAGCTACGCTCTACCTTAGGCTCCGCAGTCCTTAATCTTCGAGATCACTTTTGGGTCGGGGTTCTCCGGGCGCGTTGGGGTAATTACCGCTTTATACGCCCCGGAAGAATCCCCGGCCCAAAGAAGCGTCCGAGAATTGGGCCGCCGGCAGTTTTAGGATGCGAAGCATCCTCTAAAGTTTTTTTGGTTCTCTTTGTTCACAAAGAGAACAGTTCACTCCCGTAGCCAAAGACGCGCGCCACGCCTTAGAAGGGAAATCGTCAAAACTCGCTTGCGTGTTTTGACTGGATTTCCCAAGGCGCGCGGACGGAGGAGTCGGAATAGAATAGGTTTAAAAGAGTACAAAAATCAAAATACGATAGACAGGATGAGAAGAAACGGATGGCGTTGGACGATAGCCGCAGCCCTGCTGGGCTTGTGGGCCGCAGGGGCACAGGCCCGGAAAAAAGCGTTGGATCGGACCGTTTTCGACGGCTGGCGACAGGTCGTCGCCCCGCAGATCAGCGACGACGGCCGATGGGTCGTGTACGGCCTGAACCCCGCCCGGGGCGACGGGCAGACCGTCGTGTACGACGCCCTTTCTGAGCAGGCCGATACCCTGCACCGGGCTTCCGGTGCCCGGCTGTTCGGCTCCTCCGGAGCGCCGTGGGTGGCCGCGAAAGTCGTTCCCACACGTGCCCAGCAGCGGCGCGAGCAGATCGACAAGACCAAAGCCGACCGGAAACGGCCCGACACCTTGGTGATGGCCTCGCTGACCTCCGGCGAGCGGATCGTCGTTCCCCGGCTGAAAAGCTTTCAGACCGCCGACCGGGAGGGGAGCGGCATGATCGCCTACCTGTACGAAGTGGTGCCCGCGAAAGACACCTCCGAAGCAGCCAAAAAAGCGCCCAAGGCGAAGAAATTCAGTCGGTTGGTGCTTTGGGATGCGCTGTCCGGCGGCGACAGCGTCGTGATGGACAGCGTGGAGAGCTTCCGCCTCTCGCGGAACGGCCGGTTGTTGCTCTACACCTTGAAAGGCGACAGCCTGCGGAGCGTCCGGGCCTGGGCCGACGGGCGAGACATCGAGCTCTATGCCGCCAAAGTCGGGAAGACCGGCACCCTGGCTGTGGACGAAGCCGGCCGGCAGGGCGCTTTCCTTGTCACCGCCGATACCACCGCGACCGGAGCCCGGTGTGAACTCTACCGGTTCGATACGAAAGATCGGAAACCGCAGCGCGTGGCGGCCGAAGGGGCGGCGACCGGCTTTGTGGTGAGCGAGTTCGGCCCTCTGCGCTTCTCGCGTGGCGGCGGTCGGCTGGAGTTCGGCATGAACCGCCCGCCGCGGGTGGTGCCCAAAGACACCCTGCCCGAAGACGAGAAGAGCCGCTTCGACCTCTGGAGCTATACCGACACCCTGCTGATGACCCAGCAGCTGGCCGGCCTCGAACGGTTGAAGAAACAGACCTTCCGGGCCATGTACGACACGCGGCGGGGGAGCTGGGCCCTGCTCGGCGACGAGTCGCTGCCCTCGGTGATCCTCGCCGAGGAGGACGGAGCGCGGTATGCCTTGGGGACGGACGCCGGGCCGTACGAGTGGGCCAGCACCTGGGAGTCGCCCGGCAAACGCGACCTCTATGCCGTCGAGACGGCGACCGGCGTGCGTCGGCTGGTGGCTCGGGCCGCTAAGGCCGAAGCCTCGATCTCGCCCGACGGACGGTATATCGCCTGGTACGACGCGCCGCGCGGCGAGTGGCGCGCCGCTGCGACGGCGGCCGGCAAGGGAGAGGCAGAGGTGTCGCTTTCGGCCCGGATTCCCTATTCGATGTACGAACAGGGCTTCGACATGCCCGACGACCCGTCGGCCGAAGGAATGGCCGGTTGGACGACCGACGGCCGGGCGGTGATTTACGACAATTTCGACCTCTGGGCGACCGATCCCTCGGGGCGGCGAGCTCCGGAGTGCCTGACCCGCGGTGCGGGACGGCGCGACAGTATCGCTTTCCGGTACGTGGAGCTCGATCCGGAGGCACAGGCGATCGACCTTTCGCAGCCGCTCCTGCTCTCGGCCTTCGACCGGGCGTCGCGCGATGCCGGCTACTATCGGCTGCCGGCGGGCGGGGGCGAACCGCAGCGGCTGGTGATGGACGGCCACCGGTATACCTTCGTCGGGCGGGCGAGAGAGGCGGACGTGCTGCTGTGGCAGCGGGAAAACTTCCGGGAATACAGGGATCTGTGGCGCTCTGGATTCGGGCTCGAAGCGGCCCGGCGTGTGAGCGAGGCGAATCCGCAGGCGGCGGATTACCGGTGGGGCAGCGTGCGGCGTGTGGCGTGGAGCGACATGAACGGCGCTCCGGCCGAGGGGCTGCTCTACCTGCCGGAGGATTACGACTCGACGCGGCGTTATCCGGTCATCGTCTACTTCTACGAGACCCACACGGACGATATCCACAAGCACCTCCACCCGCAGCCCAGCTGGTCGATCGTGATTCCGGCGGTCTGCACTTCGCAGGATTATGTGGTTTTCATGCCGGATATCCATTATCGGACGGGGTATCCGGGGCAGTCGTGCTACGACGCGGTGGTGAGCGGCGCGAAGATGCTTATCGACCGCGGCATCGCCGATCCCGGCCGGATCGCCCTGCAGGGGCAGAGCTGGGGCGGCTATCAGATCGCCTATCTGGTGACGCGGACCGATATGTTCCGGTGTGTGAGCGCCGGCGCGCCGGTCTCGAACATGACATCGGCCACGGGCGGCATCCGCTGGGGGTCGGGCCTGCCGCGGATGTTCCAGTACGAACACGGCCAGAGCCGGATCGGGGGATCGCTGTGGGAGAAACCGATCGAGTATATCGAAAATTCGCCCCTCTTCTTTGCGAACAAGGTACGCACGCCGATTCTCCTACGGCACGACGATGCGGACGAGGCGGTGCCGTGGTACCAGGGGATCGAGTATTTTCTGGCCCTGCGACGTCACGGGGTGCCGGTCTGGATGCTGAACTACAACGGCCAGCCGCACAACCTGCGCCGGTATGCCGACCGGCTCGACTGGGATCGCCGGATGATGGAGTTCTTCGACCACTACCTGAAAGACGCTCCGGCGCCGCGCTGGATGGAGCGGGGGATTCGCGCCGTGGACAAGGGCATCGATACGGGCCGGGAGGAGTAGCCTCCGGCCGGAGCCGACAGGTTCCCCGATCCGAATGCACATCTCATATTTATAGTGCTTTAAAACCATGCGATATACATTGGCCTGGATGGCTGCGCTGAGCGCAGCCGGCGCCGCTGCCGCACAGAGGCAGCAGCCCCATGTGATTCTGATTATGACCGACCAGCACCGGTTCGACTACCTCGGCACGGTCGATACGACCGTCGTGACGCCGCACCTCGATGCGCTGGCGGCCGACGGCGTGCGGTTCTCCCACGGCTACACGTCGGCTCCCAGCAGTACGCCCGCCCGGGCCGGACTGCTGACCGGCCAGTCTCCGTGGCACCACGGGCTGATCGGCTACAACAATTTCATCGCGCCGGAGTATCCCAACCAGCTGCCGCAGCTGATGACCGACGCCGGATATTACAGCTACGGAATCGGAAAGATGCACTGGCATCCGCAGCGGTCGCTGCGGGGGTTCGCGGCGACCGAGCTCGACGAGTCCGGCCGCGTCGAAGACCCGGGATTCGTCAGCGACTACCGGCAGTGGTTCGCACAGGCGGCCCCGGGGCTCGATCCCGACTCCAGCCGCATCGGATGGAACGACCACGGCGCCGGGGCCTATCCGCTGGCCGACACCCTGCATCCGACCTGGTGGACGGGAGAGAGGGCCGTGCGGCTGATCGAAAACTACGACAAAGAGCAGCCGCTCTTCCTGAAAGTCTCTTTCGCCCGGCCCCACAGCCCGTACGACCCGCCGCAGCGGTTCCTGGATTTGTACGAGGGGAGGAGCCTGCCGGCGCCGGTTGTCGGCGACTGGGATTCGGCCTACTCGACGCGCTACACCCACGACCCGAACAAAAACCGGGAGGCTGCGTACGGCGATTTCGGGGCGGAGTACGCCCAGCGGTCGCGGAAACACTATGCGGCCAACGTTTCGTTCGTCGACGAGCAGGTCGGACGCATCGTCGCGGCGCTCCGGGAGCGGGGGATGTACGATAATGCCTTGATTCTCTTCGTCTCGGATCACGGCGACATGCTCGGAGACCACCACCACTGGCGCAAGACCTATGCTTACGAGGGGTCGTCGCACGTACCTTTCATCGTGCGGTATCCGCGGGGGATGAAAGCCCGGGTACGGCGGGGCTCGGTGCGGGACGAGCTGGTCGAAATCCGGGATATTCTGCCCACATTTCTCGATGCGGCGGGGGCACCGGTACCCGAAGGGGTGGACGGGCAGTCTATTCTGGATCTGCTGGCAAATCCGAAGCGGGCGGACTGGCGGACGCAGCTCGACCTGGAGCATACCGGCAGCTACGGAGGCAGCGGCTGGGTGGCGCTGACGGACGGGCGATATAAATATATCTGGTTTTACGGCACGGGGACGGAGCAGCTTTTCGATCTCGCGGACGATCCGTACGAGACTCGGGATTTGCACGCAGTGTCGGAGCAGGCTTCCCGTATGGAGGATTTTCGCCGAAAGATGGCCGACCACCTCGCAGAGCGGGGCGATAAATGGGTATCCTCTGACGGCAAATTGCTGATCAATAAAAACGTGCCGGTCAAGACCCCGAACTTTCCTCAGACCGGCGGGAGATAGCCCCGGTTCGGCCAAGGAATCCGTTTTATGGCGTGCGGCGGCGTCCGCAGCTTGCGTCTTGCGGAGCCTAAGGCGTAGCGTAGCTAACTAAAAGTTCTTTGGGTACCTTTCTTTCAAGAAAGGTACGGTTCCGTTCGGTACGGAGCTCTACCGCGCGCCGACGCCTTAGGAGACGATTCAACTGTTTCGGCGCGAGCCGAATATAGATGAATCGCGCAGGCGTGCGGACAGAGAATTGGGCGAGAGAATTGGGCTGAGCAGGTAAATGGAAATGCGTGAGCATTTCCCGTCCACGGGACGTGGGGCCCGCGCGGCCCGAGCGCAGTTCCAGGCGGCACAAAGCTCTACCGCGCGCCGACGCCTGACAAGGGAAATCGTCAAAATGTGCCGGCACATTTTGACAGGATTTCCCAAGGCGCGCGAAACGCGGCGGAGCGACAGCGGAGCCGCAGTGAGGCGGACACGGG
>ERZ777305.2853-NODE-2853-length-13285-cov-2.308239_pt1 | contig 13285 bp, 13 predicted proteins | sample MGYA00374965_ERZ777305 | MGnify/ENA primary metagenome ERZ777305 (study PRJEB29328, sample SAMD00013331) | mouse gut metagenome | study: EMG produced TPA metagenomics assembly of the Metagenome analysis of fecal microbiota from mouse which was promoted...
CTCTTTCCACTGTTCGGGAGTTTTTTTGACAGGCCGCGCCATCATATGACCTCCTTCTATCCTATTATTGACCATAAGTCAATAATAGGATAGAACAATTTCAGGGGGATGTCAATACAGGTTTTTCAATATATCTCTTTTTGCAGGATATTTGCTAAAATAAAACCTGACATTGCGACATATTACGACATAATTTCCCACATAATCCATGTTAAAATAAGGATACTCTGCACGATAAAGGGGGATACAACATGAAAAGCAGAAAAAAAACAGTTATTTTGGTCTTTTTGGCCGGAGCAGTTGTGGTATTAGGAATCGCTTGTTTTCTGCTCCTGCAGATGCTGCCCAGCCGCAACAGTCTGGAACTGGAAAATAATGCAACCGTGGGCATTATGCCGGGAATCGACCGGGAGCAACGGCTGAAAGAGCTGCAAAATGAACTGGATAAAGGCTTGATTGCGTTTTCGATCAACACCAGTCCGCTGTTTGACCCGAAAACGCAGGAAGGCAATCTGATGTTGGAAAACCCGAAAAACAACGCAAAACTGCTTGTAGCACAGGTTGTTCTGAATGAAGGGCAAAAAACGCTGTACACCTCAAAGGCGATACAACCGGGTTCTTATCTGGAACGGATCAGGCTGGAGCAGCCTCTTGCCGAGGGGGTCTATGAGGCTACGGTCTACATACAGGCATACGATGAGCAGACACAGGATTTAATCGGTCAGACGGGTGCGGCGGTAACGCTGACCGTACAAAATCAGTGACCGAGGAAAAGGAGGCCTATTCATGAAAAAAGCAGTATCTTTTATTTTGACACTTGCGATGGTATTTGCGTGCAGCCAGACGGTTTTTGCAGATTCACGCGCCTACCGCGACAGCGGCAGCGGCGACATTGTAATTGAAACTTCGGGAGGCAAGGAGATCGAACTGGTGGGACATGTGGAACCGACCATCATCTCGGTTGTCATGCCTTCTTACATTCCATTTGACATCAGCAAGAGCCAGCCGGCAGATAACAAGGTCGTTTCCCCTGAGATTAAGGTGACGAACAATTCCAACGTGCCTGTCGTGATCTACGTGGACAACGCTCGTGTTGATCTGAGCAATCTACAGGGGACCAGCTGGAGCAACAGCGGCGTTGTTGCAGAAAATCAGGTTGCGGTCGGCCTGACCGAAGCAGCGGTGCAGCCGGAGAATCTGGGCGGAGCAAAATGGCTTGCGCAGGGACAGCAGAATACCGAGCTGATCCGACTGGTTTCCCAGCAGGATGGGAAGATGTTCATTGTCGGCGCTATCGGTTCCCAGGTCCCGGAAAACCAGGTGTTTTCGGTAGTTCCCACCCTGGTAGTAAAGCAGGCGTAAGAAAATGGATTTTGTCGCCTGCTTTTATGAGGCCGTATAGCCGCAAGCATCGAAACGAGCACTCGTTTTTGACGAAGTGTAGGAAGCGGCCCACAAGCGCGTTTTGCGTGCCTGGCGGCTATATAAAATTTGAAGCAGAGCTGCTTATGGAGCCGTCTGCGGCGATCCTGCCGCAGGCTTGAAAGGGATTGCTTGGCTTCTTTTCAACTGCTTCGATGATAAGCATTTTGCAGAGATCGTGCAGCAGCCAGCTTAAAACCGGCAGCCTATGGATGGAGGCTGCCGGTTTTAAAGGTTTTTCCGGGAGCGTATCGCCCTCTTTGCTTTCTCCAGGAAATATGGTATACTGTCTTTAACGCTTTTGGCAGGAGGCTTTGCAGGCCCGAAGGAGGTGGTTTCGATGTCGATGTTCCAGCGTCCGGCCCCGCCTACGTGGAAAATCCTTCTTTATTGTTTTGGGTCACTTGCGGTTCTGCTGCTGCTTGGCAGGATCGCTGCTATTTTTCAGATCGGTTAGTAGATAAAAACAGCCCGGCATGTTTCTGGTATGCCGGGCTGTTTTTATGAATTAGGAGAAAAAAATGAAAAGCAAGGTGGATGACAGCTCTTATGCGGTCTTGCTCATGCCCGATTTTTTCGACTCGGGCTGAGACTGGAACTGGACTCTGGTTGCACGAGCGCGCTTGCGCATTTTGGCCTGCTTGCCATAGGAGATCATCCCGCTGACAAAGCTCCCGCCCAGCCCGAGGAAGAGGCAGGCGGCAAATTTATATGCGAACTTGTTGGTGAACGCGTAGACAACGACCTCCTGGAGGTAACGGAAGACACCCACCTCGGGGGAAAAGCTGACCAGACCACCTGCAAAGATGGAAAGCAGAACGAAAGATACAACAGCAGTGATGCATCCTACGGTGAAAGCGCTCATGGATTTTTGTTTCTTTTTCATTGCTATTGCCCCTTTCAAAAGTTACAAATTGTAACTATTCTGATAAACAATACAAAATTTCATCAATTTTCGATCTCCATATTTATAATATACCATATTATTTTCAAAAATCAAGAGGTAAACGGAGATTTTATTAAAGAAATTTTCATATTTGTAATCAGATTGTAATTTATTTGTTACCAGTTTGTAACCGAGCGCTGCACCCGCTGTAACCGTTCTGTCACCGATGCCCGGCCCGGATATACCTTCTATATGCAGTTTGGGTATCTGCGAGGCCGGTTATACATGGTTTTTCTTTTTTCAGCCTGGAAGCTGCACGCCCCAGACCTCCGCCCGGGTAGATGCAAAAACGGATTCGACGGAAACCCCGGCGATCGTATCCCCGAGCCGTTCCGCCAGCCCTTCTCCGTTCATCAGTTGGGCAAGCTGCAGCTTTGCGGCCTGCGACGCTCCCACAGCGGCGGACGGTTGTGAAGCCAGCAGGCTGTGCGCAATCTGTTTTTTCTTCCACAGCTCCATAAAATAGATGTGCCGGCTGAGGCGCAGCTCCCAGAAATCCGGTTCTTCGTCGTCCGGGCCGCTTCCAGAGCAGGTGATCCGCGGATGGCTGAACGCCTGCACGTTTGCGATGCTGCCGTCCTCTCCGATGGCGATGCACCGGGAAGAACGGGCGGTGATGCCCGGCATGATGGCTTCATTGCGCAGAATATCGAAAGTGAACCACGCGTCGATCCGGGACAGAATCTCTTTGGCATATTCCGGCTCCCGCTCCATCCGCTCCTGCACCGCCGGATGGATGACTACCGCTGTTTTCCCTGCGGGGATCGAACCGAGTTTGCGGATTGCGCTGGACTCCTCGTAGGCAGGGTTGGGGCCGCTGGGCCTCCAGTTTTCCAATGCCTCGGTATCCAGATCCTCCTGATAGAGAAGGTAGTGGGGGTAATCGTTCCGGCTCCGCCAGTAGCTGCTTCCGGCGTCGAACACATGGTAAACCAGTCCGGGATATTTCGCCCGGAGCATACTTTCCAGAGACACCGGTTGCGTCTGGGCGGCCTCTTCTGCCGCCGAAAGGCCGGTTACGCCGGCCGCCTGCTGTGCCACTGCGTCAAGGAAATTGCCCGTCTGACCCACTGCCGGCCGGCTCTGCGCGGATTCCCTATGCATCCGCGCAGCTGCATCAAGATGGGAGGCTGTGTCGATCATCCTGTCTATTCTGTTCATAGGCCGCTCCTTTTCAAAGGGTTCGGAATCTTTGCGCAGGGGGGTTCGTACAACGGACCTCCCTGTAAAAGATACGAAGATGGATTCCTGTTTATTTCCACATCAAATATTCAAAAAACTGTCCCAGACCGCCTGCGCCAAGGGAACCGGAAGAACCGAGTGAACCCAGGGAGCCGAACGATCCGAACGAACCAAACATCCCCATTGCCCCGAGCAGGCCGAGCATATCGGAGGACGGCTGACCATTTGTCTGGTGGTTTCCCTGTTGCCCGTTTTTCTGCTCCAGAAGGGTGCGCAGCGAGACCTGCTGCTGGCCTGCCGGACGGGTCTGACCGCGTGTTTTCCAGAAACTGTCCTGCGAACTGACTTGAAAAATCCGCTCTGCGCTTCCATCCAGGCCGTTTGGATACCAGCTGCTGGCGCGGCGCTCCTCCCGTATGGCGCCATAGCGGAGGGTACTGAAGCTGCCGCCGCAGGATGCCGCCCATTGGTCGGGCTGTGCCCAGCTGGTTTTGATGTCATTGAGGACCCATGCCTCATAGGACGGGTCGTTTTTCAGCGCCTGGAAGCCCGCATCGGTAATCGTAATCGACCGGGATTCCTGCGAACGGGTGGGGTGGATCGGGATTTGTGAAATCTGCTTATAGAGATATTGTTTATATTCTTCCAGCGTCATGTCCTTGCCGGGGCTGGAAACATCCTCCGGCTTGGATGTACCAGGCACCTCCAGGCCGTTGTTTTTCATAATCATCTCGCGGAACCCGCCGGGCCGCGGGGCTGGCAGCTGTGTCCCTTGGCTGTTCAGGGCATTGGTGTAAATCTGCGCCAGATAGTTGGTATCAATCATTTTGGAACACTCCTTTCCTGCAATAAAACGGTCGCGCAAAACTCGTTGTTTCTGGTTTTGATCTCGATTTCCCCCATATATTTTTCCACCTCCCGCCGGACGTTGGAAAGCCCGATTCCGTGGAACATGCCCCCTTTGGTGGAATGTGGAAGCCGTGAATCCCGGTCGATTTCCAGTTCCCCTTCAAAGGGGTTTTTGACCTCGATCAGGAAAAACTTTTTCTGCTGCTTTCCCAGCAGCCGGATGTAGCGGGCGTCCTCCGGGAGCTTTTCGCAGCCCTCCAGTGCGTTTTGCAGCAGATTGTTGAGGATAATGCCGATGTCGTAGGGGTCGTACCGCTCCGACTGCGGATACCGGAAGTCCACCTGGAAGGAAATCCCCAGCTTCACCGCCTGCCGCTGACGGTCGCTCAGAATGACGTCGGTGATGGGGTTGCCGGTTTTCACCGTCAGGTCAAACACCTTCATGCTCTCGTCCATCCGCCCGATATATTGCTCAATCTCCCCGTAGCTGCCGCTCTGCGCAAGCCCGCGGATGTTGGCCAGATGGCCCCGCATCTCATGTTTCATCCGCCGGATGCCGGTATAAAACCCTTCCACCTCCTCCATCCGTTCCTGCATGGCACGAATCTGCTGCTTTTCAAGAAAATAGGTATTTTTTTCCTCCTGAAGCCGCGCCATCTCCTGATAGGAAAAGATGGAAACCAGCGTCCCCGCATAGAACATCCCCGCAACCAGAGGGACCAACCCGATGAACAGGGGATGCTGTTCGTAAAGCTGGAAGATAACCCCATCCTTGACGCCGATCAGCATGGTGAACAGGATGCTGCCCACCAGAATCCCGGTCACCGGGATCAGGAGAAGGCAGAAGGTTTCCCACACCCCTAGGTGCAGCTCCTTTCTGTGCAGGACACCCGCCGCAAGGAAGAGGACAGCGAGAAACAGGGCAAACTGCACCAGCATAAGCAGCAGAAAATGGATTGTCAGGCGCAGAAAGATCTGTTCAGCGTCGTTCATTTCGGACAGGCGCTGGCTCCAGAGGAAGTTCAGGCTTTCCATGGCCAGCGCGCAGAGGTTGCGGGCGCTGAAAAAAACGGCCGACAGGAGCAGGATGGTTTGCCGGCTGAGGCGCAGAGGGGCTGACAGAAGCGACATCGCCAGTGCGATGAATGCCATGCTCGACCAGTTTGGCAGGTCGGCCACCAGCCCGGTCAGATAGGGGGCGAGGTAGATACAGAAAACCGCAGCGGTTCTCTGCCGGAGAGTATGCCTCGACCTTGCCGCCAGAAACGGATGGAAGAAAGCCGCGAAACTTCCGGCATAGAGCAGGAGAAGAACCACCAGTATGCCATGTTGAACCCATCGGAAGGTTGTCTCATTCATCGTCCAGCCTCTGTTTGACAAAGTGCAGATACGCCTTGATAAACGCCCCATATTTGTATCTTGAGATCAGCAGCCTTTCCCCGTTCACCAGCGTCAGCTCGGTTTTGTTGTAGGCGTCCACATAGGTGAAATTGACCAGATAGCCCTTGTGGATGCGGAAAAAACGTCCCTGCAGCTGTTCCTCCAGCGTCCCGATCTTCGCATAGTACGCGCACTTTTCGTCCTTCATGTGGAGCACGACCTTGTGGTTGCTGCTCTCGATGTAGTAGATGTCGTCCAGCGGGATCGCCCGGCTGGTATTCGCGTACTGGATCACGAGGGGATTGGCCTTCCGCATACGTTCGTCCCGGGACAGGATGTGTTCAGCCGCCCGTCCAAAGACCTCCGCGAACCGCTGCTCATCAACCGGCTTGAGCAGGTATTGGAACGCATTCACGTCGAATGCGTCAAAGACGTATTGCTCATGCCCGGTGACAAAGACAATGAGCGGCTGGGGTTCTATCGGGAGGCCCCGGATCTGCTTTGCCAGCGAGATGCCGTCCATATCGCAGCCGGACGCCTCCATCCCGATGTCCAGGAAGAGCAGGTCAAAAACATCCGCTTCCGCCAGGCAGTCAGAAGCGGAACTGTATTCCAGGACCCTGCACCGCCGTCCCTGCTTCCGGATCAGGGCGGCGAGGTATTCCCGGACCGGTTTTTCATCGTCACAGACCGCCACCCGAATCATTCGAGACATCCTGTCAGACGGTCCGGTCCAGCCCGCCGCCGGCGGAGATGCCCGCAAAAATCCGGTCCAGCAGGTCGGTTGGGATCGGCTGCCCGGCGGACCAGCCGGGGATGCTTGCCTTGATCGCGCTGGTCACCTTCCCCGAAATCTCCAGATGCAGCTGGTTGAACGTCCAGCAGGCAGACAGCCGGTCCTCGACCGGCAGGGTTTTATAGTATTCGTTCAATGTTCGGTAGTAGGCGTCCCATTCCGCTTCGTTATCCCCCGACATCCCATTGTATTTATAATAGCTGTTTTTGACATCTTCAAAGACGTGCTGCTTCATCTCGTCCGACACATCGATGATCTTCCTCCAGCCAGACCTGCCGGTAACGCACATCCCCTCCACGCCATAAGAATTTTTGAACTTCCCGGAACGCAGGTCTTCCAGTGTGTTGACGCCCTGCGGCGCGCTCCGGCGCCCCGTTGTAAAGCCGCTGAAAGGCCCCATCCGGTTGAACCAGCCCATGTTCCCGATGATCCGCATACAGCTCCCCCTTTCAAGCTCTGTTTCTGCCCCTATCCTTAATCCTCGTTCGCCCTGCACATTTCCCAAGGACGGCTGCGCAACTGGCTGGTTTTCTGTCGCAAATGGATAGAAGCCTGAATGGGAGGCAGCCTGCTTTTAAGAGGTTAAAAATCGCAGCGAAAGGGAAAACAGGACGGTTTCCCGCTCCCTTTTATTTTGTACAGGGGACAAACCGGTCGATCGCCTGTGCGACACCGCAGTCGTCGTTGGATGCGGTCACATGGTCCGCGAGTTCCCGGATTTCCGGCAGGGCATTTTTCGGGGCGACCGCCAGTCCGGCAAACCGGAGCATCTCGAGATCGTTTCCGTTGTCCCCAACCGCCATGACCTCCTCGGGGCGGATACCAAGCCGTCCGCACAGATGGGAGAGCCCGTCCCCCTTGTTGGCGGACGCGGCATTGACCTCCGCGTTCCCCGCGACCGAAGAGGTGACCGCCAGCCCGCCGATCGAGCCGAGCAGCGCCCAGACCTCTTCGATTTGGTGCGGCGGGATAAACGGCAGATTGATCTTTTCCACGCAGGCATCCGGCTGGGCGGCGAGCGCGGACAGGCTCTCCACCTGTTCCCGGCTTGAACGGATCATCGCCCTGCGCCCCTCGGAAACCGGAATCCGCGAGAGGATCGCGTCCCCCTGGCGGTCAACGTAGGAGCTGCCGCAGCAATAAAGCTCGGTGTAGAGCCCGAACGGCGCGATCTCCCGCAGCACCCGCAGAGCGAGATCCTGCGGTACCGGATTGGAATAGAGGGTTTCCCCGGTCACAAGGTCGCAAACTGCGGCGCCGTTTGAGGTCACCGCGTAGCGCAGCCCGGGGATCTCACGCAGCTGCTGGGGAATCCGTCCGCGAATCCGCCCGGTGGCGATCACCACCTGCACCCCCTGCGACGCGGCCCGCGCAATCGCAATCCGGTTCGGCTCGGGCAGGGTGAGGTGGTCGCTGCAAAGGGTGGTACCGTCCAGGTCCAGTGCGATCAGTCTGACTTGCATTTCAAAAACTCCTGTCGATTGATGTTGAAACCGCATATCGTAAAACCGCTGAAAAATGCGGGTCTGCCGCAGGCTCGAACAGAATCGTTCCGCCTCTGTTTCAGATGCTTCGATTATACAACAATCGCGCGGATCACGCAACGCCCTTTCCCGGAACCGGCGCTGCCTTTTTGGGTCGGGGATTTCCTTGGCAAAAATCCCCCGCTGTGCGTGCCCGCCTGGGGATATGGTCGCGGCCCTATCCCCCGCAAACAAAGCTGCCCGCCCCTGTCCACGCCGAAAAATGGTGTGTACCGATTCTTTTGCATAAATTTACCCATCTATTATCAAAAAAATTGCGGCAGAATGCCCATCCCAACGGCAAACAAAAATTGACTGTTCCGCCGAATCCTGTTACAATAGGATCATATGGCAACCCGGCTTCTGTTGTAGGGATTGCCCAAAGGAGGGGACGGATGCAGAACACGGTCTGGCTGGCGTGCACCGACCGCAGGGACCTGTCCGCTGCGGCGCGGGAGCTGCTCGCCCATGCGCTGGCGCTTGCCACACCGCCGGCATTGGTTTATGGAAAGCCCGAACTGGAACAGGGCGGGCTGCGGATCAGCCTTTCGCACACCAGGGGCGCGGTCGCCTGTGCGGTGTCGGCGTTCCCGGTCGGGGTGGATGTGGAACCGCTCGGCCGGAAGGTCCGGGACTGGAAGCGGCTTGCAGAGCGGTATTATACGCCGGAGGAGCGGTCCTGCATCGACAGCCCGGAACAGTTCCTCGAGGTCTGGACCCGCAAGGAGGCGTACCTCAAACGGGATGGGCGTGGGCTTTCTCTGCCGCTCAGGCAGATCAACACCCTTTCCATCCCGGGGATTTCTACCCGGATCGTGAACGGGTTTGTCGTCTCCTTGTGCGGGGAACCGGCGGAGTTTTCGCTGGTGGCCTGCCGTTTGGAGCAGTTCAAAAAACAAGATGGGGAAAACGAAACCACCCAAAGGGGGCTATGCTATGTTGGAAGAACTGGACCTGCACTTGAAGATGGAAAAAGAGGAGTGGAACGCTTGTAAGGAGATGCTCTGGCGGCGGCTGAGTGTGTTACAGCAGCGGGCGCGCGAACTGAAAATCCCGACCATCATCCTGTTTGAGGGCTGGGGGGCGTCCGGAAAGGGCTTGATGATCTCCCGTCTGATTCAGAATCTGGACCCGCGCGGCTTTTCGGTGCACAACATTGTCGGGCCGACCGCGGAGGACCTGCGTTATCCGTGGATGTACCGGTTCTGGAAGCGGCTGCCGCTCTATGGGGAGATCGCGATTTTTGACCGGAGCTGGTATTATGGGGTTACGGCCGAGCGGGAGAGCGGGGAGCTGTCCGGGAAAGAGATCGAGCGTCGGTTTGATGAGATTGTAGATTTTGAGCGGCAGATGGTTGATGACGGCGCAGTCCTGCTCAAATTTTTCCTGCATGTTTCCCGGAAGGAGCAGCGAAGGCGGCTCAAGGGGTTGGAGTCCAAAAAAGCGACCCGCTGGCGGGTGACCCAGGAGGACTGGCGCCGGAACAGGCACTATGAGGAAGAGGCGGAGCTGTTCGAGGAGATGCTCGAGAGAACCAGCAAATTGGACCTGCCATGGACGCTGGTGGAGGCGGAGGACAAACGGTATGCGGTGCACAAGGTGCTGGCCGCGGTGATCTCCGCTCTGGAAGGCGCGATTGCCCGCCGGGAGAGCGACAACATGCCCGAATTCGCGGGGGTGCGCATCTCGAAGGAGCTGGCGTCCCGCCCGCTGCCGCCCCTCTCGGAGGTGAGCCTCGCCCGCCGCACCCTCTCGATCGAAGAATATAAACAAGAGCTGAAACGCTGCCAGAAACAGCTGTTCGAGCTGCAAAACCGGCTTTATCAGAAGCGCATCCCGCTCATCCTCGCATTCGAAGGCTGGGATGCCGCGGGCAAGGGCGGCACGATCAAGCGGGTGACGCAGGCGCTCGACCCGCGCGGTTATGAGGTGATCCCGATCTGTGCACCCTCGCCGGTCGAGAAAAACCATCAGCACCTCTGGCGGTTCTGGAACGCCCTCCCGCGGGATGGACATACAGCCATCTTTGACCGCACCTGGTATGGCCGGGTCCTGGTCGAGCATATCGAGGGGTTCTGTACCATGGAGCAATGGGGCCGCGCTTATGACGAGATCAACCGGTTTGAGCGGCGTCTGGCCGACTGGGGGGCGATCGTCCTGAAGTTCTGGCTCCAGATTGACCAGGAGGAGCAGCTCCGGCGGTTTATCGAGCGCCAGCGGATTCCCGAGAAACAGTATAAGATCACCGACGAGGACTGGCGCAACCGGGACAAGTGGGACCAATACGAGGAAGCGGTCAACGAGATGCTCGCCCGCACCAACACCGGCTATGCGCCCTGGACGGTCGTTGAATCGAACGATAAGCGGTATGGGAGGATCAAGACGATGAAAACGATCATCCATGCGGCGGAGGAGCGGCTGAAATGACCGCACAGAAGCCCGGCACCCAACGGACTGTGGGGAGCATTACCTATAAGCTGACCCGCAAACGGGTAAAAAACCTGAACCTGCGGGTAGGGGAAGGGGGCGCGGTGCGCGTTTCAGCGCCCGCCCGCACCCCGCTGCGGGAGATCGACCGGTTTGTGGCGTCGCACGAGGCATGGATTGAGCAGGCACAGGAACGGGTACGCATTCGGGAGGAAGCCGCGGGACAGGTGCAGGACAGCTATACCGACGAGGAATGCCAGCGGGTGTTCGGAGAGGTGAGTGACCGCATCTATCCGCTGTTTGCGGCATACCTGCCCGCCCAGCCCGCTCTCCGGGTGCGGTGGATGAAAAGCCGGTGGGGGGTCTGCCATGTGGCGAAAAACTACATCACCCTGAACAAACAACTGATGGGGAAACCCCGCGCAGCGCTCGAATATGTGGTGCTGCATGAATATGTACACTTTCTGCATCCGAACCATCAGGCGGGATTTCATGCGGAGATGGCGCGCCTGATGCCCGATTATCTGGCCCGCCGCGCGCTTTTGAAGTGATAGATTGGAAAGATTCTCCGGAGGTTGGTCCGCCCGGAGGATACCGCCTCATGTCGCGCACGCTGCGGCGGCAGCCAAAGGCCCGGGGCCATGGGGCACCTCTCCTGGTGTGGAGCGGCAGAAGGCGGGTTTCATCAGAATTGACAAAATTATCACAAAAATTTGGATGGAGAATTTCCGGATGCAGAATTGAAAAAAGATGAACTTTATAGTATGCTATAGTCAAAATAGTTAAAAGCAGAACCATACGACTGGAGCGGTTTGGGTTTTTTCCCGGGCGGCTCCTGAAAGCCGGAATCCGGCGGGAAGGGGATTTGTGTTTGTATGAATATTTCTGTGTGTATTGGAAGCTCATGCCACCTCAAAGGTTCCTACGATATTATCAATGTCTTTAAACGGATGATCGCACAGAACCAGCTTGCGGAACAGGTCAACCTCAGTGCATCGTTCTGCCTGGGGAAATGCCAGCAGGGGGTCGCGGTCCGGATCGACGATGAGATCGTGACCGGTGTGAACCCGGAAAATGCCGAAGAAATTTTCAGGGAAAAAGTGATGAAGGAGCTGCAGTGAGGAATGACCGACGTACTCAGCCTGAAAAAAGCGAACTGTAAAAACTGCCATAAATGCATCCGGGTCTGCCCGGTGAAGTCGATCCGCTTTGCCGATAACCAGGCCAAAATCATCAATCAGGACTGCATCCTCTGCGGACGGTGCGTGGTCACCTGCCCGCAGAATGCCAAGAAGGTCCGCAACGACCTCACCGAGGTGATCGGCGCGATCGGCAGCGGCAAAAAGGTGGTCGCGAGCGTGGCCCCCTCGTTCATCAGCGAGTTCCCGGTTGATGGGATCGGGCAGTTCGAAACGCTGCTGAAAAAGCTGGGGATCTTCGCTGTGCGCGAGACGGCCGAAGGCGCATATATCGTCAAGCGGGAGTATGAGCGGATGATCCGTGAGCATCAGCAGGAGGTCATCATCTCTTCCTGCTGCCCAACTGTCGTCTCCCTGATCCAGAAATACTATCCGGCTGCGCTGCCGTACGTCGCACCGGTCATCTCCCCGATGCTCGCCAGCGCGCGCCAGATCAAGGCGGAATTCCCGGATGCGTATGTTGTGTTTATCGGCCCGTGTATCTCCAAGAAGGAGGAGATGCACAAGCTGCCCGGCTACATAGACTGTGTACTGACCTTTGACGAGCTGGAACAGTGGCTCATCCGGCGCGAGATCAAGGTGGAAGCGCTTGAGGCAGATGGACAGCCCGAGGGGGATGGACGTCTGTCCCGGTTTTTCCCCAAGACGGGCGGAATCATCGAGTGTATGGACCTCGACTTTGAGAGCGGTTATGAATACCTGCCGGTTGACGGGGTGGAAAACTGCATCAATGCGATCAAGGAGATCGAGAACGGCAGCCTGAACGGCTATTTCGTCGAGATGAGCGCCTGTGAGGGGAGCTGCATCAACGGCCCGTTCACGCGCCAGTATAAGGATTCGATCCTGCGGAGCCGCCGCCGGGTCAACCAGTATGCCCAGCCCGACCGCTCCAGGCGGACCGATTTCAGCATCAAGCCGGATTTCGGTCTGATGCGTCCGCTGCCGGTCGAGCTGGTGCGGGAGCACCGCCCGTCTGAGGCGCAGCTCACCGAAATCCTTGCCAAGATGGGCAAGACCCGCCCGGAACACGAGCTGAACTGCGGAAGCTGCGGCTATCCGACCTGCCGGGACAAGGCGGTTGCGGTGTTCAACGGCAAGGCGGACGTTGGGATGTGCCTGCCGTTCATGCGGGAGAAGGCCGAATCCTTCTCAAACAACGTGTTCAGCATCACCCCAAACGCAATCATTGTGCTTGACGAGGACCTCTGCATCCAGAAGATGAACATGCCGGCAAGCCATCTGTTTGGGATCAGCAGCCAGAAACTGATTGGCTCGATGATTATTGAGCTGATGGACCCGACCTACTTCCAGGATGTGCTGGACACGGGGAACGATGTCATCGACAAGCATATCTATCTGCCAGAGTTCGACAAGCATGTTGAGCTTTCGATCGTGCGGGACGAGGAGCACCATCTCCTGTTCGGGATGCTTAAGGACATCACCTCGGAGCACAACCGCCACGAAAAGTATAAGACCCGCCGCGACCAGACGATCGAGATCACCGACAAGGTGATCGAAAAGCAGATGCGGATCGTCCAGGAGATCGCTTCGCTGCTCGGCG
>ERZ777305.2856-NODE-2856-length-13269-cov-44.043439_pt1 | contig 13269 bp, 14 predicted proteins | sample MGYA00374965_ERZ777305 | MGnify/ENA primary metagenome ERZ777305 (study PRJEB29328, sample SAMD00013331) | mouse gut metagenome | study: EMG produced TPA metagenomics assembly of the Metagenome analysis of fecal microbiota from mouse which was promoted...
GACATCAGCAAAACCATGTCGAGTTCGGTTATTATGTCTTCCAGAACCGACACCGGGGTTGCGGGGCACAATGTAACGCCTGCCTTCATCCCTGCCTCACGGATATGGCATACGGTGCTGTAGAGATGGGTACAAGCTTCCTGATGAATGTTCATTATGTCGGCTCCCAGATCTCGCACCTGAGAAATCCATTTCTCAGGCTCCACAATCATCAGGTGCACATCAAGGGGTTTTGTGCAGACTTCAGCCACAGCCTCCATCACCGGAAAACCGAATGAAATGTTGGGAACAAACACGCCGTCCATCACATCGAGGTGGAGCATGTCTGCCTCGGAATTGTTGATTATCTCTATGTCTTTGCCGAGATTCGAGAAATCGGCTGCCAGTAATGAGGGTGAAACGAGCATCGCTTATAGGTGTTTTATATGTTTATCGTGTCACTTGGATTCAATCATCGAAATGAATTCATCTTCGGAAACCAGCGGAATGCCGAGTTGCCTGCATTTTTCAAGTTTTGCCGGGCCCATGTTTTCTCCCGCCAGTACGAAAGATGTCTTTTTTGATATGCTTCCGGCATTCTTGCCACCTTCACGCATAATGATTTCCTTATATTCATCGCGACTGTGGCGTGCGAAAGTGCCTGAAATGACGATTGTCTTCCCATCGAGGCTTGAGCCGGATGGTCTGAGTTTCTCTTCATCCACTTTCATCTGCACTCCGGCTTCAGTGAGCCGCCGGATGTTGGCGGCATTCACCGGCTCCCGCAGAAAGTCGTATATATTACGTGCGATCACCGGTCCGATGTCGGGGATGGCACTCAGTTGCTCAAGTTCCATTGACTGCATGTTTTCCATGCTCGTCACAGCTCTTGCCAGACGTTTTGCCGTTGTCTCCCCGACGTTAGGGATGGAAAGGGCATATATCACGCGTTCGAAAGGTACGGATTTCGATTCTTCGATTCCGCGCATGATGCGTTGTGCGGTCTTTTCTCCGATACGTTCCAGCTGAGAAAGTTTTTCGGAGGTAAGATCATAGATCTGTCCGATATTCTCTACCAGTCCGCATGTATAGAGCAGTTCGGCGGTTTCTTCGCCGATGCCGTCTATATTCATCATGCGGCGCGCGCAGAAATGCTCGATTCGTCCGGTAATCTGCGGACGGCATCCGTATTTGTTGGGGCAGCACCATGCAGCTTCTCCGAATATACGCTGCAGAGGTTTGTGGCAGACCTGACATTCGCGCACAAACTCAATCTTTTTAGCATTAGCGAGACGCTGCGATTTGTCGACCCCGGTAATCTGAGGAATTATTTCTCCCGCTTTTTCCACGTACAGGTGGTCGCCTTCGTGTATGTCAAGCTCCTGCATGATATCATCGTTATGCAGAGAAGCCCGTTTCACGACAGTCCCCGAGAGCAGCACCGGCTCAAGATTCGCCACAGGGGTCACGATGCCCATGCGTCCGGTCTCGAAAGTCACTTCCTTAAGCAATGTGCACGCTCTCTCCGGATTGAACTTGAAAGCCACAGCCCAACGCGGGGATTTTGCGGTATAACCAAGGTTGAGCTGCTGACGCAAAGAGTTGATTTTGAAGACGAGTCCGTCGGTTGCCACAGGCAGTTCCTTGCGGTGTTCATCCCAGTATGCTATATACCGGTCCACATCATCGATGGTGCGCAGTCTCGCCATGGCTTTGGAAACCTTGAATCCCCATTGACCGGCGGCGAGCATATTGTCATAATGGTTGTCGGCAGGAAGATCGTCGCTCAGGAGATAATAGAATCTGGCATCGAGATGGCGGCGTGCCACCTCCTTGGGATCCTGCATCTTGAGAGTGCCGGATGCCGCGTTGCGCGGATTGGCGAACAGCGGCTCCTCATTGTATGCCCTTTCGGCGTTAAGTTTCTCGAAAACTTCCCAAGGCATCAGAATCTCGCCTCTTATCTCAAATTCCTCCGGCCAGTCTCCGGGGAGAAGAGTCAGGGGGATACTGCGGATCGTGCGCACGTTTGCCGTGACATCATCGCCTTGTGTCCCGTCGCCCCTTGTCACGGCTCTTACGAGTCTTCCGTGGCGATAGGTGAGCGATATGGAAGTGCCGTCGAATTTCATTTCACCGACAATGCTGAAATCCTCCCCTTCAAGTGCTTTGTCCATGCGGTTGAACCAGTCGTCGACCTCTCCGATGGAGTAGGTGTTTGACAGCGACATCATAGGGCGGGCATGAACCACGTGTTCGAATCCTTTGGTAAGATCGGATCCGACACGCTGAGTGGGAGAATCCGGATCGGCAAATTCAGGATACTCTTTCTCCAAAGCCTCAAGCTCCTTGAGCAGCATGTCGAAATCCTTGTCGGATATCTGCGGAGCGTTCAGCACGTAATAATTATGGTTATGCCGGTTGATTTCCTCTCGCAACCGGTCGATCTTATCTTTCGGAGTCATGGATATAGGGGTATTTTATGTCCCAGAGGAACAGAGCCTGCGGGGGCATCGATGTTCCCGCCAAGCATCTGTCGCGGGCATCTATTATATTTTTAAAATCATTCAGCGAGAGTTTGCCTCGTCCCACATCAACCAATGTGCCGACCACAGCCCTCACCATGTTCCGCAGAAATCTGTCAGCGCGTATGGTGAACACTATGCCAGGAACGCCATATTGGTTGTTCCAGTCGTCCCACCGGGCTTCGCGCAGGTCACAGATATTGGTCCTGGCATCGGAATGCAGTTTTGCGAACGATGTGAAGTCTTCGGTCTCCCTGAGCAAAGCTGCCGCCCGGTTCATCGCTTCTGTGTCGAGAGCGGAAGGAGAATGCCAGGATACGGGGGAGAGGAAAGGGGATTTGCCGAAACTGACGAAATACCGGTATTCCCTCTCAGTCGCATCGAATCTGGCATGCGCATCGTCAGGCACCCTAATCAGGTCTTCCAGAGCCACCGCCGGTCCGCACAACCGGTTGAGCGAAAGGAGAAATTTCCCTTTGTCGGTAATCTCCGGAGCATCGAAATGGGCATACATGCGGCGGGCGTTAACACCTGTATCGGTGCGCCCGGCGCCGACTATTGCCACAGGAGCGCGCAAAACGGTAGAGAGCGCGGATTCTATGACAGACTGCACACTCTGCGCGTTAGGCTGAGATTGCCAGCCATGAAACGGAGCACCGCTGTATGAGAGCTTCAGGAAATAACGCATCAGTCTCGTTCAAGATAGGTTATTCCGTAAAGTCCGGAACGGTAATTGTTCAGGAACTGGCGACCCTCTTCGGGAGTGATGACACCTTTCTTCATGGATGCGGTAACCCAGGCTTCGAGATTGCGCACCAGTTTCTTGGGGTTATACTCCACATAGTCGAGCACATCCGCCACCGCCTCGCCATCGATAATCTGCGCGATCTCATATCCATCTTTTGTAAGAGAGATATGCACCGCATTTGTGTCTCCGAAAAGATTGTGGAGGTCTCCGAGAATTTCCTGATACGCACCTACAAGGAATACCCCGAGATAGTAGGGCTCGGAACCTTTCAGCTCATGCACGGGGAGAGAATATGCCGTTCCCTGAGGAGATACGAAATGTGATATCTTGCCGTCTGAATCGCACGTGACATCCTGAATGGTGCAGTCGCGTGTCGGTTTCTCGTCAAGACGCGTAATCGGCATGATGGGGAACATCTGGTCGATCGCCCAGGAATCAGGCAGCGACTGGAAGAGTGAGAAATTGCAGAAATATTTTTCAGGCAGCATACGCGCCACTTTTCTCAGTTCTTCCGGCGGATGTTTCATGGATCGGGTCATATCCCTGACATCGCGTGCCACAGACCAGAACAGTTTCTCGATCTGTGCGCGGGAACGCAGCGACAGAAGACCGAGGCTGAAGCGTTCGAGAGCTTCCTCTCTGATCTGAAGAGCATCGTGCCAGTCCTCGAATACGCTCTGCGGGTCAATCTTGTCCCAGATGTTGTAAAGCTCCACGGCAAGTTCATGGGCATTCTCGTCAAGCACATCGGCATCTGTCCATATGGGGAGGCGTGCCGTCTCAAGCACCTGTATGATGAGCACCGAATGGTGTGCGGTCAGCGATCTGCCGCTTTCGGTGATGATGTTCGGCTGCGGAAGATTGTTTTTGACGCATGCGTCGACAAGCGCCGACACCGAGTCGTTAACATATTCCTGAATGGAATAGTTCATAGAGTTCTCGCCCGACGAAGATCTTGTGCCATCGTAGTCCACACCGAGTCCGCCGCCGATATCTACAAAATCGATATTGAAGTCCATCTGTGAAAGCTGCACATAAAACTGCATCGCCTCGCGGAGGGCATTCTTGATTCTCCTGATTTTAGTGATCTGGCTTCCAATATGGAAATGTATAAGTTTAAGACACCCCGTCATCTTGTTTTTCTCCAGGAATGACAGAGCGTCGAGCAGTTCGGAGGAATTGAGCCCGAACTTGCTGACATCCCCACCTGATTCCTCCCATTTTCCCGAGCCGGAAGAAGTCAGCTTGATTCTAATGCCGATTGTGGGGGATATGTTTAGACGTTTCGACACATCGGCAATGAGTTTCAGCTCATTGAGCTTCTCGACTACAAGGAATATGCGTCTGCCCATTTTCTGGGCGAGCAGAGCGAGCTCAACGTAATTTTCATCCTTATATCCGTTGCAGACGATGATTGAGTTCTGATGGGTGTTGACAGCGAGCACTGCGTGGAGTTCAGGCTTGGAGCCAGCTTCAAGACCTATGTCATATTTATTGCCGTGACTGACAATTTCCTCTACCACCGGGCGCATCTGGTTCACCTTGATAGGGTATACGATGAAGTTTTTGCCGGTGTATTTATACTCTTCGGCAGCTTTGTGGAAACAATCGGATATTTTCCGGATTCTGTCGTCAAGTATGTCGGGAAATCTCAGGAGCAACGGGGCGTCGACATCGCGCAGCTGCAGAGTGTCCATTACCTCTTTGAGGTCGATCGTGGGACCGCCCTCCTTGGGAGTCACTTGTGCGTGACCCTGTTCGTTGATCGAGAAATATTTAAGACCCCAGCCAGGAACGTTGTATATTTCCGCGGAGTCTTCGATGCGCCATTTTCTCATTCTTTTTCTATCGTTTTAAGAAGCTGCGTCCTCTCAATGAATCCTGCAATTGAATTCAGCTGTCATGAGAAGGGTGAGCCGGTATTTATTATAAAACAAACTAAGCGGGAGGTTCGTTCTTGCGACCGAGAAGTTCGAATCGCTCGACGATAATTTCTGTTTTGCGGCGGCGGATTTTCATTCTGTCGTCGTATTCGCGGGTGCGAAGTTTTCCTTCTACATACAGGCGGCTGCCCTTGCGGATGTATTTCTCAGCAAACTCGGCATTTTTGCCGCCCATCACCAAAGAATGCCATTCCGTGACTTCCGCGGTAGAATTGGCATAACGTTCGTTTGTAGCCAGAGACATGAACGCAACCGGCTTGTCTTTTTCGGGATATCTGATTTCCGGGTCGGAACCGACATATCCGAGGAGTATGACTTTATTTACAGACATGATTCTACAGCTTTTTTTCTGACTTCGGAGAGATTCTAAAAATCGGAGGCTTTAAGAGCCAGACCTGTTTTTTCGTGCAGACCGAAAAGAAGGTTCATGATATGCACCGCCTCGCCGGCGCCACCGCGCATTCGCGGATCCGCCACAGCTTCGATGCGCAATGTCGAGTCATCAGGTTTGTTGAGTGATATTACGCATTTGTCGGTGCCGCTGACTTCTTTCACATTCACGACAGATGAAACCGGGAATGCGAAATTATGGTCGTCATATATCTCATACATCTCATGAATCTGCTCTATCGAGACCGGGCATGAAAGGGATATGTCGGCTTTCATGCAGCGTTCACCATCGATGGCTTTCAATTCCAGATTGAAGTTGTCGCTGAAACTGAGTTGAGTCTGCGAAAGAATACGTGCAATCTCTTTTTGTGCGTTGCCTTTGTCTTTTTGCAGGATATCGGACGGCAGACTTACAGAAACCTTGACGGAATCGTTGAGGAGCATATGTGTTGCCAGAGGGTAAAGGGCTGTAAGCACCACAGACGCCGCCGGTGAAGGAACCATGGCAGACACCGCGCCTCTCACCAAAGGCTTGCGGTTGATTTCAGGCAAGCCATATACAACGCCGAGGCGTTCGGTGTCGAGGTTTGGAATTGCATCCACAATTACAGACCTGATGTCAGGACGCGCTAATTGCAGAGCGGAAAATTCCGCTGCAGTCATGGAATTGCCGCAAACGAAGACAATCGAGCAGTCGGGAGTCATCGGAAGTGGACCGGAAAAATTCATCTTAAGTTCGCCGATAAGTCCATGATGCACTGATGTTACCGACAAGCCTTCGCGACCGGGAGCGGAGACTGTGGTCACTATCACTTCCGGGTGGTTCACAAGTATTCGCAATAATTCTCCGGCATCAGGAGAATCAGCTCCTGTGATTGCTACTTTTATCATACCGACTTAATAATTACCTGATATTTTTTTGCCCTGCTGTCTGATCATGGCTCAGAAAGTGGGAATTTTCTGGTCAAGAGGCAAAAGACGGGAGAATATCGCCCTGGCTTTTTCATGACTCACATCCTCGCGCAGAATGGCGATGATAGTGTCGGATCCAGGGATTGTGCCGAGGATTTCCGGGGCATTGCTCATGTCAATGTCATATGCCAGACCTGCCGCATATCCGTTGCGGGTCTTTATCACAGCCACATTCTTGGAGAATGTAAGCGAAATAAACCCGCTCTGGTAGTTGGCGTTTATGGGTAGCTGACCACGAGCCAGCAATTTGTCTTTCAGTGAATTACTGTCGGGCAGAATATACATGTATCCGCCCCGGTCAGTAGGTATCTTTGTGGTCTTGAGCATTTTGAGATCACGCGAGAGGGTTGCCTGAGTCACAGTGTATCCTGCCTCCTCAAGTAATCTTGCGAGTTCTTCCTGGCTACCGATGCATTTGTTCTTGATCAGGTCAACCATCAATTCCACTCTTTGTTTCCGGTTCTTCATAAGATTATTGTAAATTTGAGTTTGCAATATCTATTTATGCAAATTTACAATAAATTTTTAGAAAAATCAATTATTTTTGAATAATTTTTTAATTTTATTCGTCTGTATTATTCATTCCATTGTCGGAAAGGGCATCTATCTGCGCCTTGATGCGAGCTGCTTCTTCATAATCCTCTTTTTCCGCAGCTTTCTGCATTCTTGCTCTCAAGATCTCCAAAGAGTCTTTTGCCGCTTTCATTCTTGCTGATTGAGTCTTCGGATTTCCGGCAGCCGGAGACTCCTGTCGGGCGCGTTCCTGTTCCTCGGGGTCAAATCCCGCTTCATCGAGAACTTCGGCAGAAGTATATATGGGAGCATCGGCGCGGATTGCGAGAGCTATCGCATCGGACGACCGGGAATCGACAGTATGAGTCTGAGTGCCGTCAGTGAAAATCAGGTCTGCGGCGAAAACGCCCGACGGCAGTCGTCTGATTTCGATTTCCTTGAGGCGTATGCCGAATTCATTCATGAAATTCATTATCATGTCGTGCGTAAGCGGTCGTGGAGTCACCACCTCCTGCAGCTTGCACTCGATAGCCTGCGCCTCCGGGTATCCTATTATTATTGGAATGCGGCGGGTTCCGTCTGCCTGACGTAAAATCACGGCATATACCCCGGATTCAATCTGATTGTAGGTAATGCCTACGAGTTCCAGTCTATATCTTTCCATTATCGTTAAGAGCTTCTTTGGAATGAGCTGTTGAAATCTTTTTGTGTCTGCGTGATGTCGCAGGAACCGATATCATGCCCGAGCCGAGACAAAGTCTCCTGTCGGGAGAATATATTATGGCAAACTGTCCCGGTGCGATTCCCTGAATGTCTGAGTCGGAAGTTACGGTGCATGAGCCATCCTTTTTTATAGAGATGGTCCCATCGTAGAACTCGGGGGAGTGGCGGGTCTTGAATGCTATTCTCTCGCATGTGGAGCCGTCGCGGAAGGGCGATTCCGTGATCCAGTGCATTTCTTCCACCGGAATCTCACGTCCATATTGTCTGCGCGTATCAAAACCGTTGGATACATATATAACGTTATCGCGCACGTTTTTCTTCACCACATACCATGGTCCTCCGCTAAGACCGAGCCCTTTACGCTGACCTATGGTGTAGAACCAGTATCCTTTGTGCGTTCCAATTTTCTTTCCGGTCTCTATTTCGATCACTGGTCCTTCTTTAGTGCCAAGGTGGCGTTCTATAAAATCCGAATAATCGATTTTTCCAAGAAAGCATATTCCCTGCGAGTCTTTTCTGGAAGCGTTTGGGAGTTTTGCCTCAGCGGCTCTGCTCCTGACTTCCGCTTTGGGCAATTCACCGAGCGGGAACATTATGTGGGAAAGCTGGTCGTATGATATCTGTGCGAGGAAATCCGTCTGGTCTTTCACCGGGTCGGCAGCCGTGGCGAGGAAATATTTGCCATCCTTTTCCACAATCGAGGCGTAGTGTCCGGTCGCGGTCTTGTCGAAGTCCTTGCCCCAGCGCTGCTCGAAGAAACCGAATTTTATGAGTTTGTTGCACATCATGTCGGGATGAGGCGTAAGACCTTCCTTTACAGTGCGCAATGTATATGCCATTACATGGTCCCAGTATTCTTCGTGCAGCGATACTACTTTCAGCGGCAGACCGTATTTCCTGGCTATGAGGGAGCACATCTCGATGTCTTCCTCTGCGGAGCAGTCTCCCTCGCCGTTGTCCATGCCTATGCGGATGTAAAACAGATGCAGGTCGTGTCCCTGTCGGAAAAGAGTGTCGACCACTACCGCGCTGTCAACACCTCCGGAAATCAATACCGCTATTCTCATACCTCTTCAAGTTCTGATTCGCTGTGGTTGTTGGAATGTATGAAATGGAGTGAAAGAAAATAATCCACAGATATTTTCCCCGGACCTACAAGCATTATGAAAAAATATATTCCCATGAACATGACCGGAACGTATCCCTGCTGAGACCAGCTCAGCATGTACGGAGCCTCGCTCACGAGGTCGTGAAGAATATAATACTCAGCCACCATCATTGCGAAGAAAGGAGGCAGAGCCATGATGCGTGTCATGAAACCAACCATGATAAAAAGCGAGCATATTATCTCTATGGCAATCATCAGCATCAGTGTGACATCCGGGTCGATTCCGAACAGTGACGGAAACATCGCTTTAGCTGCCTCGAAATTATATAGCTGCCGGATGCCGAACTGCATCATCATTATGCCGACGAACAGACGCAGAAACAGACGCCCCATGTTGGTGTATGAATACCCTGTGGTGCGTATATATATCTTTTTTAAAGAATTCATCATAATATCATGTTTGAATTTGATATGAATCAGGAGTCTGGGTGAACTATCGGGCAGTCTCCTGCTGCAGTGCGAGTGCCTTCGCCTGGTCTACCGAAATATTCTTGGCAAGGATTTTGCCGTCTTTCCCTATGACATAGAAAGAGGGTGTGTTGCGTATGTCAAGAATGTCAGAGACAGTGTCGGATGCACCCACAACCCAGTTTGACGGATATTCCCCGATTTTTGTCTGCCATCCGTCAATGGGGTCGGGCACAATGAACATCACGTTCACGATTCCCCGGTCTACGAGCGATGTGAATTTCATGTCGGTCTCCATCTTGAGTTTGGCATGACGGCAGTCGTCGCAGTCCGGATCTCCGAACTCGATTATGGTGAACACGCCGATAGGCTGGAACTTGCCGGGATTTCCGGTGGGCGTTACGAAATCGAATGAAGAAGGTGTGTTTCCGATGAGAGAATTCTTTATCTGCGAGAGTTGCTTGCGATAGCGGATCTTGCGGCTGTCGGAGATTTTTTTGTTTTTCAGGAATGACTCAAGATATTTTACATAGACCTCGTCAATCCAGATTTTTGCCCTCTGTCCGTAAAGAGACTCCTCAGCGGCTTTTGTGAACTGCAGCAGCAGAGTGGGGTTCTTTGCAATCTGCGAGAGCATGTTGTCTACAGCCTTGTCTACTTCCGCCTTGTCTGCCCATTGCATGGGTAGGGTGAAGACCCGGAAGGCATCGTTGAGCGCGGACTGGTTTACGGCATCCTTTTTTTTGAAATCCATATTGTCCCAGAAATGCTGCATCAGCCAGTTGCTTTTGTCGGTGAGCGATATGATCTCCTCGGGAGCTACGGGATATTCGAAAAGAGGCTCGATTTCTATAACTTCAGCGTTCAGACGTGCCGGAATCATTGTCGCAGACATCAACGCCAGGCATATTAAGCTGCGTTTAAAGTATTTCTTAATCATCTTTGTTATTGGGTATTCTGAATGTTTTTGCCTCTCTCTTGAAATTATAAGGCGAGGGGCTTTTATTAATAACGAATAAATAATCTATTTATTTACTCATCGAGATAGGAGCGTATGCCATTGGTCCATGCCTTGTAGCCGGGACCGGTGAGATGCAGGCCGTCGTTGGTGTATTTATTTTTTAGTTTGCCGTTTTTGTCGGCAAGGAATTGCCACAGGTCTATATATGTCAGATTATTTTTTTTCGCAATCTCTTTGATACGCTTGTTAAATTCCACGATTGTATTCTCTTTGCCTTTAAGATTCTTATATATGCCGTAATCATTATTTATAGGCATGATACTCTGAAGGTAAAGGCGTGTTTCCGGAGAGCGGAGTCTTATTTCGTTGACAAGCGACTCATATCTTTCCGCAAGCTTGTCGACGCTGTGACCGTGCGACACATCGTTGATTCCGATAAGCAGAAAAATTTTTCTGGGTTTTCCTTTGACAACCTGCTCCAGCCGTTTCTGCACTCCGGGCATGATGTCGGATCTTATTCCCCGGTTCTTGACATCCTCCCTTTTGAACAGTTCTTCGAAGTTCCCTCCGTCGGTAATGGAATTACCCAGAAATATAATGTCGTTTTCAGTGACGGGGAGGTGATCGAACAAAGATACTCTCTGCTCCCAGTATTTGTCAGGAAACGCAGACATCGGGATAATAAGTGAGAATACCAGCAGAATTAAGCGAATGTTTTTACAAGACATGATAACCAGAATGATAAATTTTAAGACCAGACATGGGATGCTGTTCGATAAGTCCGACTTTAAAGCCTTCACTTTCTGTTACCTCCCGGAGGATGTCTCTGAAATGATATGCCACGGAACCTATGTAACTTACCGGGTATGAATGAGAATTCTCGTAGCGTGCCACATTTCGCGAGATGAATCTCCGAAACTCCTGCCTAACCAGTGAGTTGATATAAGAATTATCAAGGTGTTTTTTTATGAAAGGCACAAATGAAGCCAGGAAAATATTAGGAGCTGCAGATCTGTAGACCTTTTCTATGACGTCCCCCTTGCTGAGTCCGGTTTCATTAAAAAATGCATCGCACACACATTTCGGAGCTATCTCCTTGAATATGTCTCCGAGCAATCTTTTGCCGAGAGCCGTTCCTCCACCCTCATCTCCGAGTATGAACCCCAGCGGCGGAATGTTCCTGATCATTTTCTTTCCATCGAAAAAAGCGGAATTGGAGCCGGTGCCGAGTATGCATACTATGCCCGGCGTTCCCTCCGTCACCCGGCAGGCGGCAAGCATGTCAGACTGCACTTCAGCCACCTCCGGATTCCATACTTCACGGATTGCATTCTCGACTGCAGAGCATATCTCGGGAGTTGCCGCCCCGGAACCGTAATAATGGATTTCATTTATAAAGACAGCCGGGTCAAGCTTTTGTCTAACATCCGAAAAATAAGACACAGCGTCCTTTTGTGAGATACGTGCTACGTTAAAGCCGTCAGAAATGAAAGAGGCTTTGGAGTTGCCATCAGTATCTGTAAGAAGCCATTCCACTTTTGTGGACCCTCCGTCTGCGATAAGGATATTTCGTGTGGTTTCGTGCATTTGGATTTTTAAACAGTTTCTTACAAATTTAGATAAAAAAGTGGAAATACGCAAAACATGTGTGTGAAACTTAAATGGCTGCCTTTTGCGAATAGATTCAACGTCAGGACTTCTAGTGCAAGTGAGCGCAGAGCGGAGCTTGCTCCAGCTATGCCGAACGCATCCGAGAATGGGCAAAGCCAATGTTTTTGTTTTATTTTTGACGTGGATTAGTGGTTGGACATCGGGAGGAAACCCCGGGGTCTTTTCTCTCGTTATTGCCTAATCAGATGAAAATGATTATCTTTGCGAATAAAACGAAACTGATAAATCCGATGGCCAAGATCATAGTCAAGGATACTACAATAAGGACAATGTCAAAAAATGGCATTGATTATATCTGTATCACCGATATTGCAAGGCAGAAAAACTCGGTGGAGCCAAAAGATGTAGTAAAGAATTGGATGAGGGTGAAGAATACCCTTGAATATCTTGGCTTATGGGAAAGCCTGAACAATCCCGATTTTAATGGGGTCGAATTCGACCCCATTTTGAGAGAGGCTGGCTCCAATTCCTTTACGATGAGTCCAAGTCGGTGGATAGAGCTTACAAACGCAATAGGTATTATAAACAAATTGGGACGTGAGGGGGGCACATATGCTCAACGTGATATCGCCTTTAAGTTTGCAAGTTGGGTCTCTGTTGAATTTGAACTGTATCTTGTAAAGGAGTTCCAACGCCTGAAGGAAGAGGAACAGAAACAACTCGGCTGGTCTGCGAAACGCGAGCTGTCAAAGATAAACTATCGAATCCACACCGATGCCATCAAGCATAATCTCATACCTGCCGAGATTACAAAGGCTCAGGCAAGTATCATATATGCCAATGAAGCCGATGTGCTGAATGTGGCTATGTTCGGCATGACAGCGAAACAGTGGCGCGATGCCAATCCCGACCTCAAAGGCAATATACGGGATTAAGCCTCTATCAATGAACTGATATGCCTCTCCAATATGGAGAATCTCAATGCAGTGTTTATTGAACATGGAATGCCACAGCAGGAACGCCTGATTAAGCTCAATCAAATCGCCATCCATCAGATGAGCGTACTTGAAAGCGGAGATAACGATAGAAAACTGCTGAAATAGCCATTCAAAATCAGTTCCATAACGCAAGATAAGTTATGCTCTTTCACCTCAGGAAGAAACCTGCGCCAAGCCTACGACCCCAAATTAACTTTTGTTTTTAAACAGTTTCTAAATCCGAACACTTAGAGCTTGTTTAAAAATAAACGTGAAATTTGGGGCGGCTCACTTCGGGATAAAATCCATTTAAGGCAAAGGAGCATAGCGGGCTTCTATGTTGCTGTACAA
>ERZ777305.2857-NODE-2857-length-13267-cov-6.168710_pt1 | contig 13267 bp, 11 predicted proteins | sample MGYA00374965_ERZ777305 | MGnify/ENA primary metagenome ERZ777305 (study PRJEB29328, sample SAMD00013331) | mouse gut metagenome | study: EMG produced TPA metagenomics assembly of the Metagenome analysis of fecal microbiota from mouse which was promoted...
CTAAAGTTTTTTTGGTTCTTTTTGTTCACAAAAAGAACAGTACCCTCCCGATAAGATGCAAATAAACGAAAGATTAAAAATACAAAATTATGGAATTTTTCGGGATCAGGCCGACTGTCCAAAAATTAGACGACCAGTGTCTAAAAATTAGACACTCCGAAATGATTCGCAAAAACTCATCAAATTGGTTATCAGATAATTAAAAACTTTGGCACACAAATCGCATAAAAGCAGACCAGGAACCAAAATAGAAAACCAACCATGAAACACCTGTTATTTTTGATCCTGATCGGGATCTGCATCGCCGCCTAAAGAGCCGGCCGGAAAAGATTTGCCGGTCTGCCGCCAAATCACTATATTTGAAGTGAGCACGGCGCAACGAGACTATACGCAACCCATCCAATTGAATGACAATATGATAACCAAACCTTTTGTTTTGCTGGGCGCCCTGCTCTTTTCGATGACCACCGCACTGGCCGGTGAAAAAACAGTGACCCCGAGCCAGGGCGTCCGGCTGACCGGACTTCGGGCCAGCCACACTTTCAAAGTAACCCTGCACCAAAGCGACGACGCGAGGCGAAACGGTGTTCGGCTGACGATCGACGAGCGCCTCGAACCCTACCTGATAGCCACCGTCAGCGGCGGCATCCTGCGGCTCGGCTTCGAAGAGCTGCCCAAAGAGCTGCGAAACACCGACAAATGGTCGTGTCCCGCTACGGCCGAAGTCACCCTCAGCCGGATCAACCGGCTCGCCGTCTCGGGAATGGCCTCGATACACACGGACGACACCTTCAGCGGAACCGCTTCGCAAATCGATGCCTCCGGGATGGGACAGATCGACCCGATCACCATTGCCGTGACCGGAAACGGCACACCCGAAATCGGCGTTTCCGGAATGGGACGTATCGACGTGACCCTCCGGAATCCGGTCGCCAGAATGAAAATCGATGCCTCGGGCATGAGCCGGTTCCGGCTGACCCACGACGCAAAGAGCGACGACACGAAAATCAACGCTTCGGGAAAAGGAGAGATCGACCTGACCTTGCAAGAGACCGGTTCGATGACGCTCCACGCTTCGGGCATGGCCACCATCACCGCCGACGGACAAACAGAGCGGTTAGAGGCGGCGACCTCCGGACAGGCCCGCCTCGAACTCGGCGACATGACCATCGTCGAAGCCGACTGCGAAGCGACCGGAATGAGCAGCATTGTTTGCCGCGTAACCCAGGGAATCGACGCCTCGGCATCGGGCACGAGTTCGATACGGATCGTCGCCGACCGGGCTATCCGAATCAACACCCAGACGACAGCAATGGCCAAAGTCCAGCAGGACAAGGCTGAAATTCACCTAAAGTAACCCACCGTCCTAAAAAAACGAACAATCATGCTGAAACGATTTTTCTTATCCATCGGCGCCCTCCTGGCCGGCAGTCTGCCGGTCGTGGCACAACAACAGACAATCGTGCCGAAAGTCATCGAAACCGGCCACCTGCGCGGCGCTGAAGTCAAACAAGGATTCGTAGTATCACTCCGCCAGGCAGCGACCAGCGGAGCGACCATAGTGGTCGACAGCCGTCTCCAGCCCTACCTGCGCGCCGAAGTGCGGGACGGGGTACTGTACCTCGGCTTCAAAGACCTTCCCAACGAGCTGCAACGTAAAAATCTGATTCGCAGAGCCGACGTGACCGTCACGACACTCGAAAAACTCGACGTGTCCAGCGGCGCGACGGTAACCGGCAGCGGAAACTTCACCGCCCCCGGCGAATGCGACATCGAGGTACATTCCGGTGCACAGGTCGAGGGAATCGACCTGGCGGCCAAAGAGGTGGAAATCGATCTGGGCTCCGGAGCGCAAATGAGTCGGAGCCGCATGACAGCGACAGAGGTCGAGGTCGACGTATCTTCCGGTGCGGAGATCTCCCTAAACGGTACGGCGACCCGGCTGAAAGCCCAGGCCCAATCCGGCTCTACGGCCAATCTGAGCGAACTCGAAGCCGCAGACGTCAAGGTTTCAGCCTCGTCGGGAGGATCGCTCCGATGCCGGGTCACCCGAAGTCTGGACGCCTCCGCCTCGTCGGGCGGTTCGATTCGGTATCGGGCCAACGAGGATTTGATCCACTCGGCGGTACAGATACACACCTCTTCCGGAGGGTCGATTCGACAGATCAAATAATGCATTCAGTCATGAATACCTTTATTCCCCCGTCGGAGTTGATAATCAACTCCGACGGTTCCATATTTCACCTCCACATGCGTCCGGAACAGCTGGCCGACACGGTCATTCTGGTCGGCGATCCGGATCGGAGCACACTGATCGCCAGCCACTTCGACCGCATCGAAAGCAGCACGGCCAGCCGGGAGTTCCGCTCGCACACCGGTACGCTGAACGGCGTGCGGCTCACGGTGCTCTCCACCGGCATCGGGTGCGACAACATCGATATCGTGATGACCGAACTGGATGCACTGGCCAACGTCGACTTCGAAACGCGACGTGCAAAACCGCTCCCCGAGCGCCGCTCGCTGCGGATCGTACGGCTGGGAACGAGCGGTGCGCTGCAAGAGGAGATTCCGTTCGGAGCGATGATTATGGCCACGGTATCGGGCGGTCTGGATGGTCTGCTCAACTTCTACGCCGGCCGGGAGGAGGTCTGCGACCGGGAGCTCGAAGAGGCGTTCGTCCGTCAGACCCGCTGGGAAACGCGCTGGGCGACACCTTATTTCGTACCGAACGACCCGGAGCTGGTCGAGCTGTTCAGCGACGTCGCCATTCGGGGTCTGACACTCTCCGCGCCGGGCTTTTTCGGGCCGCAGGGACGGGTAGTGAGGCTGCCGCTGACGCGACCGGATTATGTAGAAACGATTCGCCGGTTCGAGCACCGGGGAATGCGGGTGACGAACTTCGAGATGGAGAGTTCGGCCATTGCGGGGCTTGCAGCGTTGCTGGGACACCGGGCGCTGACCGTTTGCACCATCATCGCTCAGCGCGTGGCCGGCGACAGCCGTCCGGACTACGCTCCGTTCGTGCAGCGGATGATCGAGACGGCACTGAAAAAGCTGACGCGTTAATTCGCCGCGCCTACCCCATGCCGTTGGACTGCAACCTAAGTCAGAGGCGGCCATTGCCCACCGCGGGGCAACCAAACATGGAGTCTTGCGAAGCCTAAGACGCACGAACAGAGAACGGTTCGAAAATTGGGCTGAGCTGAACGGTGGAAATGCGCCAGCATTTCCCGTCCACGGGACGTGGGGCCCGCGGTGGGCAGATGGCTGTGTCAACCCAAATCTTCGCACCGTTCTCTGTTCGCGCGACACACTGAGTAAAGCAAAGAGAAGCCTAACAAAACACCTAACGGGTGCGGGGAGGGGCGAAACTGCGTTTCGCTGCGGCAGCCTCTACCCCATTCTCTGTCCGCGCGCCTCACGCTCCGCAAGACTCCCCCTCAAAAAATCATTCGTCAACGACACCCGACCTGACTGAGAAAACCACCCTCAACCCATACGAAAACACACAAAAATCGCTATCTTTGTCAGATATTCACCAACGGAAACCATTTTTTCTTATGAAGTTCATCATATCCAGCACCTTGCTGTCGAACAACCTGCAATCCATCGGTAAAGTCATCAGCAACAAAAACACATTGCCGATCCTCGATTATTTCCTGTTCGAGCTCGCCGAAAACCAACTGAAGATCACCGCTTCGGACTTGGAGACCACCCTGATCTCCACCCTGGAAGTGGACAACCAGAACGGCGACGGCGTGGTGGCGATTCCGGCCAGACAGATCACCGAATCCATCAAAGAATTTTCGGAACAACCGCTGACCATTACGGTGGACAAAGAGACCTGGAAAGTGACCATCAGCTGGAAAACCGGGAAACTCAGCATTCCGGGCATCACCGGACTCGGATACCCGGAACTGCCGGCGGTCGAAGAGGCTGCTGCGACCATCTTCTATATTCCGGCCCCCGCGCTCGGAGACGGACTCAACCAGACCCTGTTCGCTACGGCGGATGACGAACTGCGGCCGGTCATGAACGGTGTAGACATCGCTCTGTCGCCCGAAGAGATCTCGTTCGTGGCGACCGACGCACACAGACTCGCTCTGTTCAAGAACACCAACGTGACCTCGGACAAGGAAGCCTCGTTCATCCTGCCGAAAAAACCGGCCAATCTGCTCAAAAATCTCCTCTCGCGGAATGCAGAAGAGATGATCACCGTCACGTTCGACTCCAAAAATGCGATTTTCACGCTGCCGAAGCACAAAATCGTCTGCCGGCTGATCGAAGGGAACTACCCGAACTACAACGCCGTGATTCCCAACAACAACCCGAACAAAGTGCTGGTAGACCGAATGGAACTGCTCAACGCCATCAGACGCGTCTCCGTCTGCTCGAACCAGGCCAACCAACTGATTAAGATGGACCTGACCGCAGGGAATATCAACCTCTCGGCTCAAGACCTCGACTATTCGGCAGCGGCGGAAGACAACATCACCTGCAACTACGACGGATCGCCCATCGAAATCGGCTTCCGGTCATCGTTCCTGCTGGATCTGCTGGGCAACATCCACTCGCCGGAAGTATCGATCGAACTGGCGGATGCGACGCGGCCCGGACTCTTCTTCCCGTCGGAAAACGACACGGAGGGCGAATCGCTGCTCATGCTGCTCATGCCGATGATGATCAACGCGTAACCCCATCCGGACGATCGCAACGCTATGGAACTGAAGCTGAAACGTCCGTTGATCTTCTTCGACATCGAATCCACCGGCGTCGACCCGGGGAGAGACCACATCGTCGAAATCTCGCTCATCAAAGTGCATCCCAACGGAGATGAAGAGGTGAAGACCAGACGGATCAATCCGGGCGTCCATATTCCGGAGGAGACCACCGCCATACACGGCATCTCGGACGAAGACGTGCGGGATTGCCCGACCTTTCCGCAGATCGCCAAATCGTTGGCCGCATTCATCAAGGGCGGAGATTTGGCAGGCTACAACTCCAACAAATTCGACATCCCGCTGCTCGTCGAAGAGTTCATGCGGGCCGGCGTCGAAATCGATCTCGACGGAAAACGGTTCGTGGACGTACAGAACATCTTCCACAAGATGGAACAGCGGACACTGGCTGCCGCCCACCGGTTTTACTGCGGGACGGAGATCGAAAACGCACACTCCGCAGAGGCGGATATCCGCGCCACGTACGACGTGCTCAAAGCACAGCTGGACCGCTATCCGGACACCTTGGAGAATGATGTGGAATTTCTGGCCGACTTTTCGCGGACGACCCGGAACGTGGATTTCGCGGGACGGATCGTGCTGAACGACAAAGACGTGCCCGTCTTCAACTTCGGAAAACACAAAGGGCGGCCGGTGGCAGAGGTGTTCGCTGCGGAGCCGACCTATTACAGCTGGATGATGAACGGCGACTTTCCGATGAACACCAAACAGGTCATTACCCAGCTGCGGCTCGGGAAAGAGGTGGGCAAAAAGCAGCACAGCTCTCATTAACCCGGCAGCTTTCCGACAGGATCGGCCACGAATCATCCGTTAATAAGAGACACCGAACTGAATATGGTTATCAAACGCATTTTCACCCTCTGCATCTGTCTGCTGCTGAGCGGAGTTCCGCTGCCGGACACCGTCCGGGCCCAGACAGTCGTCAAAGTTTCCACCCGGGGGATTACGATGCGGGGCGAGAACTATCTCCTGCACAAGGTGAAAAAAGGCGAAACCTTATTCGCCATTTCCGAAGCCTACGGGGTGAGCGAAGAGGAGATCATGCGCGCCAACAGTTTGACACGTACCACATTGCGTGCCAAACAGACCTTGCTGATTCCACAGGCCAAACAGCGAGTCAACAAGAAACAGGGAACCGCTGCGACTGACCCGCAGCAGCAACAACTGCCGGAACCGCAGATCGAGACGCCACGGCCTACCGTGCCGCCGAGAACCATTCCGCGGCCTGTACCTGCACGGACGACGGAACAAGTCGTTCTGACCCACTCAGACACCCTGCAGACCCATGGCAAAGGGAAACGGAATCCGGAACGGGGCAATCCGTCGCAAGAGCTATCCGCTGCGGCGACATCCGGATTCGGCGCCAACGGCCTGCTACACAGCCGGGATGCAAAAGCACCGATCGAAGCGGTCGTCCTGCTGCCGTTGCAGGAGGGATTGAGCTCGAACCACCGGTTCGCCGACTATTACCGCGGGATTCTGCTGGGGTTGAACGCATTGAAACAAGACGGAATTTCGGTCAACCTCCGCTTCCTGAACACCGGAGCGGCGGAAGAGATGGTCGAACGCCATATCCGGTCGGGAGCTTTGGATCGGGCCGATCTGATCATCGGGCCGGTCTATCCGATCGCGTTCGACACCGTGGCCAATTATGCGGCGCAACGGGGAATCGCCGTCGTCAGCCCGCTAGGAACGGTGGGGGCGGACGACAATCCGTACGTCTATGAAGCCTCTCCGGACGAAACCCATGCTTTCGACCGCATCTTCGAGCAGTTCGGCGGACGGCCCGGAACGGTGAGCGAGGGAGACAATCTGCTGGTGATCGACCATGTCGAACACCCGGACACCGCGACCTTCTCGCTGATCGAATCGCAGTTAGGCGACGCGATCTCCACCCTGTCGTTCAGCGGCGAACGGGCGAGGAGTCAGGATATGGACGCTCTGCTGACGGCTGCCCTGGAACGGGGGCGGCACAACATCGTCTACGTGCCGGTCAACCGGGCGGATGCCTTGGAAGGAGTACTCTCTCACCTCAGTTCGCTGGTCAGCAACGGGCGCTATCAAATGACGGTTATCGGCACCCCGCGGTGGGAGTGGGTGCAGAACATCAACCTCGACCTGTTCTACAAACTCAACGTACACTACCCGGCTTCGTATCACGCCGACCGGAGCGATCCGGCGGTCGCAGCGTTCTATGCCGAATACCTGAAAGAGTTCGGCGAGTTGCCCAGTCCGTATGCGTTCCGGGGATACGACGTCATCCGGTATTTCGGAGGCGCACTGAACCGCTTCGGAGCAGAGATGCCGGAGCGGTTGCAAAAGGAGTCCTATCGGCCGAACCTGTTGCAGGTAGGCTATACGTTCCGGCAGGAATCGGACGGCGGAGAGCAATCCGGAAAATTCCGGAACGTGGCCTGGCCGATCGTCAATTTCCGCCCGAACTACACCATTCATGTGGAACGGTAAGCTTTTTTAATGAAACGCCCGTTGCGCATACTTTTGTGGAGCCTCACGACAATTGTCGCGGGGCTTCTTCTTTCGTTCGGCCTCTTATGGATACGGGAGTGGCGGCCGGCCCCGGTCGAGGTGATCGAGACGGCAGCGATAGCGGGCAACGAGCCTATTTTACGACGCGGAGACACGATACGGATCGTTTCGTGGAATATCGGTTATGCCGGACTGGGCGACGACATGGACTTCTTCTACGACGGAGGGAAGCGGATGCGCACGTCACAGGCCAGAACGGTCGAGAACCTGCATCGGATCATCCGGTTCCTGCAACAGGCCGCAGCTTCCGGAGAGGCGGATTTCATCCTGCTGCAGGAGGTAGACCTCGATTCGCGGCGGAGCTACGGAATCGACGAATACGACTCGCTGCGGCGAGCGCTGCCGGGATATGAGAGCTGGATGGGATTGAACTACGTCGCCGACTTCGTGCCGATTCCGCTGGGCGACCCGATGGGCGGCGTCGAGGGAGGGGTGGCGACCTTCAGCCGATGGCGGCCGGCACGGGTGACACGATACAGCTATCCGAGCGGATTTCCTTTTCCCATGCGGCTTTTCAACCTCAAACGGTGCCTGCTGAGCGCCGCCTTTCCGGTACGGGACACGGCGACCGGACGGATCGACACGCTCTTCATCAACAACACCCACAACACGGCTTACGACACGGGAGACATGCGGAGCCGTGAGATGGAATTTCTGCGGAACTACCTCTCCGACAAGCCTTACAGCATGACGACGGGCGACTGGAACAGCTGTCCTCCCGGCTACCGGCCGAGCCGGGAGGCACTGGAAGACGCCCATTTCCGCCCGTTCCCCATCCGGCAGACCGATTTCCCGTCCGACCTGAGGTTCGTTTACGATTCCCGCACCCCGTCGGTGCGTTACGGTTACGAGCCTTACCGGGCCGGGAGCACGACGACAACGGTAGTGGATTTCGCCCTGTGCGGTTCAGGCATCAAACCGGTGGCCTGCGAAACGATCGATCTGGGGTTCAAAAATAGCGACCACAATCCTGTGACCGCTACATTTGTTATTCGATAGTCTTCCGCTCCTCCTCTTCTTCCGCGATTGTCTCCGGCACATCCGGTTCCGGAGCCGCTTCGAGAGGCTCAACCGCCGCCTCCGGTTCGCCAACCCCCGCCTTCTTCCGCCGTGCCCGGACCGCCTTTTTCCGAACCGGTGCCGGTGCCGGCTCCTCCGCCTCCGCGCCCGGCTCCGGAGCGCTTTCCGGACTCTCCTCCTCCACCGCCGGTATCGGCGCCAGCAAAGCCCGGACGCCGGTAATAAAGGTCATCGGATGGGCCGGATTGCCCGGTACATACAGATCCGGCGTATGCCGCTCGAAGAAATCGCGGTTCACGGCCGGCGACCCGTCGAACAAACCGCCCGAGATGGCATCTGCTCCCACGGCAATCAACACCTTGGGCTCGGGAATCGCCTGCCAGGTAATCTCGATCTCCCGCGCCATGTTCGCAGTCACCGGCCCGGTCACCACCATCCCGTCGGCATGGCGCGGCGAGGCGGTGAAGCCGATCCCGTAGCGTCCCATATCGAAATTGACGTTCCCGGCCGCCCCGAGCTCCATCTCGCAACTGTTGTCGCCCCCCGCCGAGACTTCGCGCAGGTGCAGGGACTGTCCGAACAGCCGTTTGACCTCGGGCCGCACCGCTCCCTGGTCGAAAATCCACCCGGGTTCCTCGCCCTCGGTCACGACCAGCCCCTCGCGGGTCGAAGCGGCCAGCCGATAGTCGTTGGTGAAACGCACCTGCTCCGGAAACTGCACGGCGCACTCGCCGCAAAAAAGACACCGCCCCAGATCGAGCCGCATTTTTGGTTCGAACGAGATGGCTCCCGTCGGACATAAGGCACACAACTGCGCCCGCTTAGCCGCCGTCAGCCGGGCTCCGGTCAGAATGGGCCGCCCCCGGAACTCGTCGCACAGGGTCACCCGATCCAAGTGCCTGATATATTGGGTGCCATGCTGGATCAGCACCCGGAAATTGGTCAATAACATATCTCGTACCGCTCTATTTGGTTAGAAACCGGGCCTCCGCCTCTCGCGCGGCCCGCGTGCGGACACCGCAGAAAGCCCCTACAAATCGTGTCCGCAATAAGAAAGGTTGAAGCTCTTATTACTTACCGGGAAGTCCGAAATCTGCGCCCCCCGGACCGAAAGCGCCAGCATCATCCAGTTATGCAGCGACGGATCGAAAATCCGATACCCCCGCAGCTCTCCCTCCCGGTCGGTCAGGGCGACATGGCAGATCTCTCCGCGCCACCCCTCCGTCATCGAAACGACCAAAGCATCAGGAGCCAACGACCTGCCGTAGTCCGGAGCCGGATAGGTCTCGAACCAGCGGCCCGCCAGCTCTTTGCACCCTGCCCCGATCATGGCGTAAGAGACATCGGCCTCCCGCAGCCGCATCTTCAGACGGGCCATCAGGTCGCCGTTCATCCCATCGGCCTCCGCGTCGATCACCACCGGTTCGAATCCCTCCAGCGAATAACCGGCAAAGGCGCACCGCGCATCCCGCCGCACTCCCGCCATCCGGGCCGCCGGCCCTACGGCTCCCACCTGCAGCGCCTGCCGGGCCGTCACGGTGCATATCCCCTCCAGACGGGACAATACCGACGGTGTGGAGAGCAGATCGCGCCCCACCATCCGATACCGTTCCATCACCTCGGCCAGCGTCGTTTCGATGTGTTTGGCCCGCTCCAGCGTCAGGCGGTAGTTCGCCCCGAACGGCCGTATCAGCCCCTTTCCGAAACGGTTTCCGCACCACTGCTGCATGGCGTTGATAACCAGCGTCCGAAGCGCTTCGCAAGCCACATGTCCCGTCTGATACCCCAGATCCATGCACAGCGCGGCCGTATCGCCGATGTGGATCGCCAGCCGCTCCATCTCCAGCGCCACGGCCCGTTCGCAACGGATCAGGGCGCTCCCCTCCCACGCTCCGCCGGCGCCCGACTCCAGGATGCCCGCCAGGGCCGTCCCATGCCCGACGACGGTATCTCCGGCTATCGTCTCGCCGAACAACATCTGGCGCAGCCGATGTCTGGTGCCCGTAATGCCCGCCTCGACGCCTCGATGCTGGTATCCCAGCGCGATTTCGAGGTGGACGATCCGCTCGCCGTCGCATAAAAATCGGAAGGCGCCCGGCTCGATAATCCCCGCATGCACCGGCCCGACATGCACCTCGTGCAGCTCATGCCCGTCGATCGAATAGAATGGATAGGTGTCGATCCGATCCCGCTGCCGGAACCGGTCGAACGGATAGCGCAGCGGTTTGTCCCACGGCGTCCCGGCAAAACGAACGCCATACCGCTCCGCGATATCCCGCTCATACACGTGCAAGGCCGGAATCTCCGCCGCCAGCGACGGCAGCCCCTCCTCGTCGTGATAGCCCCGGAGGTATTTCGCGGCCAGCAGTTCTCCCGTATCATCCCGCGCCACCACGGCATAAAAGGTCAGCCCGCACTCCTCCGAGGCATCCTGCGGAACAGCGAAATAAGCCACACAGCGTCTCTCCGCCACCGCCGCGCCCGCTTCGTCCAGCAACAGCCGCCGCATATCTTCGGCAAAAGAGGCATAGGGCAGCTCCGGTATCTTCCCCTCGGGAAAAATCCCCACTCCGCCCGTGGCCGCCGGACGACACACCGCCCATCTGTCCAATGTATTCATTCCCATCCTCGTATTAATATGCAATCGAATCGATCAGCGTGACCAGTTCCGGCGCCTGCCAGACCCCGGCCACAAAAGTAGCCAGCACCATCAGCAACAGCACTGCCGAAAGCCACGGATTCCTCCCCTCCTCCATCCGCACCCGCGAAAAATCGGCGGGTCGGAACAGCAGGGGCAACAGTTTGGAACAAAGCCAGTAAATAACCGTCACCAGGAGCAGTGCCACCGGCACGAAAATCCACCATAACCCCTCGTCCAGCAGGCCGGTGAGTACGAGATACTCCGTCCGGAAGAGCACCGACGGCGGCACGGCGATCAAGGCGATCAGACAGCACACCAGCACCAGCCCTCCCAGCGGATCGACCCGGAAATAGCCTCCGTTTTTCGCCACACGATAATTGCCGAACATCTTACCCGCCACACTGAGCTGCATCAGGAAGGCTCCTTTGATCAGGGTGTGAGCCAGCGAATGCAAGACCGCCGCCCACACGCCGATGCCTCCGATCCCGAGTCCCAACATCATCAGGCCGCTGTTCTCGACCGTGGAATAAGCCGCCAACCGCTTCAGATTGCGAGTCCGCCCCAGATAGACCGCGGCCATCAGGAGCGACAGACCGCCCAACAGCAACAGCACGTGTCCGCACCACGCGGCCAGTTCCGGAATCCCCTGCATGGTTTTCCAGACCCGGAAAACGGCCACGAAGCCGCCGCCGACCAGCGCCGACGAAAGAAATGCCGAAGTCGGTGTCGGCGCACTGTGATTCGCATCCACACCGACGGTGCAGAAAGGAAAGATTTCGAGTTTCGAGCTGTAGCCGACCACGATGAACAAAAAGGCCAGCCGCAGATACAGTGCATTCCCTGCTCCCGAAGCAATGGCCTGTGTCAGCCCGGCATACGACAGGTCGGCCTCTCCCTCTGCCCCGGCCGCAGCGGCCACGGTGCTCAGCAGCAACACGCCGAGATAGGCGACGGCAATCCCCACGGAGCTGATAAAAATGTACTTCCAGGTAGCCTCCAAATTCCGCAGCGTGCGCCGGTGATAGGTCAGCCCCGCCGCCGCGAGGGTCGTGGCTTCGAGGAAGATCCAGGTCACGGTGATGTTATTGGCGAAATAGACGCCGGTCAATGCCACGTTCAGGGCGATCAACGAAATGAGGTAGATCTTATACTCCCGCAGATTGTCCTGATCGAGATACCGGTTGCTCTGCCAGCAGCACAGCCACCCGACGAGCGTCATCAGGGCATAATAGGTCACTCCCAGGGTGTCGAACGTAAAGTAGAGCGCTGTCGTAGTCCCGCGGTTCAGCACGGCCCAGACGGCGAATGCAACCTGCGCCGCAAAAAAGAGGCTGGCGAAGAACTGCACGTAGGCTCGCTGCCGCGCCACTCCTACGAGCAGGGCGAGCACCGAGGCTAAAATAAACAGATGTATCAGCATAAAGCGGTAAGGATCAGTCTTTGATGGAGGAGAGTTTTTCGTTGTCGAGATTGGGCAGCCGTTCGCCGATCTTGGAGAGGAAGAGCCCCAGCATCAGCACGCCCATCAGGATATCGAGCAGGATGCCGACATTGACCAGCATAGGGAGTTCGGCTCCCACGGTCAGCGAAAAGAGAAAAACCGCGTTCTCGATGACCAGAAAGCCCACGAGATGAGAAAATATCCGCTGCCGCGAGGTCACGAGCACCAGCCCGGTCAGCAGTCCGAACAGCGAGATGCCGAAAAACAGGGTATTGACCTGTGAATCATCGACCCATCGGGTGATCGAGAGGCTCACGACGAGCACCAGCACAGAGAGGAGCAGCGAGCCGAAAGCGGACATGGCTTTTCTGCTGACCCGGTTGATTTGCGTGCGCCGGATAATCCGAAAGAGCAGATACGGCACGAGTATCCCTTTGCAGGCCAAGGTTTCGGCAATCACGAAAATTTTCGTTCCGAGTCCTTCGCCCGGCCCGAGCTGCATCAGGGCGATCCCCATCAGCAGCCATCCTTGCAGGCCGACGATCCACGCATAGTGACGGAAACGTTCGGTCACGGCTGCGTAGAGCAGCGAAACGGCGTATATAATAATGAATAGCAACAACATACGGGTTGTTATTTAATGTTCGTCTGTTTTGTTCTCCGCCCCGGGCTTCCGCGACGCGGGCAACTATGGGCGATTAGGCGGGCTGATGTACATCGGCAACGGCGGGTACGGCTGGTCTTTGACGGTTAACAGTACCTTTGGCATGGGCTTGGGCTTCAACGCGCAGCCCCTCCATCCCAGCCACACGGACTACCGTGGTCACGGTTTTCAGTTGCGTTGCCTCTCGGAAGTGCGTGTCGCACTCACAATTGGCA
>ERZ777305.2861-NODE-2861-length-13242-cov-6.725336_pt1 | contig 13242 bp, 12 predicted proteins | sample MGYA00374965_ERZ777305 | MGnify/ENA primary metagenome ERZ777305 (study PRJEB29328, sample SAMD00013331) | mouse gut metagenome | study: EMG produced TPA metagenomics assembly of the Metagenome analysis of fecal microbiota from mouse which was promoted...
GTAGGCCTGCAACTCGACGGAGCTCGTTTCCGGCCTCGCTGGCTCCGACCCGCTCCGATTTCACACAATTTACAGCCAATAGCTCCACCACGTTTCGCGCGCCTTGGCGGCGACGCGCGGGGCATTTCAATCGTCGCCCGCGGCAATTCTTGCTCGATTGGCTCGCCGCCAATCGGCAGAATATGCCCTCTTTGCGGGCGGGCGACGGATTTCCCGCGCGCCTTGGGGAAATCCTGTCAAAACGCACCAGTGCATTTTGACGATTTCCCTTTTAAGGCGTGGCGCGCGGTCGAGCTTAGAACCAGACGGAACTGCCGCTTTTTGTAAAAAGCGGCACCAAAAACTTTTGTGATAGCTGCGCTACGCCTTAGGCTCCGCAAGACTCAGACTGCGGACGCCGCTGCCTACTCCTCTGCCGCGGGGTGGTACGAGACGTCGCGCCAAAAACGACGCCACCGAACCTGCTCGCGCTGGCGATCGTAGGAATAGGCTACGCGGGTCACGACGCCCAGCACGAAAACCTCAGGAATGAAGCCCCAATACCGCGAATCCATCGAGGCGGTCGTATTGTCGCCGCACGCAAAGTAGAAGTTGTCCTCGAACGTATAGTGGGTCACGATGCTGTCGCCCAGCACCGTCCGGCGCAGCGAGTCGAGCCGGGGACGGTGGCCCGTCTCGTACTCCACGGCCGCCGCATACAGGGCGAGGTTCGAACTGTCCAGCGGAATCCGGTCTCCCCGGCGCGGCACGTAGATCGGCCCGAAATCCCGGATCGTCCAACGCCCGTAGGCTGAATCGGGAGCCACCGTAAACCGCGTCTCGGGCGGGTAGAGCGACAGATCGAACCGGGCCAGCTCCCGCTGGCTGCGCGGCAGGCCCACCGTTCCCTCCACGCCGCGCACCCGGATCACGCCCCGCTCGGCATAGACCGAGTCGCCCGGGAGCGCTACGCAACGCTTCACGAACAAAGTATTGAAATCGAACGCGATACGGCCCCACCCCCGCGCATAGGGATAGTTGAAGACGATGATATCGCCGCGCTGCAACGGCCGAAGTCCCCGGTAAGTCCACCGCCGGATGTCGGGTTTCTCGGCCCCCATGCTCTCGAAACTGCGATGGAGGCGGGCGCCGAAAAGGGCCTTGTTGACGATGATCCGGTCGCCGGCCAGCAGGGTCGGATACATCGACTCGGTCGGCACGGTGAACATCTCCCAGCAGAAAAACCGCGACAGAACCATCACGCATCCCGGCAGAACCACCAACAGGAAGATCCCCACGCCCCGGAGCAGGGTCTGCCACCACTTTCTTTTGTGCCGTATGGTCATCTTTCCGTGTGTTTTACGCCTGCAAAGATAGGGTTATTCGAGCCACTTCCGCACCCGGGCGCGCATCTCGCGCACGGCGGGCGAGGAGACCCGCTCGTCGAACTCCAGCACGCGGCGGCCCATGGCACGCATCCGGTCCTCCTGGCCGCTCTCGCGGTAGAGGTCGGTCAGCAGGTAGAGCGGATAGAGGCGGCCCGGTACCACGGCCCAGGCACGGAGATAGGCCTGCTCGGCAGAGGGGTAGTCGCCGAGCGTCCGGTAGTTGTTGCCCAGCAGGTTATAGAGCATCGGATCGGAGCTGAGCCCCACGGCGCGCTCCAGAATCGCGATGCTGCCGGCCGGGTCGCCGACTTTGTTCCGCACGTTGGCCCACTCGAAAAGAAACGAGGGTTCGGCATCCAACACCGGGGCAAGGCGCTCATAGTCGGCGGCAACGGTCTCGAACCGCTCCATCCGGTAGAGGGGTTCGAGACGGCCCCACGCCGCATAAGTCCGCCTCAACGGCCACGCCGTCCAAAAGGATAACGCGCTGACGACCAAACAAAATCCGAGCACTACCCCACTCCCGATCCGGTCGCCCGCACGCACGCCGGCAACAGAACGGGTGTCGTACAGCCCGCCGATGCCGACAGCGACCAGGAGCATCCACAACACGCGAAACGATAGCAATTGCAAGGGGTAGGAAGCCGCGGCGAAGACGGACAGGGCGGCCAGTGCGGCGGCAAAACCGCATCCTCCGCTGCGCCACCTTCGCCGAAAGCCGCGGAAGGCGAAAAACAGTACGGCGACCATTAGCAGCAAACCGGGCAGGCCCAGTTCGGCGGCGAGCTGGAGGTAGTCGTTAAAGGCGGCTCCGGCACTGCCGGCGACCTGCCGTTCGCCGTCGGTGGCGTGGGGGGAGCTCAGCCAGGCGGCCTGACAGTCGCCGTAAACGCCGGCGAAGCGTCCGGGGCCGACACCGTCCCACGGCCGGTCGGCGATCATCCGCAGGGTGGTTTTCCACATCAGCAGGCGGCCGTCGGCGGAGCGGGCTTTCATGCGGTAAGCGGCGAGTGTCCCGCCGACGAGCACCAGTCCGGCGAGCGGTACGAGTACCCACACAACCCACTTCCGCCCCCGGATCCACCGCCAGAGGGGCCGGACGAGCGGTTCCCAGCCGACGATCAGAAGGGCGGTCAGGGCGCCGAGCCAGGCGATGCGGCTCTGGGTGGCGGGCAGCAGCAGAAGGGCGCCAAGCAGAAAGAGGCCCGAGAGTCCGAATGTCCAGAAGCCGGGCGAAAGCAGGAGTTTCGCCTGCCATCCCCGCCGTTCGAGGTAGCGGGCCAAGGGTCGCCCGAGCCGCACGATTCGGTCGAGGGCAATGCCGGAGACGAGGGCGAGAAAACCGCCCAACGGGGCGGGGTTATGGAAGGTGCCGGTCACCCGGAAGCGGGCGTGGTTCGAGAGGCCGTAGCCGTAGAGTTGGCGGAGGCCGATGATCTCCTGGGCGAGACCGGCGAGGAGCAGCAGGAGGATGATTCCGCGGAAGATTCGCTTGCGGTGGCGCCGGGAGCCGGACGAAAGGCTGATCCGCAGGTCGAGGTACCACACAATGAGCAGCAGGCTGCTCCACACGCCGATCCGTGGCAACGCTCCGCCACTGGCGCCGCGCAGGGCGGCATAGAGTCCCAGCGCGACGACAAGGCTGTCGCCCAGGCGGAAGCCGGTGGCCAAACGGGGTGTCGCGACGAGGGTTCGGAGGGCGGCGACGAGGGTCAGCAGGCCGACGAGGGGGAGAAAGTAGAAGAACTGGGAGCTCTCCATTCCTGCGGGGGGCAGCGCGCCGGGCACGAAGAGGGTGCCGAGCAGTGCGCCGATCAGCAGGAGGCTCGGCAGGAAGAAAAGGCGGGATGGCTGGTTGCGGAACATGCCCATATGACTCAATTCCGGTCGGGGTTGTCTTTCTCGTCCTGCCTGTCGGGCAGGGTGCCGCCGTTGGCGACGAGGCGGGCGATGGTAGACTTATACAAGTCCCACATCTTCGCGTTCCCGATCGGCGAGCCGACGAGCACGACGCGGTTCTCTCTGTCCAACAAAAAGGTGTGAAAACGGAAATCGGATGGTATGGGATTGGCGTTTAGAAATAACTTGGCACTGTCCGGTCGAATGACGACGATCTCTCGGATACGCGCAATATGGGATTCTGTTACAGCTGCTTCCATACGGGGCATCTCTCGTTCTTCGACCACAAAAAGAACCTGTACGGAGTCGATACCCGTTTGGCGCAATTCGTTGATTTTGACATGCCACTCCGGTAGTCTGAGCGAACAGACGCCGCATTCTCCTTCGCCGACGTACACGAGGATACGAGGCTGATTCGTTGTAGAAGCAGGGGGCAAAACAAGTTCCGAACGGGTCAACTCGGCCAAGAGAACGGCGTCTTTTTTCGGACTGTTGCCACAGGAAGACAACAACAGGACACTGAATATTAGTAAATAAATTGATTGTGAATTTTTCATGGATTCGGGATCAATGAACGTCACTCAAAGTGTAGAAAACCAGTATACAATCTCCGTTATCCAAATGGGACTGAATGTTTTGAGGCAGATTCTTGGCCGACGGGGATATTTGTTTGAGTAAGGCCTCGGAGTCGGGGGTGATCCAGCTGACAAATACGGAATCGTTGAGCGGATAAAATCCGGCACTGCGATCCCGAATCAGATTTTTTTCTCCGTCCAAATAAATTTTATGAGTACGTAAATCGACCAAAAATGTGTCGAATTGTCCGCCGGGCATGATGATCGATCCGATCAGATAAGGGCCGATAATAATCGGATTCCAGGCGCCGATCTGATAATAATTGAAATCTTCATCGGCTGGAAGTTCATTGATCTGACGACGTTTTTCGTAAGGGATTTTTTGACTTTTCGGAAAGTCCAGATAAATACAACCGAAAGGAATACCCTGCCGATTGTACAAATAGACAGAATCACAACCTTCCTGTGTTCGAATGATTAAAGAATCGGAAGATTCGACCAACAAGCAACGTGTGTCGTTCGGCCCGTACTTTTTTCGTTTCCACTCTTCTGCCAAACGATTATCGGTTTTATACAGGCCGTATCGGTTCTCCGGGTGCTCGCCGTAATAGATGGTACCGGTCCACAAAAAACCGGTGTCGCAAGCCGCGAAACTGGCGAAATCGGGATTGGGAAGAGGAAGATCTTCTCGGAAGCGACCGTCGAGTGTATAAACTGCCATTTTCTCGGCATTTCCGTCGACAATAAAGACCGAACTGTCCCGAATGGTGAAATCGTCTATTTTGACGACTTCTCCCGGGCCTTTCCCTGTCCGACCGATGTGTCTCAGATAGCGACCCTCCGGACTGAAGACCCGGATTCCGTAACGGGCGTTTCCATAGGAATCTTGTATGTAGATTTCATTATTGTGTATCAATATCTTGGATATACCGGACAAAAAACTCTCGGGCGTGCTTTCGAGCGGAACATACCGGATATCGGCGATTCGAGTCTGTAAGGTTTGCGAGGGCAGGGTCTCCCATTCGACAGTGCGGGTAGGAACAGACGTGCTCTCTGCAGTTGGGGTGGCGTCCGGGGAGGGGACGCAAGCACAAAACAAAACAACTGCTGCCAAACAACATATGCTGTGACGATTCATATCTTGATGTATTTTACAAAATAACGGAAATAAGCCACTCGCAGAAGCGTCGAAACTTCTGCGAGTGATTAAGCATGGCTCCTACAACAGACAATGGATGTTAATACAATCTCCACCATCCAATTTGCCCTGGCAAATTACATGGTGTGTTTTGCATCGTGGGCATATGTGTTTCTCTGGATGGCTGGGCCCTTGTACAATGGGAAACTCATCTATTTTAAGTGTTCCCATTGCTTCGAGATTCTGGAGGGTCAAGTCGGACATCTCCGGCTGTTGGGTTTGCGCTTTGAGGTAGGTCATCACCGACGCACTGCCAATCAGGGCTGCGCCGCCGGCAACCAACAGGATTTTGGTTAATTTCTTCATGGTTTCATGAATTAAACAGTTAAACATTTATCTCGCTCTCCGGCCTCGTGGCCGAATCGCGCTCTCAAATATACGGCTTTGATTTAAAATAATAAAATTTCCGTGAATCGTTTTGTTTTCGAAAATATTTTAGAACAACTTCCAGTCACCTACTCGGCGGCAGCGGCGGGCAGGGTGCCGCCGTTGGCGACGAGGCGGGCGATGGTAGACTTATACAAGTCCCACATCTTCGCATTCCCGATCGGGGAGCCGACGAGCACGACGCGGTTCTCCCGATCCAAAAGGAAGGTGTGGAACACAGGGTTCGCCGGCAGGCCGGGGTTCGAGCGCTCGAAAACCCCGGCGGTGTCGAGAAATACTGGATAATCGAAACGCATGGAACGCAATAAAGATCGAACGCTTGGGGCTTGTAGGCCATTGGCATGAAAAATAAACAATGTCTGTTCTGCAGGGATACTTGCTTCGGCCAACTCTTTCGGCCATTGATCCAGCGTACGTAAGGTACATAAATTGCATTGGGAAGACGCTGAATAAACAATTATTCTGATGCGAGACGAGTCCCGTTCATGAAAGCCACAGACAATCGTATCGCCGACAAATTGCTGTATGGATTGGGCGGCGTGTGGGTGGCAACTGTAGCTCCCGAATAAAACCGAGACAAGTAAAAACGCATATCGATAAATCATTTCTTTTCTTTGATTCTTAACAACGAATACAAACCGTTCTGATACGAGGTGGCAAAGAAGCAGTCAGCGGCATCATCACGGGCAATGGTAGTCAGCATACGGTCTGTCTGCAGTTGCCGGATCGGATTACCTTGCCAGTCGAATACGGAGATTCGGGTGGTGAATGGCTGTTCCGGGTTCTCTTTTTTTAATTCGGAACCGAGACAGCCGTTCAGCAAGGTGTATAAATAGCGATCGGTTGTGGCAACGCTTTCGAATCCGATAATGGTTTTATCACCCCATGTAATGTGCAGCGGATTTGCAGATAGTTCGACGTATTGCGGAGAATAGATTCCGGTCACGGAAGAGGAAACAACAGAGTCGGCAGTCAGGTCAAAAATCTCCAGAATAGCACCGATATAGGTGGTTTGGGCGAACTGCGTAAGGTCGGGTTTTATGTAAAGTCGCGAACCGTAAGAAAAAATGGCGGATTCGAGCTCATTATTCTGCGAAACGGTTTCGAACAGTCGAGGGAACCGATCATAGGTAAAAACGATACTGTCCGAGACAGCATCATAAATTCCGATGCGTTTCTGCGCTTCAAAACTTAATAACAGATAACGATTAGGTTGGTAAGGGACGGCTTGTGAGACGGTGGGCAACGCCGGAAGATGAATTTCCCGAAAGGAGGTCGTCAGATGTTCCAAATCATGCAAGTCATACTCTACGATTCTGTCGGTATTATAGACGGAAACAACTCCGGGGTGAGGAACAAAAAATTGCGAAGGATTAAGCAATTCGCCCGGACCCTTTCCTTTTCTCCCGAATCGACCTATGTGTCGTCCTGTCTGGTCAAACAGATTGAAGTAGTAATCCGGAGCCATTAGGTCGAGAACAACGATTAAAGAGTCCACACACTGGGATTGAATCGGATAAACGAACGGGAAATCCGAATTGAGTTCTTCAACCTCGCAAGTGTCTTGAGGAACGACAAAATCGTCTTCGAAATAAGTGATCGCATGCGATTTCGAGGGGTTGTCATGACAGGCGGCCAAAAAACCCAACAAGAGGACTAAGAAAAATGGAGGTATTTTCATGAGATTATGAGGAATTTAAGGGGTTATACGATTATAAAATCAGGGATGAGACATATTCTTCTCATCCCTAATGAACTCTGTCTAACTAATTTTTACTGCAATGATGTCGATTAACAAACGTGGATCCTAATGCACTATAGGAATAACCACAATCGCAATTGAACGAGCACCAGCCAAACCATCCATCACAACTGCTCTCAGATTCCAAGTCCTTACCTACGGCCAACGTTTCAATGTTCGCCAACGTGAGTTTTTCTTGTGCCGACATCGGCGTTTGTGCTTTAAGGTAGGTCACCACCGACCCGCTGCCAATCAGGGCTGCACCGCCGGCAGCCAACAGGATTTTGGTTAATTTCTTCATGACAACATGAATTAAAAAGTGAAAAAATAGTTTTACGCCCGATTTGAAACCGAACCGCACTTCAAACATAAACATTACAATCGAATATTCCTAATTTTCTACGAATTATTTTATTTTTAAAATTATTCAAGAATATATACCGACCATCACTGTCTCAAAGACACCTCCGTCTGTCGGTCGGTCAGGGTGCCGCCGTTGGCGACGAGGCGGGAGATGGTGCTCTTATACAGCTCCCACATCTTGGGGTTCCCGATCGGGGAGCCGACGAGCACGACGCGGTTCTCCCGATCCAAAAGGAAGGTGTGGAACACGGGGTTCGTCGGCAAACCGGGGTTCGAGCGCTCGAATGCACCGCACGAGTCGTAAAAAACCGGAGCTGTAAAACGATGGACTTGCAGGCCAGAATATAATTTTTCCCACCGGGCGGGAGCGAAAATAAACACAAATGCAGTCGCCGGAGATAAGGAGTCCATCTCTGCCATGTGTCGTTTCCACTGCGACAGAACTTTCAGGCTGCAATCGTCGCATCCCTCCGATCGGATATAGACCACTATCTTGACAGCTGCAGTCGTGTCGGGAGACCCTTGGGTTGATTCTCCGATGATCTCGATCATCAATTCTTTGGGAAAAACAACGGTTGTACCAATAAAATGGCCGATCGGCGAATGACCGGAGCCACAACTCATAAACACTGCGCACAAAATGCCGACAGTGCTATAAATCCATTTATAATTGAAAGTCATCGGAATTGAAATTGATCCGAAGCAATTGATATTCTCCGCTCTCTTCATCAAATGCCATTCCATAAATCAAGCCGTGGCTTTCATCCACGCTAAAGCATTCGATCAGGCGGCTCAATTTTAGCCGACACACCGGCCGGCCGCTCCAATCGAATACATGGATGTATGCGGAACCTTCCGCTGCAAGAGGATCGGAGGTTAAAGACTGTTGGCTAATCAGGGCATAGATGTACCGGTCGGAAATCTGCACATCGAGCACGCCCAACAGGGTCTCGTCGATGGTTCCGACCCACCGGGGACGAGTTCCCTCTATGATGCGATAAATCGGCGGTGTGAAAGCCAACAAGGTATCGGATTGAATCCGGTCTTTGTCGATCGAGAAAAGTTCCAAAGCAGCTCCGACATAACAACTCTGTACCATCTTCCGCCCGTCGCGCGTAATGCGGGTGCACGGGAAGTAGTTCCAAACGGAACGGTTGGCTTCCGCATCTTCGCTTGTCAGAAGCGGATAATCAGAATAAAGAACTCGGACACTGTCCTGCTCCAGTTTCCCGAAACGGAGCGGATCGACATGGCCGGCCACATAATAACTTCCATCGTGGGCTATGATTTGCGAGAAATAGGAGCTGTTTTGCGGATTTTGCCGGTAATCCAGATAACGAACGGAATCGTTCGACGATACGGGCAGACGGAATCGCACCAAGCGTTTCTGTCGAGCATCCCAGAGAGCCAACGACCGGTCGGTCGGATCGATCGTAGGGCTGGTTGGCATGATAACCTCGCCGGGGCCGTTCCCTTTGCGACCTACGGAATAAAGGAATCGACCGTCGCGGTCGGAAAAGACATGAAATACGGATTCCCGGTCCAGAAAATCGAAAACAATCAACAAACTGTCATACCTTAAAATCTGTTCGGGGTAGACGAACGGATAGCTGTCATTGAGGATATCTGACGCACATAGTTGCTCGGGAAGGGATTCGGGCAGAGATGTGAATGTGACAGCGGTATGATCATCCGAGGTACACCCCGTCCACACAAAAAGACCGGAAATGACGATTGTTAAAAAATATTTACAAACCATATACTTCGTCATGTAAACAACGGATCGATCTGACCATTTTACCAGATCGATCCGTGTGAGATACTTACAAATCAACAGAACACTTATGTGTTCCTTTAAAAGATCCACTTCCATAATCTGCACCACCGCAGAGGTGACATTGAACTCTGCAATGGCCACGAGTTCCGGTGCATATGACCTTAGTCTCCTGGTCGATTCCAAATTCCAACCCCATGGCTTCGATATTCGCCAACGTGAGCGTTTCCTGTGCGGAGACAGGGGTCTGTGCTTTGAGGTAGGTCATCACCGACCCGCCGCAAATCAGGGCTGCGCCACCGGCAGCCAACAGGAACCTGTGTGCGGTTTTTCGCGGGCAGCACAAAGGGATGTTCTCCGTTCATGCCATCGAGCCGCCTCTCCAAAAATAATCAATCGCCCGGAAAATACCTAAACTCAGACGAATTATTTTATTTTTAAAATTATTCAAGAATAAATAAAGCTTCGCCGCTAAAAAAGGTAGGGCGAACACTGCCGCCCTGCCCTACTCGTCCCCTCCTATCCGGAGGAGAAATTTTCGCTAAAAACCAGCCGGGTGCTGCTACTCGCCAGCCGCATCCCCGATGCCCAGCGCCGCTGCGTCGGACGGGGTAAAGGCGTAGTGCTGACCCTGCGTCCGGTTCCACGCGCCGCGCGTGAAGTCCGGAACAGCCACCGGTGCGCTCCCGTTCTCGATCGAGAGCTCCGAAAGGCCGGTCAGGCACGACATCTCGGCGGCGTCGTAAACGTCCATGTCCAGCGGCAAGCCGTTCCGCAGGCAGTAGATCAACCGGTAGTCCATCACGAAGTCCATCCCGCCGTGGCCGCCCACCTCCTGGGCCAGGGCCCCCACCTGACGGATCACGGGGTGCTGGTAGTCGGCCATCAGGCGGTCGAAGGTCTCGCGCGGAACGTAGCTGTGGCCGCTCAGGTTCTGATAATCCAGCCCCTGCACCGCCTCGTTGTCGGCTTCGAGCGAAATCCCGGGCGAGGGATACTTCTGTGCAAAGCCTTTCGTGCCGCTCACCTGATGGATCCGGCTGTAGGGCCGCGGGCTGGTCACGTCGTGCTGCACCATCATGGTCTTGCCGTTCTCGGTGCGGATCAGGGTGGTGGTGTGGTCGCCCATCCGGTAAGGGGTCTTGGCATAGGCCGAGGTGTCGCCGAACTTCTTCCGGGCATATTCGGTCATCCCGAACTGGTCGGTGTTCATCGACACGAGGGTGTTCATCTTATCGCCGCGGTGAATCCCCAGAATCTGAGAGATCGGCCCGAGGCCGTGGGTCGGATAGACGTCGCCGGTGCGGCGGGTGTTCTGCTTCAGACGCCACATGTCGGCGTAGTGCCCGGGTTCGCCCTCTTCGGCGAAGTTCATGGAGCGGAGGTCGTGCAGATAGGCCCCTTCGGTGTGTACGACGTTGCCGAAGAGCCCTTTCTGGGCCATATTCAGGGTGGCCATCTCGAAGTTGTCGTAGACGCAGTTTTCGAGCATCATGCAGTGTTTGCGGGTCTGCTCGGCGGTATTGACGAGCTCCCAGCATTCGTCGATGCTCATGGCGGCGGGCACTTCGATGGCGGCGTGTTTGCCCTCTTTCATGGCCTGTACGGCGATCGGGGTATGGGTGTCCCACCCGGTACAGATGTAGACGAGGTCGACGTCGGGCTGCGCGACCATCTTCCGCCACGCTGCGGTGTCGCCGAAGTATTCCTGCGCGGCGGGGAAGCCGTTCTGCTGCAACATGGCGTTGGAGGCTTTCACGCGGTCTTCATACACATCGCACAGGGCGACGATCTTCACGCCGGGGATGTGGGTGAACCGCCGTACGGCGTCGGCGCCGCGCATGCCGAGTCCGACAAATGCCACGCGGACGGTGTCGATCGGGTCGAGCGCGAGCCCGAGCACGTCGCTCTGCCCCTCTGCACGTTCGGGGACGGGGAGTTCGATGATGCCGTCGGCGTTCCGCTGTCCGATGCCGGAAACGGTACTATTTGAGGTAGATGTGCCGCAGCTTTGGAAGGCAAGGGTCGCGGCCAGGGCGACCGAAAGGAGTTGAACGATTCTGATTTTCATGAATTTAGAGAAGATGATTTGGGTAAGTTTATGGTTATTTGGTATGTTTGCAGACTTGGCTGAGTTCTTCGAAGAGCTTTTCGACGCCGTCGGTCATCTCGCGCCGGATCTGGGCGTAGTGTTTCTTCACCAGCGAGGGGTTGTGTTTCTCGGCGGGGCGGTTGATGCGGTCGAGGAGGGTGTTGTTCAGCTCGGCGGCTTTTTCGACGATGCCGAAGATGGCGTCGCGCTGTTCGGCGGGCTGGAAATAGAGCGCTACGTAGGCGTCCGAGATCACTGCGTTCACCAGATAGGCGAGGTCTTTTTTCAGGGTGCGGATACTTGCCATGATAAAAATTAGGTGTTTGTTTTTTGTAAATTTTCTCCAAAAGTAGTGATTCCGGCGGCAATTTCCAAGGCGGGGGGCGAAGAGTCCGAGGCCGCGGCGTCTGACACGGTGCGCCCCGGGCTACCGCGATCCGGGCAACAACGGCATATTCGGCGCCATGGGTGGCGTCGGTCTTCACGGATACAGTTGGTCGGCTGCGGTGAACGGTATCAGCGGACGATTTTTATGGTTCAACACGCAAGACCTATATCCCGCCCACACACACTATCGCGGCCACGGTTTTCAGTTGCGTTGCCTCTCGGAATAAACGGGGGCTGACACGGCCTTAGCGATGCGCAAGCATCGCCCGTCCCGCCGGGGTCACCCGGACGCCGCCCGCATAGGGCAGTCCTATCCTGTTAAGGTAGAGGCGGCCGGCCCTGTCGGAGTGCCCGAAGGCACCGCGCGCCACGCCTTAAGAAGCGATTCAACTATTTCGGCGCAAGCCGAAATAGAATGAATCGCGCAGGCGCGCGGACAGAAAACAACCTCCCCCTCTAAAAGCTCTTGCGACCCGCAGGGGCGCGCGGGCCGGAGCCACCCCAGGCGTAGGCCGGCAACTCGGCGAAGCTCGTTTCCGGCCACGCTGGCGCCGACCCGCTCCAGTACCGCCCAAAGACAACCAAGCCTCCGCCCTATTCGGCCTGTCGCCCACTCCCCCGAGGCGCTTCGCGCCTGGGCGACGAGGCCGGCGGCCCTAAGGGCCGCAACAGCCCAAAACAAAGCATAACCCATAGCTCCGCCCGTTCGTCCTCGGCGCGCGTCCCTCGCGCCGCTATGGCGTCGCCCTCGCCGAGGACGACGACCTTACGGTCGCAAGAGCACAGCCAAGTTGTTTTCGGCCGCAGCCAGCGGAGAACGAATACGGAGCATGAGCGGAGTATTTCGGCCCTTCGCATCCGGGGGCTGCGGGCCGACCGTTACCACGGGGCCTCAGCTACTCGCTTCCAGCCCAAAGCATTGCCTCGTGTCCGCCTCACTGCGGCTCCGCTGTCTGCCGTCGCCCGCTGGGATTTCATCTCTGTTTTGCTCACCGCAAAACGAGCGAAATCCCTCCTTTAGGCGGGCGGACGACGGTCAAGCTTCGAGCCGGATAGAACTGCCCTGCGCGGGCGGCGTCCGGGTGGCCCCGGCGGGACGAAGCGAAACTACGTTTCGCTTACTTGTTTACTTCGCCCTGTTCTCTGTTCGCGCGCCTATGCGTGGCGCGGTTATTTATTGTCTGAATAACAACGGCCGGCCGCCATGACGCGAACGCGTCGGCCGGGCAGGCCCCACGTCCCGTGGACGGGAAATGCTACGCATTTCCACCTATCTGCTTAGCCCAAGGCGCGCGGGCTTGTTAATGCGTTTTAAGTCGCCCGCGGCAATTCTCGTTGGTTGGCCGAGTGCCAACCAACAGAATATGCCCTCTTACGCGGGCGGGCGACGTCGAGCTTCGAGCTGGACAGAACCGTACCTTTTCTGAAGAACCGAGCGGCGTTACGCGAGCAGAGACCG
>ERZ777305.2862-NODE-2862-length-13242-cov-3.412452_pt1 | contig 13242 bp, 12 predicted proteins | sample MGYA00374965_ERZ777305 | MGnify/ENA primary metagenome ERZ777305 (study PRJEB29328, sample SAMD00013331) | mouse gut metagenome | study: EMG produced TPA metagenomics assembly of the Metagenome analysis of fecal microbiota from mouse which was promoted...
CGAAGGCCGTTTCCGTTACCCGGCTTATGCGTCCCGCATACTTTATTCCTGAGACCAAAAAGTGCAGCCAGCTCTTTACCGAGATGACCGAGCGCAAGGTACAGATAGCCATCGTAGTGGACGAGTACGGCGGGACAGCCGGGCTTATAACCCTTGAGGACCTGGTGGAGTCTATTGTGGGCAACATCCAGGACGAGTACGACAACGAGACGGAGGAGATACACCGGGTCAGCGAGACCGAGTTCACTGTGGACGGCACCGCCTCTATCGATGAAATATCAGACCTGACGGAAACCGAGCTCCCCGAGGGCAATTACGATACCATTGGCGGCCTTGTCACTGAGATGCTTGGGTATATCCCAAAGGAGGGAGAACAGCCACAGGTGGAGGTGGCGGGTCTCAGCATAAAAGTGCTGGAGGTCGAGGACAGGCGGCTCTACCGTCTGCTTATTATTAAGCTGCCTCCCATAGACGAAGACGGCGAGAAGGAGGACGAATAGCTATGAAGGGCAGGACAAAGGTTAAAAAGGAGCAGGACTTGGGCTCTGATAATATAGGAAAGCTTATGTTTACCCTGGCTGTCCCGGCTATAACCGCCCAGCTGGTAAATATGCTCTATAATATCGTGGACCGCATATATATCGGACATATCCCTGAGATAGGCTCTGCGGCGCTCACAGGCGTGGGCATCTGTTTCCCGATAATCATGCTGATTATGGCTTTCAGCTCTCTTGTGGCCATGGGCGGCGCGCCCCAGGCGGCCATAGCCATGGGCCAGCAGAACAACGAGAAGGCCGAGCGTATACTGGGCAACTGTTTCACAAGCCTGCTTATAGTGGCGGCGGCGCTTACAGCGATGTTTCTCATTTTCGGCGAGCCAATACTCAGAGCCTTTGGGGCCAGCGACAACACTATCGGCTATGCCAACGACTACCTACAGATATACGTGATAGCCACGGTGTTTGTCCAGATTGCTCTCGGCATGAATATGTTTATCACCACCCAGGGCTTTGCCAAGATAAGTATGCTCACCGTAGTTATCGGCGCGGCGCTGAACATAGCCCTTGACCCGGTGTTTATCTTTGTGTTCAACATGGGTGTGCGGGGCGCGGCCCTGGCAACTATCATATCTCAGGGGGTTTCGGCCGCGTGGGTGCTGAAATTCCTTACGGGGAGAAAGACTACCCTGCGCATCAGAAAGCGCGGTATGAGGATAAGGCCGAAGATCCTGCTGCCGGTGCTGGCTCTGGGCGTATCGCCCTTTATCATGCAGAGTACCGAGAGCCTTTTGAGCGTGGTGCTGAACACCTCCCTGCTAAAGTACGGCGGGGACATTGCCGTGGGGGCCTATACTGTTATTGGCAGCGTTATGCAGATAGTCAACCTGCCCATGCAGGGCCTGTTTCAGGGGGCCCAGCCCATCACAAGCTTCAACTACGGCGCGCAGAACTTTGACCGGGTGAAAAAATCCGTGCGTCTTCTTACCACCACGGCCGTTATATATGGCACTCTGTTCTGGCTGGCGCTGATGCTGGCGCCCCAGGTGTTTGTGGGGATGTTTACCGGCGATGCTGAGCTGACGGAAATGACCGTATGGGCTATGCGTATATTTTTGGCGGGAGTCTTCGCCTTCGGGTTCCAGGGGGCCTTTCAGAACTCCTTTCTGGCTCTGGGCCAGGCCAAGGTGTCCCTGCTGCTGGCGCTGCTTAGAAAGATAGTGCTTTTGATACCCCTTATCTTTGTAATGCCGCTGTTTTTTGAGAACAAGCTGTTCGGTGTGTTTATAGCCGAGCCCATTGCGGATATCACCGCCGCCCTTGTCACGACGATCTCCTTCCTCACATGGGCCCGCAGGAATCTGAATAGGACTAAGACAGAAATATAATATCAAAATGATATTAAACAAAAATCTTTCATATATCTTACGATTTTGTAAGGGCTCTTGCCTAGGGCCCTTTTACTGTGCTAAAATATATGGCTGTAAGCTTGCGAATAAGAGAAAGGGGTTTATTTATGCTGTCAATTAGCGGAGTCACAAAAAGGTACGGCAAGACCGTTGCCAACGACAATATCAGCTTTGCCGTTGGCGACGGGCAGATAGGGATACTTATGGGACCAAACGGCGCGGGAAAGTCCACCATCATCAAGTGCATAACCGGCCTTCTGCGCTTTACCGGGCGCATAGAAATAAACGGCGCGCTCAATAATACGGTCGAGGCCAAGCGCCAGCTGGGCTATATCCCGGAGATGCCCGCCGTGTACGACTTGCTTACCGTGTCCGAGCACCTGGAGTTCATACGCCGGGCATATAAGGTGCAGGACGAGGCCTACTCACAGCAGCTTCTGGAGCGCCTGGAGCTCTGGGATAAGAAGGATAAGCTGGGCAAAGAGCTTTCAAAAGGTATGCAGCAGAAGCTCTCTATCTGCTGCGCTTTGTGCCATAGGCCCAGGGTCGCCGTTTTCGACGAGCCGTTGGTGGGCCTTGATCCCCACGCCATCAAGGAGTTGAAGAATATCTTTAGGGAACTGAAGTCGGACGGCGTATCTGTGCTCATAAGCACCCACATGATAGACAGCGTCGAGGACTACTGGGACGTGGCGAACATCATGATGAACGGCCGGTTTGCCGCCACCATGCTCAACGACGGCAGCGAGGGTGAGAGTCTTGAGGACCTGTTCTTCCAGATAACAGAGGGGGGAGCAAAATGAGAAGCCCGCTGGTATACCTGACACTAGTTAAGCTGAAAAACCAGCTAAAGGAGGCTGTGAAGCATCCGGCAAAGCTGTTCTATGTGGTGTTCCTGGCCGCTATGCTCCTGCTTACCGCCATAGGAGGGCGGGACACGGAGATGGAGCTCCGCCCGCTCTCTGAACTGACGGCCATAATGGTACTGTTCTACAGCCTGATGTTCCTGATGACCTTTATCAACGGACTGAACGGCGGGGCGGGGAATTATCCCATGTTCACCCTGTCCGACGTGAGTATGCTGTTCCCGTCGCCCTTAAAGCCAAATAAGGTCCTGTTCTATGGCCTGACCCGGCAGCTGGGTCTGTCGCTTCTACTGGGCTTCTTCCTGCTGTTCCAATACAGTTGGATGCACGCGGCATACGGCGTTGGATATTTGCACCTGGTGCTGATAGTGCTGGGATATGCCCTGTGCCTGTTTCTTGGGCAGGTCTGCGCCATGGCGGCATATACCCGCACCAGCGGCAACGACAGCGCCCGGCGCGTGGTGAGATATCTTGTCTATGGCATAACCGTGGCTTTCGTGGCAGGGCTGATTTATAGCTGCATGCCGAAGATAACAGTTGGCGCAAATTCGGAGGAGATGCTTTCCTTTGCCCTGTACGGCGCTCTTGATGCGGGGGCGGAATTCCTCTCCGCTATAGGCGTTTTCTTCCCGGTGTCCGGCTGGGCGGCAGGGCTCATCGGCGGCGTATTTACCGGTGAGTACGTAACAGCGGGCATATGCGCCCTGCTGATGCTGGCGGCCTTTGCCATAGCGCTGCTGCTGGTGATAAAGAATAAGAACAACTACTATGAGGACGTGCTGCAAACCGCCGAGGTGGCTCAGTCCGCCATCACCGCCAAGAAGGAGGGCCAGCCCGCCGAGGTGACCCCCAAGAAGGTGCGCGTGGGCAAGACCGGCCTTGATAAGGGCAGCGGCTCCAGCGCCATGTTCTATAAGCACCTTTTGGAGAACCGGCGCTCCGGGGTGTTCATGTTCTCCAAGATGACCCTGATCTTTATGGGCGTCACCATAGGCTGCGCTGTCATGTACAGCTTCATATTTTCTGACGAGGGCGACAGCACCGCCGCCTTTGTGGCCGTGTTCACCATGAGCACTTATATGCAGATGTTCTCTGAGAGCATGGGCCGGTTCAGCTGGGAGATATCGAAGCCCTATATCTATCTTATCCCGGAGCCGCCCTTTAAGAAGCTGCTCTGGGCCACGGCGGAGACTCTGCTGGCCGACTGCGTAGAGGCGGTATTCCTGTTTGTACCCATCGGGCTTATCCTAAATATCGGCCCCATTGAAACTGTCCTCTGCATAATTGCACGGATATCCTTCGCGCTGCTGTTCACCTCGGGCAATATGCTGGTGGAGAGGGTATTCGGCACAGTGCGCTCCAAGGGCCTGATACTGTTCTTCTACATCATTTCGCTGATGATACTGGCGGCGCCGGGGATCGTGCTGGGCGTGCTGCTGCTGAGCCTGGAGCTTCTGCCGGGGTTTATCGGTATGCTGCTGGGCATTATAGCCGCCAACGTGCCCGTTGCGCTGCTGGTAATGTTCCTTTGCCGCAACGTGCTCCAGTATACGGAGATAAACGGAAGGTAAGATATAACGGAGGAGGGGTTCTATGTTTGAAAATGAGGAGAGCCGGGAGGCGCTGCTGGTGTCCCTGGACACTGGGGAATACGATGCTGAAACCTCTTTAGCAGAGCTCTGCGAGCTTGTGGAGAGCGCCGGCGCGGACCCGGCCTTTACCCTTATGCAGAAGCGCCCTGCGCCGGACGCGGCCACCTGTATTGGCTCGGGCATGGCACAGGAGGCGGCGGAGCTGATAGAGCGGGAGGGACTGGACCTGTGCATATTTGACCGGGAACTGAGCCCCACCCAGATACGGAACTTAGAGGAGCTTTTCGGCGTTAGGGTAATTGACCGCACCATGCTTATACTGGATATCTTCGCCCAGCGGGCAAAGAGCCGGGAGGGCAAGCTCCAGGTGGAGCTTGCCCAGCTTCGCTATATGCTGCCAAGGCTCACGGGCCGGGGCACTGCCCTCTCAAGGCTGGGCGGCGGCATCGGCACCAGGGGCCCCGGCGAGACAAAGCTTGAGACGGACCGGCGGCATATCCGGCGAAGGATAGGGAGCCTGAAGGAGCAGTTGGAGGAGGCCGAAGCCGCCCGGGCGGTAACAGGAAAGCGCAGGAGGAAGAACTCGGTGATCTCTGTGGCTCTGGTGGGCTATACAAACGCCGGCAAGAGTACGCTTATGAACCGTCTGACCCAGGCGGGGGTATTGGCCGAGGATAAGCTGTTTGCCACCCTTGACCCGACCGCCAGGGCCTTAAAGCTGCCCTGCGGGAAGACGGTCATGCTGATAGATACTGTCGGCCTTATACGGAGACTGCCGCATCATCTGGTCGAGGCCTTCAAGTCCACCCTTGAGCAGGCGGCCACGGCTGATATACTTTTGAATATCTGCGACGCGTCAAGCGATGAAGCCCGGGAGCACCTACAGGTGACAGAGGAACTGCTCCAGAGCCTTGGCTCAGGGGAGCGCCCGGTGATACCTGTGCTCAATAAATGGGACGCGGTTGGGGACGAGGAGCTGGCCCCGCGCCTGCCGGGGGCGGTGCGCATCAGCGCGCTGAACGGCGAGGGGATTGACCGGCTGCTGGAAGCGGTGGAGGAGAACCTGCCCGAGAAAACCTTTGACGTAGAGCTGCTGCTGCCCTTTGCAAAGAGCGGCCTTGCCGCAAGGCTCCGGGACGAGGGCGCACTGCTTAGCGAGGAATATGTAGAGGAGGGACTGAGAATTACTGCCAGGGTTGATGGGCGGCTCTACGGCCTTGTAAAGGAGTATGACCTCAACCCAAGAGAGGAGGAGTGAGTATGTTTTACCATGCAAGCCCTACGCACTGTATTGAGGTGCTGGAGCCGAGAGTTTCTAATCATGGAAAGCCGCTGGTATATCTGTCGAAAAAGAGGGAGAACGTGCTGCCGTACCTTTCCAACGCTGTGGAAAAGTATTGCAGAGAGACCGGCTTTCCCCATGAGGGGCCCTGGTATAAGTGGGGCAGCTACGGCTTTTTTGAGGGAAAGCTGCGCATTGACGAATACTGGCCGAACGCACTTGAGGAGACCTATAAGGGAGTATCCGGCTATATCTACGCCGCCGAGACCGTGCCCGGGCGGGAGGAGCTGAAGGGCATCCCGGACGCTGTGATAACCTCAGAGCCGGTACCGGTCACCGGCTGCGAGTACGTGCCGGACGCATACGAAGCCCTCCTTATCGCGGCGGAGCTGGGACAGATATTTATACGCCGCTATGAGCAGCTGCCGGAGAAAATGCTGGCATGGATAGAAAGCTCTATCAAGCAGCAGTATGAGGCGGCGGATATCCCCACATACAAGCATTTTCTAAAGGGCAAGTTTCCCGAAATTACCGCCAGACTTGAATAAATGTATGACAAAAGGTCCAAAATGTATAATTATTCATTTTGGACCTTGATTTTTGGGGGTTTTAGTGTATAATGATGTATGAAAGAAAACATAGAGGGAAGGAATGTCCGTTATGGCTAAAGAAATAAAAAAGGTAGTGCTGGCGTATTCCGGGGGTCTTGATACTTCTATTATTATTCCCTGGCTCAAGGAGAACTACAATAACTGTGAGGTAATTGCCGTGTCCGGCGATGTGGGACAGGGTACGGAGCTGGACGGCCTGGAGGAAAAGGCCAAGAAGACCGGGGCCTCAAAGCTCTATGTGCTGGACCTGAAGGAGGAGTTTGTGCAGGATTATGTATACCCAACTCTGAAGGCCGGGGCTGTCTATGAGAATAAGTACCTGCTGGGCACGTCCTTCGCAAGGCCCATCATAGCCAAGGGCATAGTTGAAATCGCCAAGAGGGAGGGGGCAGACGCTATCTGCCACGGCTGCACCGGCAAGGGCAACGACCAGGTGCGCTTTGAGCTGGCAATAAAGGCTTACGCCCCGGACATGACTGTCATCGCCCCCTGGCGTATATGGGACATCAAGTCCCGGGAGGAGGAAATAGAGTACGCAGAGTCCCACAATATTCCTCTGAAAATAAGCCGCGAGACCAACTACTCCAAGGACAAGAACCTCTGGCACCTGTCCCACGAGGGCCTGGACCTGGAGGACCCTTCAAACGAGCCGCTGTACAATAAGCCCGGTTTCCTGGAACTGGGGGTATCTCCCGAGCAGGCCCCGGACGAGCCCACATATATCAGCCTGCACTTCGAAAAGGGCGTGCCTACGGCCCTGGACGGCGAGAGCCTTTCCGGCGCTGAGATGGTGGCGAAGCTCAACGAGTTGGGCGGCAAGAACGGCATCGGCCTTGCGGATATTATCGAGAACCGCCTGGTGGGTATGAAGTCCAGGGGAGTTTATGAGACTCCCGGCGGCACAATACTCTATCACGCCCATAACAAGCTGGAGGAGCTCTGCCTTGACAAGGAAACCTACCACTATAAGCAGCAGGTAGCCCTAAAGTTTGCCGACCTTGTCTATAACGGCCAGTGGTACACTCCGCTGCGCCAGGCCTTGTCGGCTTTTGTGGACAGCACCCAGGAGACCGTTACCGGCGACATAAAGCTGAAGCTCTATAAGGGCAATATTATCGACGCGGGAGTGACCTCGCCCTATTCTCTCTATGACGAGGACATAGCTACCTTCGATGAGGACGAGGTATATAATCAGGCGGATTCCGCTGGATTCATCAACCTGTTCGGGCTGCCCATCAAGGTACAGGCGAAGAAGGGCCTGACCTACGATAAGTAAGGGGAGGCCTCCTAGATGGAGCTGATAGATATATACGATAAAGACGGCAATAAGGCCGGCGCCGTTCGCGACAAAGAAGCGCCCCTTGGGCCGGGGGAGTACCGTATGGCTGTGGGTATGTGGATAGTGGACAGGGGCGGCAGGATATTCCTCACCCGCCGGAGCATGGAGAAAAAGTACGCCCCTGGCAAGTGGGAGAACCCCGCCGGTCACGTGCAGGCGGGCGAGGACCCGGTCCACGCCGTTATCCGGGAGCTCTTTGAGGAGACCGGCCTCACTGTCCAGGAGGAGCAGATAACTCTCCTTGGCCGCTCCTGCACTTGGCCGTACATCGGCCGGGACTTCGGGGTGCGCATGGACGTAGACTTGAACGATGTGCGTTTCCAGAAAGGCGAGACCTGCGACGCCAAATGGGTGACCTTTGAGGAGTTCGCCGAAATGGCCCGGGCGGGGGAGTTTGCACCCTCCCTTACGGACCATATGCGGGACTATAGAGATGCGTTTCTGGACTTCACCGAACACCCGGGCAGTACGGCTCTTGACTTCTTGACAGCGGAGGAATAAAAATGAAGCTATGGAAGGGCCGCTTTAAAAAAGAGGCAGATCCCAGGACCAACGATTTCAACTCCAGCATAGCCTTTGACAGCCGTATGTACCGCCAGGACATAGAGGGCAGTATTGCCCACGCCACAATGCTGGGGCGGCAGGGCATTATCAACATGGACGAGAGCGATAAAATATGCGCGGAGCTTAAAAAGATACGCAGCGATATAGACAGCGGTGTGCTGGCTATCGACCCGGACGCCGAGGATATTCATACCTTCGTGGAGCAGGAATTGACCTCCAGACTGGGAAACCCAGGCAAACGCCTGCACACCGGCCGCAGCCGCAACGACCAGGTGGCCCTTGACATACGCCTGACCCTCAGAGAGGACTGCGCGGGGCTTATGGAACAGATAAAGGAACTGGTGCGGGTGCTCTGCAAGAGGGCCGCACAGCACAGCGCAACGGTAATGCCTGGGTACACCCATATGCAGAGGGCCCAGCCGGTGACCTTCGGGCACCATCTGATGGCCTATGCCGAAATGCTCCTGCGGGATATCTCACGTTTTGAGGACGCCTTAAAGCGCATGGACCAGTGCCCCCTTGGCAGCGGAGCCTTGGCCGGGACCACATACCCCCTGGACCGGGAAATGACAGCAAAGCTTCTGGGCTTTTCATCACCCAACCGGAACAGCCTGGACGGCGTGTCCGACCGGGACTTCTGCGCGGAGATAGCCTTTGCGGTCTCGCTGTGCATGGTGCATCTCTCTCGGCTCTGCGAGGAGCTGGTGCTCTGGTGCTCCTGGGAGTTTAAGTTTATCGAGCTGGACGACGCATACTGTACTGGCTCAAGCATAATGCCCCAGAAAAAGAACCCGGACCTTGCGGAGCTTATCCGGGGGAAATCCGGGCGGGTCGTTGGGGACCTTACGGCCCTCTTGACCATGATGAAGGGACTGCCGCTGGCCTATAACAAGGATATGCAGGAGGACAAGGAGGCTGTGTTCGACGCGGTGGACACCTTAAAGCTCTGCCTGACCCCTCTGACACCCATGCTGGAGACAATGAAGGTTTTGGAGCGGAATATGCGCAAAGCGGCGGCGGGCGGCTTTATAAACGCTACGGACTGCGCGGACTGGCTGGTGGCCTCGAAGGGCCTGCCCTTTAGGGACGCTTACAGGATAACCGGCGAGCTTGTGGCTCTATGCATTGAGCGGGGCGAAACCCTGGAGAGCCTTCCTTTAGAGGAGTATAGGCGCGTGCACCCGGCCTTTGACGAGGGAGTATATAACGTTATTTCTTTGGACAAATGTGTGGGGGACCGCAAAGTGTTGGGCGGGCCCGCGCCGGAGAATGTAAGGGCCCAAGCGGAATATGTGCTGGCACTGCTGGAAAGAGGAGAGGGATAATGAACAGAGTAAAGGTTGGAATTGTGGGGGCTACAGGTTATGCCGGGGTGGAGCTCTGCCGGCTGATAATGGGCCATCCCCAGGCGGAACTGTCAGCTATAAGCTCGGTGAGCTTTGAGGGCAAAACCCTTTCGGAGGTGTACCCGGCATACTTCCATATGTGCGACATGATATGCGGAACCCAGGAGCAAGTGCTGGAAAAGAGCGAGGTTATTTTTGCCGCGCTGCCCCACGGGCTGTCCCAGGAGCTGGCGGCCCAGTGCGTGAAGGCCGGTAAGGCGTTCATAGACTTGGGGGCGGACTTCCGGCTTGAGAGCGAGGAGGAATACAAGGAGTGGTATGGCGGCAGCTTCACGGATAAGGCGCTGCACCAGGAGGCGGTGTACGGACTGCCGGAGCTTTTCCGGGAGCGGATAAGGGGTAAACGGCTCATAGCGAACCCCGGCTGCTATACCACAGCCGTGCCCCTGGCTCTAGCCCCGGCCTTGGAGGCAGGGCTAATACAGCCGGAGGGGATAATTGCAGACTGCAAGTCCGGCGTGACCGGCGCGGGGCGCAAGCCCACCCAGGGAAACCATTACCCGGAGCTGAACGAGGGCTTCACCGCCTATAAGGTCGCGGCCCACAGGCACACCCCGGAGATGGAGCAGACCCTTTCGCATATAGCCGGACAGAAGATAAAGCTGACCTTTGTGCCCCATCTGCTGCCCATAAACCGGGGGATATTGGCCACTTGCTACGCGAAGCTGGCTCCGGGCGCGGAGCTTGCCGCCATACGCAAAGCTTATGAAAATCGCTATGCCGGGGAGTTCTTCATTCGACTGCTGCCAGACGGACAGTGCGCAAATGTGAAGAATGTGCGCTGCACAAACTTCTGCGACATATCCCTTTTTGCCGACTCGCGCACCGGCACCTTCATAGCTGTTTCGGCTATTGACAATATGGTGAAGGGCGCGGCGGGCCAGGCCATACAGAACATGAATCTTGCCCTGGGCATTGACGAGACTGCCGGGCTTAAGCTGGTACCGCCGGCGTTTTAAAAAATTTTTAGGAGAATGAGAAATGGAATTTATCAAGGGCGGCGTAACCGCCGCCAAAGGCTTTTCAGCGGGTGGCCTCCACTGCGGGATCCGCAAGAATAAGACGAAGCCGGATCTGGCACTTATCCTCAGCGACCGGGAATGTGCCGCCGCCGGGGTCTATACCCGCAATCTGGTGAAGGGAGCGCCCATAACGGTCACCCAGAGGAACATAGCAGACGGCAGAGCCTGGGCCGTCATTTGCAACTCCGGCATAGCAAACACCTGTGCCCCGGACGGCCTTGAAAAGGCCGAAGCCATGTGCCGCGTGGCGGCCTCGGCGCTGGGGCTGAAGCCGGAGGACATTATAGTGGCCTCCACTGGCGTTATCGGTCCGTCTCTGCCAATAGAGCCCATAGCCAACGGCATGGAAGCGTTGAAGGCTTCCCTTAGCGGGGAAGGCTCCCTGGCGGCGGCAACGGCTATCATGACCACCGACACCGTGCCCAAGGAGGCCGCCGTTAAATTTACCGTGGGCGGAAAAACTGCCTATATGGGCGGCATATCCAAGGGCAGCGGCATGATTCACCCCAATATGGCCACCATGCTCTGCTTTGTGACCACCGACTGCGCCATCGACCCGGCACTGCTGCAAAAGGCCGTTAAGACCGCCGCCGACGCCACCTTCAACATGATAAGCGTGGATGGCGACACCTCTACCAACGACACCTTTATGGTGCTGGCAAACGGAGCTGCCGGGAATGTGGAGATTACAGAAGAAAGCGAAGATTATGCCGCCTTTGTAGAGGCCCTTACGGCGGTTGGGCGGAGGCTTGCCATGATGATGGCGAAGGACGGCGAGGGGGCCTCAAGGCTGATAATCTACCGGGTGAGCGGGGCCCCGGACCTTGAGACCGCCCGCACAGTGGCCCGCGCCGTCAGCAGCTCCACACTGGTAAAGGCCGCCTTCTTCGGGGCGGACGCCAACGCCGGGGGGCGGGCCATGTGCGCCGTGGGCTACTCCGGGGCCCGGGTGGACGTGGAGAAGATAGACATTGCCTTTAAGTCCGCAAAGGGCAGGGTAGAGGTGGTGAAGTCTGGCCTGGGCATAGAGTTCTCCGAGGAGCTGGCCCTTGAGGTCCTAAAGGAGCCGGAGATAGAGACGCTTATAGACCTGCATATGGGAGATGTATCCGCCGAGGCCTATGGCTGCGACCTCACCTACGACTACGTGAAGATAAACGCGGACTACCGCACTTGAGGAGGGTAATATGCTGGAAAAGCTCGGCGTAAAGAGCCGGTGGGATATTGTTCCGGCGGTACTTTCGGTGCTGCTGTACCTAAACTTTATTGTGTTTGTGATATTGCTTTTTGCCGCCACCGGCGTACTGCTTCTATATGCCGCGCCGTCACTGCTGACGGCGGCGCTGCTTATCGCGGCAATCATTACCCATCTTATTACCAGGAGGAGGTCGTCAAAGCTCTGGCGCAGGCTGCTGCTGGGCGGGATAGCGGCTGATTTCCTTATAATTATATTCTTTGTGGCGGCGGTCCTCCTGTTCATATCCGCTTGGGGCGGTTTGGCGGCCACAAATTGAGAGGGGCGGAAAAATGCAGGTATCAAACAGCGAGCGGGCCAATATCCTTGTGCAGGCCCTGCCGTATATCAAAAAGTACGCAGGGGCCACGGTGGTGGTGAAGTACGGAGGGAACGCCATGCTGGACGACGAGCTGAAATCGGCGGTTATGAGCGATATCGTGCTGATGCAGTTGGTGGGCATAAACGTGGTGCTGGTCCACGGCGGCGGGCCGGAAATAAACGCCATGCTGAAAAGGATCGGCAAGGAGAGCAAATTCATCGGCGGTATGCGCTATACAGACGAGGAAACTATCGGTATCGTTCAGCAGGTGCTGGCAGGGAAGGTGAACAAGGACCTTGTGCAGCTTCTTGAGGACGCGGGTGGCAGGGCCATAGGGCTCTGTGGCCTGGACGGTTCGTTATTAAAGGCCGACCGGCTGGAGGAGGACCTAGGCTTCGTGGGGGAGATAAGGGAGGTCAATGTGGATATCCTGCGTGACGCCGCCCAGAACGGCTATATCCCCATCGTTTCTACTGTAGCGGCGGGCTATCACGGCGAGGTGTACAACATCAATGCGGACATTGCCGCCGCTCGGATAGCTGCGGAGCTGGGGGCCATGAAGCTGATACTTATGACGGACGTATGCGGCCTTTTGCGGGACAAGGATGACGAGAACACCCTTATTCCGGTGGTGAACGTCAGCGACGTGCGGAGACTCAAAAAAGAGGGCGTGATAAACGGCGGCATGATACCCAAGATAGACTGCTGTGTGGACGCGGTCCGCCGGGGTGTGAACCGGGCCCATATAATTGACGGGCGCATCGCGCATTCGATCCTCGTGGAGCTTTTCACCGACGAGGGCATTGGTACTATGTTCTATTAGGAGAGATCAGGCTATGAAATTTCAAGAGATAAAGGACCAGGAGCAAGAGTATATTATACACACCTACGGCAGAGTGGACGCGGCCCTGGTCAAGGGCAGAAACGCTACCGCCTGGGATGTGGAGGGCAGGGAGTATATTGATTTCACCTCCGGTATAGGTGTGAACAGCCTTGGATACAGCGACCCGGATTGGACTGCCGCCGTGTCAAAACAGGCAGGGGAGATTCAGCACCTATGTAACTATTACTATTCGCCCCAGAACACAGCCCTTGCAC
>ERZ777305.2866-NODE-2866-length-13220-cov-5.463654_pt1 | contig 13220 bp, 14 predicted proteins | sample MGYA00374965_ERZ777305 | MGnify/ENA primary metagenome ERZ777305 (study PRJEB29328, sample SAMD00013331) | mouse gut metagenome | study: EMG produced TPA metagenomics assembly of the Metagenome analysis of fecal microbiota from mouse which was promoted...
GTAGGCCTGCAACTTCGCGGTGCTTGTTTTCGGCCACGCTGGCTCCGACCCGACAGACCCCGCCCCGGGCTGCCGCGACGCAGGATTTTATGGACAATCGGGTAATGCGATGGGAGTCGGTCGCAGCGGGTATAGCTGGTCACGTACTAAAGTCGTATTCTTGACTTTCAGCATAGAAGAACTCACTCCCAGCAGTACAACCAACCGTGCTTTCGGTGTTCAGTTGCGTTGCCTCTCGGAATAAACGGTACACCCCGCCCCGGGCTTCCGCGATACGGGCGACAATGGGGGGTTGGGCATTCCGATGTACGTTGGCAACTACGGATTCAGCTACTCGTCATCGGTGAGCGGCAGCAACGGGATGTACCTGAATTTCTACGTGACGGGCCTCGATCCCCACAGCGCGTACCTCCGCGGCCACGGTCTTCAGTTGCGTTGCCTCTCGGAATAAACGGAAAAAAAAGAAAACCGTCTCCTAAATTTGAACCACACACCGCAATATTTTGCACAAAACGCCTAAGATTTCGGCACGAAAAATGCTACCTTTATTCCAAAACCCACAAACATCATGAAAACACAGCCCGATACCACCGACTATTACGGCCCGATCAGCGTGACCCGCATCGGCCATGCTTTCTTATATATCGGTTATCAGAAAGAGATGATCGCTGTCGATCCGTACGGAGAAGCGGCCGACTCTACGACACCTCTTCCGACCGCCACGGCCATTCTCATCACGCACGATCACTATGACCACTACGACCCGGAAGCCATACGGGCCGTCGCGACGGAACAGACCGTCTTCGTCGCTCCGCCGAAAGCTGCGGAACGGCTGCGCGCCGACGGGTTCACCCAGCGGATCATCACGCTGGCCAACGGTGATACGACAGACTACAACGACTCGATCCGCATCCGGGCCCTGCCGGCCTACAACATCGTCCGGGAACGTACGCCCGGCGTGCCGTTCCATCCGAAAGGGGAGGGGAACGGCTATCTGCTGACCATCGACGAAAAACGGATTTATATTGCCGGCGACACCGAGCTGATCCCCGAGATGCGGGAGCTGAACTTTATTTTTATCGCCTTTCTACCTCTGCTGCTCCCCTATACGATGAGCGAAGAGGAGTTCGTAGAAGCCGCCAAAATCATCGAACCGGAATACCTCTATCCGTACCACTACGAGACGGTGGATCGGGAGCGGATTCAGAAACAACTGGCCGTCGTCCAGGTGCGATAATCCCTGACTTGCTATGAATCGCCTCATTCCTTTTCTTTTTTTGGCCGGTATGATCACGCTCTGCGACAGTTGCGCGAGCCAACACATCCGCGTATCCCGCGACGATCCGCGCACCTCCGGAGAGAGCGACCGCGAGAGCCGCAAGAGATACGATGCCTACCTGTTCGACAACGGCCCGGACTATGTATCGGAAGGTCTGTTTCGGATCGTCGGACCGAACGGCCGGATCGGATATGCCGACACGATCGGACGTATCGTGATCCGGCCGCGCTACGAAGCGGCTTATCCGTTCCAAGAGGGTCGGGCCACCGTGGCCCGGCACGCCCGCAAAGTTTGGGAAGGAGAACACTTTTACTGGGAGAGCGACCGATGGAAAGAGATCGATCCCAAAGGTCGTCGAATCAGATAACCCAAACGCTCGCCGGAATCGTGCCGCCGTCGCTACCTCAGTACCGCCCCTGACGGATGCGGTCGGCCAGTCGGGTCAATCCGGCTGCATAAGCCTCCCAGTCCGTAATGATTTTCGTCGCTACGCCCGATTCGACCGCCGCCTTGGCCACAGCCACCGAAACGGTCACCAACAATCTCTTGTCCAGCGGTTTCGGCAACAGATAGTCCCGGCCGAAAGCCAACTCCTTTAAATTATAGGCATGGAGCACTTCGCCCGTGACCGGCATTTTCGCCAGCCCGGCAATCGCCCGTGCCGCCGCTACCTTCATCTCCTCGTTGATAGCCGTGGCCCGTACGTCCAGCGCCCCGCGGAAAATGTACGGAAATCCGAGCACGTTATTGACCTGATTCGGATAATCGCTCCGTCCGGTGGCGAAAATCAGGTCGGGACGCGACGCTTTGGCCTCTTCGTAAGGGATCTCCGGATCGGGATTGGCCAACGCGAAGACGATCGGATCGGAGGCCATTGTCCGCACCATATCGCCCGTCAGCACGCCGGCCTTGGAAACCCCCAGAAAGAGATCGGCTCCGACCAGCGCCTCCGCCAGCGTGTCGACCTCGCGGCGGGTCGCAAACTGCGCCTTTTCCGGCGTGAGGTTCGTCCTCCGCACGCTGATTACCCCTTTGCTGTCGCACATCACCAGATTTTCGGACTTCACCCCCAACTCCAGATAGAGTTTCGCACAAGCCGTAGCGGCAGCTCCCGCGCCGTTCACCACCACGCGGATTTCATCGATCCGTTTCCCGACGATCTCCAACGCATTGAGCAATGCGGCCGAAGTAATGATCGCCGTACCGTGCTGGTCGTCGTGCATCAGCGGCAGACCGATCTCCTGTTTGAGCCGCCGTTCGATTTCGAAACACTGAGGCGCCTTGATATCCTCCAAATTAATCCCTCCGAAAGTCGGCGCAATCGCCTTGACCGTCTCCACGAACCGATCGACATCCGTCGTATCGACCTCGATATCGTAGACATTGATTCCGGCCAGCACCTTGAACAGCAATCCTTTTCCCTCCATCACCGGTTTGGCGGCCGCCGCGCCGATATTGCCCAGCCCCAGCACGGCCGTCCCGTTCGAAATCACAGCCACCAGATTGCCTTTGTTGGTATATTCGTAAATTTTCTCCGGATCGTCATAAATTTCCATACACGGCACCGCCACGCCCGGGGTATAGGCCATCGACAGATCGTGCTGTGTGGTATACGGTTTGATGGGTACGACGCCCAGTTTCCCTTTCGGATCCGAACTATGATAGAGCAGTGCCTCCTGATCTTGCTTATTCATGGAACAAAAGATTGACTTTGAGCGGTAAAATTAGTTAAAAACGTCATCCGTTGTCCTCCGCCCGCAGATTATTCCCGCCCCGGGCTACCGCAATTGGCTCTTGGGGCAACCGGTGGATATCGGTAATTGTGGCTACAATTGGTCATCCTCAAAGAACGGCATCAACGGCCTGAGTTTGTACTTCCATCCAACAGGATTTTCTGCCAATGGAGAAACAGGTCGCGTCAACGGTCTTCCGTTGCGTTGCCTCTCGGAATAAAGTGCCTTCGGGCACTCCGAAATAGCCGGGTCTACCCCAATAAGGCAGACTCTACCCAAACAACCGACTGCCGCCACATCCGATTCGGGAAAAATCACCGCACGGGCTCCGAATTTGGCCGGGTATTTGCTGATAAATCAGTCGACGTACTATCACATTCGAGGAATCGGCTTATTTCACCGATCCGCAACGGACTTATGGAAATCGTTATACTTTTCTTACTGCTTCTGCTGAACGGCGTTTTCGCCATGTACGAAATCGCACTGATCTCCAGCAGCCGGGCCCGGTTGCAAAACGAAACGGCACGAGGCAGCCGACGCGCTGCACGGACGCTCAAACTGCTGGACGATCCGGAAACCATCCTCTCGACCATCCAGATAGGAATTACCCTGATCGGCATCATCTCCGGGGCATTCGGCGGGGTAGCCCTGGCCGACGATGTCGAACCGTGGTTCGCCCGAGTCCCCTTTTTAGCCCCCTATGCCCGCGATTTGTCGCTGATTACCGTGGTCGGGCTAATCACCTACTTTTCGCTGATTATCGGCGAATTGGTTCCGAAATCCGTCGCTCTGGGCAATCCGGAACGAATCGCCATGGCGCTCACCCCGATGATGTGCGGCCTGACCCGCATCTCCTATCCCTTCGTCTGGATGCTGAGCGTCTCCACCAAGCTGGTCAATAAAATCCTCGGTGTCCGGAGCAACAAAGAGCGGTCGCTCAACGAGGAGGAGATCAAAATGATTCTCCGGCAAAGCACCGAACAAGGGCTGCTGGAAAAAGAGGAGACCGAAATGATCCGCGACGTCTTCCGCTTTACGGACAAACACGCCAAGGAGCTCAAGACACACCGCAAAGACGTCGTCTATCTCTTCGCCGGACAGGGCAGGGAAGAGGTCATCGACACGATTGCCGAGACCCCGCACACCCGCTATCTGTTGTGCGGCGAATCAACGTCGGACATCATCGGGATGGTTTCGGTCAAGGACATCATCGGGATGTGCCGCCGGAACGCCCGGTTCGACCTGCGTTCCATCGCGGTGGAACCGTTGCTGATTCCGGAAAACCTCTCGGCACAACGCGTGCTCGATCTGTTCAAGCAACACAAATGCAGTTTCGGAGTGGTAATCAGCGAATACGGGGTAGTGGAGGGGGTGATTACGCTGAACGACCTGGCGGAGAGCATTCTGGGCGAAATTCCGGACGAAGACGGAACCTGCGGCGAACCGGTCTGCATTGCGCAGGAAGACGGCTCCGTGCTGGTAGACGGCACGTACAGCGTGGATGATTTTATGGAAGAGATGGGTGTCGTGGCCTGCGACGAGCTGCAAAAAGAGGATTTCGACACGCTGAGCGGTCTCTCCATGTTCCTGCTGGGCCGCATCCCGGAGACGGGCGACCGGTTCGATTACCGCCACCTATCGTTCGAAATCGTCCAGATGAACGCGAGTTGCGTGGCCAAACTGCGGGTCACAAATCGGGAAAAGGCAGCAACGGAAACGGCCGACCGCTAAATCCGCTATTGCTTCAACCGTGCCCGAACGTATGCCACGAACTCCTCCGGACGCGTGCAGCTGAAGAGATATTTTTTCTGCCGCGTCCGGACGAGAACCAAGTGCTTCAACTCCGTGGCGTACATCGTATAACGGCCCAGCGTCTTATTCCTGAACCGTCCCAAATAGCCGAAAAATCCGCCGCTCCCGAACGTCCGTATAGAACCGTCGATATCAGACTTCGAAATCGGGCCCACACTGATCACCTCGCTCAAAGGAATCTCCAGCGCGCCGAACAACCGACTGACAGTTACCTTTTCCCCGTCTGCCTTCAGACGTATCGGCATATAACCCAATCCACCCAAAACGGTAGCCAGAAAAACAAGGAGCAACAGATACTTCAGCCAGAGCACCTCTGTCGGCCACCTGAATGATTCCAGATGAAAGACTACTCCAACTAATATAAGCAAACACACAATAGTCACCACCCATACTGTACCGCTCCAACGAAACAGCAACGAGATGTTACGGTTTTCCATGGTTTATCCGATTTAATGCTAAAGATGGATCGCCTCGTCAAACGCCGCCGCAGCCGCCTCCATCACCCCCTCCGACATCGTCGGGTGGGCATGGATCGTGCGGATCACATCCTCCGCCTTCGCCCCCAAGGTCAACCCTAAGGCCGGCTCAGCCACCATCTCCGTCACGTTCAGCCCGAACAGGTGCGCCCCCAGCAACCGATCGGTCTCGGCATCGAAAATCAGCTTCACCATCCCGTCCCGGTTCCCCGCCGCCGTCGCCTTGCCCGAAGCCGTGTAGGGAAAACGCCCCACACGCACAGTATATCCCCGCTCCGTCGCCTGTGCCTCGGTCAGCCCCACCGACGCCACCTCCGGCATCGTGTAGATGCACGACGGCACGACGGCATAATCCACCGCCTCCGGATCCCTCCCCGCAATAAATTCGGCGCAGTGAATCGCCTCAGTCGTCGCCACATGGGCCAATGCCGGCGTCGGTATCAAGTCCCCGATAGCATAGACCCCCTCGGCCGACGTCCGATAATGTTCGTCCACAATAACTTTCCCCCGCTCAATCCGCACCCCTGCCTCCTCCAACCCGATTCCCTCCGTATTGGCCGCAATCCCCACCGCCGACAGAACCACTTCCGCCTCCAACACCTGCTCGCCCTTCTTCCCCGCCACGCTCACCCGGCACAGCCCGGCCGCTTCGTCCACTGCTACCTGTTTGACTTCCGTCGCAGTCATCACCGCGATTTTCGCCTTGCGGAACGCCCGCTCCAGAAGTTTCGAAATCTCCTCGTCCTCCAACGGCGCCAGGTTCGGCGCGTACTCCACGATCGTCACCTTCGTTCCCAACGTACCGAAAAAAGTAGCGAACTCCGCCCCGATCGCCCCCGAACCGATCACGACCATCGACTCCGGCAACTCCGTTAACGTCAAAGCATGACGCGAAGTAATCACCCGCCGGCCGTCCACCGGAATCGACGGGAACTCCCGCGGCCTCGCCCCCGTCGCCAGAATGATATGCCGAGCTTCATAGGTGGTCACCGTCCCATCCCCCGCCGTCACTGCCACCGTGTGCGGCACATCGGTCAGCGAACCCGTCCCAACCAAAACATCCACCTTATTCTTCCTGAGCAGGAAGTCGATCCCTTTGCTCATCTGCTCCGCCACACCCCGACTGCGAGCCACCATGGCCGCCAAATCCGGCCGCACCGCCCCCTCGTCCACCAGCACTCCGTACTCCGCCGCATGAGAAGCATAACGGAAAACCTCCGCACTCTTCAAAAGCGCCTTCGTGGGAATACAGCCCCAATTGAGACACGTCCCTCCCAGCTCCGCCCGTTCGACCACCGCCGTCCGCAGCCCCAACTGCGCACACCGGATCGCCGCCGCATATCCCCCCGGCCCGCTGCCGATCACCATAACATCGTATGACATATCCATTCTCTGTGTTTTCTGTAGATTCAATACCGTTCGATCCAAAAATATAGAAACTCGAAATCTTTTCTCCCCCGATCCTCCTCCTTGCAAGCCAGAGTAAAATCGGATTCCTCAACCTTCAGCACCTCACCGTCATAGCTCACCTCATAGTAATCGCCGTGATATTCATCTCTCAGACAAATCCGGTCGCTCTTCATTTGAATCAAGGACTCTGGGTCGAAATGAAAATCGTCCGCTATGAATAAGACCTGCCGTCTCACGTGCCACCGAATCGACAAATCTTTCGCCACCCTGAAAACATCTCCATCGTAAAAAAGGATAAAATCCTCTTGATAAGGAGAAACACTGACCAAAGAAGGAACATACCGATCGATTGCAACCTGCTTGACCAGTTCCCCGGTGGCGAGATCGATCAGACAGAGTACGTTATCCAGTGTCAGAAACAAGTTGTTTCCAGACAGGCAGGCAAACTTTTCGGTATGTAGACTTTCAATTCGATCTCTCGAATGATTTCGATTTCCGTCTCTCCCTCTTCGTTTTTTTTCTCTTTGCCAATCTGTATGTCATCACATCCATAAAACTCTGTATGTCATCACATCCATAAAACATCGAGCCCGCACAGCTCGCCCAGTCCGCTTTCTGAAACTCGGGATGTTCGTCCTGAATCGCCACCAACCCCTCTTCCCTCAATTCCAGCACACAATCATAGTAGGGTCGAAACGAGCCGGATTCGAAATCATGCGGAAGCAGTTCGTCGGTAAGCGTAACCCGATAATCCTTTATCTGGAATCGTTTCATTCGCTTTTTTTTGTTTGCTACACATTTCCGTGCTCTTCTCCAACCAATTCGAAAATTCACTCGGATCCGCCACAACTCATCTCAATAACACTCCATCGTAACTCAATTCATAGTAATTGTCTTCCCAATCGTACAGACATATCCGGCGCTCTTCATCTCGAACGCCGCCCCTTTTTCCATTGGTCGGACAAAAATATCCCGCCCGCAGCAAAAGTTCCACTGCACCGACAAATCCGGTGAAATCCGAAAAATATCGGTCTCGCCGTACAAAATAAAATCGTCCTGGTAGGCATAAGCCTCGAACATGATCGGGACCCAGGGCTGTATCGTAGTCTGTTTGACGATCTTCCCTGTAGCCGGATCGAACAGGCAAAGTCGATCGCAGAACATAAAAAATATGTCATCTCCCGCCGGCAATGCGCAATCATCGACCTGTGTGTAATAAGGTACCAAAAACGCGTACTCTTTCGGTTCGTCGTCTTCCTCTCCTCGTTCGATCAGCACAGAAACCGTCGTATAATCCGATTCATCGTCCTCTCCAAACATATTGAATACGCGGTCATAAGATAGGTTGTCCATGGAATTCAAAGTATATTTCGGCGCCCGGCGAACCGTAATCCGATACTCTTTTACCTGAAATACCTTCATAACGAAAAATGTCGTGTCACTTCGGCAGCACGCTCTGTTTCGACCGCGGATTGTAGAGCGGATTGATCTCGAACTTGCGCTTGCGTTTCGGCACCTCGTCCAGATAGTCCGGACGCCGCTTGTACACCTCGCTGTAATCGAAATAATATCCCTTGTCTTTCCGCCCGGGACGGCTCCCGTCGTCCGGCATGTTGTAGACCGGCGCATACTCCACGTTCCGGGTCAAGATAATCAGCTTCGTAAACCGGGCGCCGATCAGGTTCAGCACATCCGGCGCATCGCGCTGGTAGATCACATACCACGGCGACTCCTCGCGCAGCCCCGTCCCCGTCGACCGGATCGCCTCCAGAATCCCGCGTATCTTGAACATCTGAGCCGCCGCCCGCTCCGGTTCGTCCAGCATCCGGTAGGCGAAAGCCAAAACGTTCAAATCCCGCATGCTGAACGGCTCCTCACGCAGAATCTCGCGCGCAAACCCCACGATGCGCCGATAGTCCTCCGCCTCCAGCCGCGTCTTCTTGCCGAAAGCCCGCTCCAGACTGTCCGCATACGGCGAACTCAGCAACGGTTTGTAACCCGTCTGTTCCGAGTAGCCGTAATAGAGGTATCGGAAATCCTCGACCGTCAGTGTCGTATCCCCCCGCTCGTACCGCCCGAAGAGCCGCGGATAGTAGTACGGCGAAGCGATATCCGCCGTCTCGGCCGCAATCCGCCGATAGTCCGGCGCCGCAATCCCCACCGTATCCGCCTCCTGCGCCCCCGCCGTCCCGAAAACGAACAACAAGAGCCCTGCCCAGAATTTTCGCATACCTCTCTCCTTTAAAATAATCCCCTACAATCCGTACCGGTCGATCTGGGCCTTGATTTTCGCCATCAGCCCCTCGCTCGCCGGCACGAGCGGCAACCGCAGGTAGTTCCCCATCAACCCCTTGACCGCCAACGCCCCCTTTGCTCCCACCGGATTCCCTTCGGCAAACAACAGGTCGGTCACCTCGTGCAATGTCAGGTTCAGCGGCGCCGCATCCGCGATATTTCCCGCCATCGTCGCATGGATCATGCACGAGAAGGTATCCGGAAAGACATTCGCCGCCACCGAAATCACCCCGTCGCCCCCCATCGCCACCAGCGCCATCGCCAGGTTGTCGTCGCCCGAGAGGACAAAGAAGCCCTCCGGCCGATCCCGCAGGATATAAGCCGCCTGCGAAAGGTTCCCCGACGCCTCTTTCACCGCGATCGCCCGACCCGGAAAGGCATGCGCCAGCCTCAACGTCGTCTCGGCCGTCATATTGACCCCCGTCCGTCCCGGCACGTTATACAGAATGACCGGCAGCGGCGCCGCCTCCAGAATCGCGCTGAAATGGGCATACAGCCCCGCCTGGTTCGGTTTGTTGTAGTAGGGCGTCACGGAGAGAATCGCGCTCACCCCCTCCAGATCGAACGTCTGCATCGTCCGGATCACCTCCGCCGTATTGTTCCCCCCGATCCCCACGACGATCGGCAGATTACCCGGATTGTGCGCCACACAATGCCGCACGACGCGGTGCCGCTCCTCCGCCGTCATCGTGGCCGGTTCGCCCGTCGTCCCCAGCACCACCAGATAATCGACTCCGCCCGTCGTCACATGGTCGAGCAGTGCGGTCAGGGCCGGAAAATCGATCTCTCCGCCCTCGGTAAACGGCGTCACCAGCGCGACACCTACGCCTTTCAATTGAAGTGACATGATATTTCTGAAAATTTGTATAAAGGCAAAGTTACGTTTATTCCCCGGGGATTGCATCCCGCTCGCGGATTTTCAACTAAAAGAGGGTCGTTTGTTGAATTTTTAACACCCTCTCGCCGATCATCTCCATAAACTCCTCCTCGGAAAGAATCCGCACCCCGAGCTTCGTCGCCGTCTCCAGCTTTTTCGGCCCGATGCCCGTACCGGCCAGCAGATAGTCCGTCGTCTTCGAGACACTGCTCTGGTTCGTTCCCCCGTGCAGCTCGATCAGTTCTTTCAGCTCCGGCCGCGAATGGAGGTCGAACGTTCCGGAAATCACGATCTTCTTTCCGGCCAGCGCCTCCGAGAGTTTCGTCCGCTCCACCGCCTGCAGCTGCACCCCGGCCCGCCGCAGCCGGTCGATCATCTCCACGTTGCGCGGGTCGGCAAAGTAGGCCACAATGCTGTCCGCAATCTTTCCGCCGACCTCCTCCACCTCCAGCAGCTCCTCGCGCGAAGCCGCCATCAGGGCATCGATCGACGGGATGGCCGCCGCCAGCTTCTTGGCCGTCGTCTCGCCCACATACCGGATCCCGATGGCGAACAGCACCCGCGCATAAGGCACCTCCAGCGACTTAGCGATACTGTTTATGATGTTCTCGGCCGATTTTTGCCCCAGCCGCTCCAGCGGCACCAGATGTTCGACCTCCAGATCATACAGGTTGGCGATATCGCCCAGCAGTCCGTTTTCGTACAAAAGCTGCACCGTCTCGTCCCCCAGCCCCTCGATGTTCATCGCCTTTCGCGAGATGTAGTGGACGATCCGCCCCACGATCTGCGGCGGACATCCCGTGGCGTTCGGACAGTAGTGTTTCGCCTCGTCCTCCTCCCTGACCAGCGGCGTCCCGCACTCCGGACAGTGGGTAATATACTGAAACGGGGCACTCTCCGTCGGCCGCTGCGCGAGATCGACCCCGACGATCTTCGGAATAATTTCGCCCCCCTTCTCGACCCGCACCGCATCGCCCACCCGGATGTCCAGCAGTTCGATCTGCTCGGCATTGTGCAGCGAGGCCCGCTTGACCGTCGTCCCGGCCAGCCGCACCGGCTCCAGGTTGGCCACCGGCGTAATGGCTCCCGTCCGCCCGACCTGAAAATCGACCGACACGAGCCGCGTCACCGCCTGCTCCGCCTTGAACTTATAGGCCACCGCCCACCTCGGCGCCTTGGCCGTCGCCCCCAAGTCGCGCTGCAACCGGATGCTGTCCACCTTAATGACCGCCCCGTCCGTTTCGTACGGCAACTCGTGCCGCGCCGTATCCCAATAATGGATATACTCCATAATCTCATCGACCGACCGGCACAACCGAACCGCCGCAGAGGTCTTGAATCCCCACTCCCGCAGTTTCTGCAGCGTTTCATAATGCGACGGCGCCACCGGTGCGTCCGCCTGTACGGCATAGAGCACCGCCTCCAGCCCCCGCTTCGCCACGACGGCCGAGCTCTGTTGTTTGAGCGTCCCGGCGGCCGCATTGCGCGGATTGGCGAACGGCTCCTCGCCGATATCGGCCCGCTCGGCATTGAGCCGCTTGAAACTCTCGTGCGGCATATAGATCTCGCCCCGCACCTCCATATAGGCCGGCCATCCGTCGCCCTGCAACGACATCGGGATGCTGCGGATCGTCCGCACGTTGGCCGACACATCGTCCCCGACCGTTCCATCTCCGCGCGTCACGGCCCGCACGAACCGCCCGTTTTCATACGTCAGCGAAATCGCCGTCCCGTCGAATTTCAGTTCGCAGCAATAAGCCGTCGCATCACCGGTCTCCTTCTCGATGCGCGCCAGAAACTCCCGCACCTCCTCTTCCGAATAGGTATTGGCCAGCGAGAGCATCGGATAGCGGTGCGCCACCTGCTCAAACTCTTTGGTCAGGTCGCTCCCCACGCGATGCGTCGGCGAATTGGGGTCGGCAAACTCCGGATGGGCAGCCTCCAGCGCCGCCAGCTCGGCCATCATCCGGTCGTACTCCCGGTCTTCGGCCGCCGGCGCATTCCGTACATAATAATCATAGTTCAACCGGTCGAGCACCCGACGCAAATGGTCTATTTTTTGCTTCGTATCGTCCATGGATAAAAAGGGTTTCGTACCGCCGTCCCAAACGGCTTTCAAAGATATAACAATCGCACGACGAAAGAAAAATAACCGGATTATTCTGCGGTTTTAATTTTTGTTTTATACTTGCAGAAAATTTCCAACGACCAGAGACTTACCTGCGAAACATTATGGCTACCAAAGCGGGAAACACGAAAAAACGCGTGATTATCAGCTATGCGAACCTCGGCTCCGAACTGGTGGAGGCTTTCAAATCGATCTATCCGCACGGGTACGGCGAGGCATTGATCCGCATAGACAAACCGAACGGCGACTTTTTCTACGTCGTCCCGTTCGAGACCGACGAGATCAGCTATCTGGTGAAGGTCGATGTCAAGATCGACACCAAACCGGAAGAGGAGCTCGAAAAGGATTACTATGACGACGACAACGACGAAATATCGGGAGCCGAACAGATAGCCGACGCGGCAGACGAAGACGATGAATAACAACCGCAAATACAGCAACGGAACGATCACCGTCGTGTGGCAGCCGGCCGAGTGCATCCATGCCGGGGTGTGCTTCCGCTCCTTGCGCCGTGTGTTCGACCCGGTGCGGCGGCCGTGGATCGACCTGAGCGGAGCTGAAACGGAGGAGATCATCGACATCGTCGAACGGTGTCCGAGCCAGGCGCTGACTTTCTTCTGGAACGATCCGCACCGGACGGTGGCCGGGAAAGCACATTCGCACAAACTGTTCGACACGACGAACCTGCCCCGCCTGTTTCCCGCATCGGCTGGGGAACAGAGACCGGAAGAGACTGCGACCGATTCGACGGGAGGAACCACAGTGCTGTTTCAGGAAGGGCAACCGCTGATCCTCTCCGGCAATTTCCGGATCATCGACCGGGAGGGGAACGAGATCGGAACAACGGAAAGGAACAGACGGGCCATTCTTTGTCGATGCGGGCAGTCGAACAACCAGCCGTTCTGTGACGGATCACACATCAAATCGGGCTTTCGGAAATAATCTCTCGCTTCGAAAGCCTTTTTTCTTTCTATTTTTTCAGTTCCGAAGTAGGGTAGCGGTACCCCACCCCGGGCGGACGCAACACTCATTTAGGGACACCGGGTGGTATCGGTCAGGGCGGTTACAACTGGTCCTCATCAGCCTACAATATCTTTGGAGTGAGTCTGGATTTTTATCCGACAAGTCTTCTCACGAGCAGTAGCTACAACCGTGCCCGCGGTCTTCAGTTGCGTTGCCTCTCGGAAGTGCGTGTCGCACTCACAAATGG
>ERZ777305.2868-NODE-2868-length-13217-cov-4.184318_pt1 | contig 13217 bp, 12 predicted proteins | sample MGYA00374965_ERZ777305 | MGnify/ENA primary metagenome ERZ777305 (study PRJEB29328, sample SAMD00013331) | mouse gut metagenome | study: EMG produced TPA metagenomics assembly of the Metagenome analysis of fecal microbiota from mouse which was promoted...
AGCATAAAGTGACTTTCAGTCACCACTCCAAACCCTGTACTTTCAGTGCAGGGTGATTGCTTATCAATCTAGACAGTCTTTTAGAAATAAATGTTATGCTAATAATAAAAATGAAGAACTAATCAATATTTTAAAATTATTTACAGTAAAGAGCATAGAAGAATTAGAAGCATTGAGAGGGCAAGACTATATGAATGGGGCAATAGAAGAAATCAAGAGACTATGTCAAGATGAAAATATCATAGGGTTATATGATGCAGAAGCAGTTGCAAGAAAAGAAATGAATAGTAGACTTGTATATGCAGAACAACAGGAAATGGAACAAGGTATAGAACATGGAATGGAGATTGTTGCCAAAAATATGTTAAGAAAAAATATGGATATTGCAATCATTACAGAAGTAACGGGTTTAACAAAAACACAAGTAGAAGAACTAAATGTTGCATAAGAAATTGCCAAAAAGACTTTATCATAATGTCTTTTTTTGGTACAATAAAGTACAGGTGGTAGTATGGAAAAGAATCTAGAAACACTTTTGAATAAATTACAATTAGATCAAAATTTACAAGATGATTTTAAAGGTGGAACATTATTAAAGATAGTTGGAAATTCTACAAGGAATCAGTATTGTTTTTACCTTGTATTAGAAACATCTTTACCTTTTTCTACTTATCAAACGTTTTTACAGCAGTTGCACCCCGCTTTTCCAGAAATCTCAGTTTTAAAAGTGGAGATACAAGTAAAACACCCAGATATAGAACAATTTCCATACTACTTTCGTTATTTTATCGAGCAATATAGTAAGAGCTCTCCTTTATTAACTATGTTTTTAAATAGTGAAAATCGCATTGAAGGAGACAATCTTATTATTATTGTTGGCAATCGTGCCGAACAAATTAAGTTAGAAACCATTATTCCTACACTAGAAGCCGATTTAAAATCGGTTGGATATCCTTATACGATAAAGTGTCAGATTGATGCAGAACAGGAAAGTATGTTACAAGCAGAAATTGAAAGTGATTTAGAAGCACCTATTCCAGAAAAATTGTTACAAAAACAACCTGAATCAGTGCAGGAAGAACCTAAAAAAAGATTTATTCCAAAAGACTATAAAAGACCTCCTTTAATCGTAGAGCCAGGAAACGATAAAGTGGTAGTGGGTAGATTTATCGATGAACCTGCTGTTCGTTTGGATACTGTGATAACACCAAAATCAACTGTTGTAATTGAAGGAACTATTTTTGGAAAAGATGTAAGAGAAACCAAAACGGGACTCAAGATTATTTCCTTAAAAATTACGGATAATACCGATAGTATTTATGGAACGCTATTTGTCAATGATCCAGATGAATTTCAAATGATTGACAAAAAGTTAAAAACAGGAAAATGGTATAAAATTAGGGCAACTGTAAAAGATGCTGATAAATATATGTCTGATATTTCATTAACTATTCGTGATATTAATACAATTGAAAAAGTGATAGAGGAAATCACCGATGATGCTGAGATTAAAAGAGTGGAACTACATGCCCATACCATGATGAGTCAGATGGATGGCGTGACCAAACTTGACTTAGGAAAACATACTTGTGAATTAGTGGAGAAAACCATTCAAATGGGATATAAAGGAGTTGCGATTACCGATCACAATGGTTGTCAAGCTTTTCCGATTTCGTTTGGAATCATCAAATCCCATAATAAAAATATTAGAAAAGGAATTCAAGCGAAAATAGAAGAATTGGAGAATCAACTATCAGAAGAGCAGGATGAATTTGTTAAACAATCTTTAGCACAAGAATTAGAGCAAGTCAAAGAACAACAAAAAAATCCCCCAATTTTCAAAGGATTATATGGAACAGAATTAACCTTGGTGGATGATACAGTGAATATTGTCGTAAGACCAGATAACAGAGATTTAATTCATAGTGAATATGTGGTATTTGATACCGAAACAACAGGATTCAATGCTGGTGGCGGAGACCAGATGATTGAAATTGGAGCAGTCAAAATCAAAGATGGTACAATTACAGATCGTTTTGATGAACTCATTGACCCTGGAAGACATATCCCTGATAAGATTACAGAACTCACCTGTATTACAGATGAAATGGTTAAGGGGAAAGATAATGAAGAGACAGTAACCAAACGTTTCTTAGAGTGGACTGGCGATGCTTTAATGGTAGCGCATAATGCCAAATTTGATATTTCTTTCATTGAAATGGCAATGAAAAAATATAACCTAGGAACGTTTACCAATACCGTAGTAGATACCTTAGAACTTTCTAGAACCTTGGACCAAGGACATGCAAGACATAGTTTATCTGCATTGGTAAAAAGATACAATGTGCCTTGGGAAGAAGATGCCCACCATAGAGCAGACTATGATGCAGAAGGAACCGCTTATGTATTTGCCAAAATGTTAAAGAAACTAGAATCACAAAAATTTGAAACCGTAACTGACTTGGATAAACTGGTTCCAATTGAAGATCGTTATAAGTTTGGTCGCACTTATCATTTCAATGCGATTGCGTGCAATCAAAAAGGTCTTAAAAATCTATTTGAAATTATATCGCTAGCCAATACAATCTATCTATATAAAACACCTAGAATTCCAAGAAGTAAATTAGAAGAATTAAGAGAAGGATTACTCATCAGTAGTGGATGCTACGAATCAGAAGTCTTTAATCAGGCAAGAAGTAAAGAAGGAGAAGAATTAACCAATGTCATTAATTTCTATGACATGGTAGAAGTGCAACCTCCTGAGGTTTATGACCACTTGCTACAACTTGGAGATTTCAAGAATAGGCAAGAATTAGAAGAACATATCAAAAAAGTAATTCAAGCAACGAAAGAAACAGGCAAAATGATTGTCGCAACTGGAGATGTCCATCATTTTAAAAGAGAAGATAAAATTTATAGAGAAATTATTGTGAATCAAAAAGTACCAGGTGGCGGAAGACATCCTTTAGCCAAAAGTGATATCAAAAAAATACCTTCTCAACACTTTAGAACAACAAGAGAAATGCTTGATGATTTTGCTTTTTTGGGCAAAGATCTTGCTTATGAAATTGTAGTTCTAAATACCAATAAAGTATTAGATTTGGTAGAAGAAATTGAAGTCATTCCTGATACTGGTGGAACCCCTTTTTCTCCAAGAATCAAAAGTGATGATGGCAACTCTTACTTAGACTGTCCTCGTGTAGTAACAGACCTTGTTTATGAGAAAGCAGCAAACTGGTATGGAGACCCACTTCCTTATGCGATTGAAGAGAGAATTGCAACCGAATTATATGGGGATATCGTTTTGAATACAATAAGGGAAAAACTAAAAGGAACAGAAGAAGACAATGATGTAATTGCTTACCAAAAACTACATGATACAATTGTTGCAGGAATTGATTCTGTCAAAAATTTAGTTCTAGAACATATCAAGAGAACAGACTCAGAATTATCGGATGAGGATGCTTTAAAGAAACTTAAAAAATCATTAGGTGGTGTAATCGGAGCGGGATTTGATCCAATTTACTTGATTGCTCAAAGGCTTGTAAAGCACTCCAATGATGAAGGATTTTTAGTGGGTTCCCGTGGTTCCGTAGGCTCAAGTTTCGTTGCCACCCTAATGGGAATTACAGAGGTAAATCCACTAGCGGCACATTATCGGTGTAGTGAATGTAAATGCAGTATTTTCGATGATGAGGATGGAAATTCTCTTGGTTCTACTTATTCTTCTGGGTTTGATTTACCAGATAAGATGTGTCCAAATTGTCATATTCCGATGATCAAAGATGGACAAGATATGCCATTTGCGACCTTCTTAGGATTTAATGCCGATAAAGTACCTGATATTGATTTAAATTTCTCCGATTTGAATCAAGCAAGTACCCATGCCTATACGAAAGTACTATTTGGTGAAGATAACGTATATCGTGCAGGTACGATTGGTACCGTAGCGGACAAAACAGCATTTGGGTATGTCAAAGGATATTGTGAAGAAAAAAATCTAATTATGCGTACAGCAGAAGTAGAGCGTTTGGCAATGGGATGTACAGGTGTCAAACGGACAACAGGACAACATCCAGGGGGGATTGTAGTTATACCAGATTATATGAACTGTTTTGATTTTACCCCATTTCAATATCCTGCAGAAGATCCAGAAAAAGCTTGGCGTACGACGCACTTTGATTATCATTCTATTGAGGAATGTGTCCTCAAACTAGATATATTGGGACATTCGGATCCAACGCAGTTGAGGCAAATTCAAGAACAATCTGGGACCGACATTATGAAAGTACCAATGGATGATAAAGAAACAATGAGTATTTTTACATCTACTCGTGCACTTGGCGTTACCAAAGAACAAATTATGTGTAATACAGGAACACTTGGTATTCCTGAATTTGGAACCCCATTTACGATAAAATTGGTGGAAGATACCAAACCAACTTCTTTTGCGGAATTGGTTAAAATATCAGGATTATCACATGGTACCGATGTATGGCTTGGAAATGCACAGGAACTGATTCAAAATAATGTCGTTCCATTTAAAGAAACAATTGGCTGTCGTGATGATATTATGGTGTATTTGATGTATCGTGGGCTTCCACCTATCAAAGCATTTAAAATTATGGAATTTGTACGTAAGGGGAAAGCCAGTAAAGATCCTGAAACTTGGAAAGAACATGCAGCAACGATGAAAGAAGCAGGAATTCCTGATTGGTTTATTGAATCTTGCCGTAAAATTAAGTACATGTTCCCGAAAGCCCATGCGGCTGCTTATGTCATTAGTGCATTTCGTATTGCTTGGTATAAAGTACATATGCCAGTTTACTTTTATGCTTCATGGTTTTCTTCCAAAGCAACGGATGTGGATGTAGAAGCAATGATTGGTGGATATGATACCATAAAAGAGAAAATCATTGAAATTCAAAATAAAGGGTATGAAGCTAGTAATAAGGAACTCGGTCAACTCGAAAGTTTAAAAGTTGCCTTAGAAGCGACGGCTCGTGGTATCAAGTTTGTACCAATTGATTTATACAAAAGCGGGTCTATTGTATGGAATGTAAAAAGTGATACTGAAATCTATCCTCCATTCAATGCGATTGATGGTCTTGGAGAGGCTGTTGCGCAAAATATAGTAGACGAAAGAGAAAAACGAGAATTCTTAAGTGTAGAAGATTTTTGGAAACGTGGAAAAGTGTCTGCTTCGTTAACAGAAAAAATGCGTCTAATGGGTGTTTTGGATGGAATGGATGAATCTAGTCAATTATCGCTATTTTAGAGGATTAAACAAAAATCCTTTTTTTGTTTTCAAGAGTAGTAGATCGGTAGTAAAAATTCAGAAAAATTTTAAGGTATTAATTTTAAATATTAAAAAATACTATGTAATCGTCATAGTATCAAAATATATCTTATAAGCGAGACTAGTAGCGAAGCCACTAAAGTCTTTGCCATAATAAGGATAGTATTACCCTTATTATGTAGCATATAGCATATCTTTGAGATTAATAATAATATTATTTATAAAAAATGACAAAATAAAACATTTTTTACTTGTTCTATTTATTTTATAAACTATATGTTTGCTTTGAATTATAAATATCTAATTCTTTATTAACTGTCTCTAAAGAGATTGACAAACTTACTCTTTTATGTAATAACTGTTTTTTCTCTATATCTTCAAATTGCGAAATAGTGTTCTCTCCTAATTCAGATTCAATAAATATTTTTGCATCTTCTTGATTGATAAATCCTCCAGAAGAGTATATGTCAATCATATCTGCCCAAAGTGGTGAATATGAAGAGTTAGTCTCTATGTTAAAAGACTATATTATAAATAAAAAGGAACAGGGCAATAAAACGTATACGAAAAAATAAGTACAACATTTTATGACTTTTATTTGCTAGTAAGAAAGGCATAAAAAAATCACAATGAGATATTTTAAAAATAATTGGTTAAAATGGATTGAAAATTATATTTGTTATAGACTATTAGTGATATAATTGAGTTAGGGATATTGATAACTGTTAAGCGTTCCTCATGAAGGTGAGGTGATGTCTATGCGAAAAGGAATATATGGAATACTTAGTAATGTTAGTGATACTAATTTTACTTTTAGACTTAAAGCCAAAAAGCAAAAACTAAAAAGAAACGCTTATTCACATCTTAGCGGATTTTTAAGCGTTCTTAAATAAATATACAGAGACAACGCTTAACATACAGAAGTTATCGTATCTCTTTTTTTATGATATGAAGTTTCCTTCATCTGTATACATTGTAACATAAATAAGTAAAATGTGCAAATTATGTTTGATATTTGATAGAAATAATTTTTTTATAATAAAATGAAAAAAGCTTTCAAATTAAGCTTCTTTATTTTGTAATTGGGTTAAAGTTTTATTAATTTCTGTATTTTGAATGTTTTGAACTTGATACCAACCATGCTCTACCATTTTATTATAAACCTCATATTGCATTTTCAATGTTTCATCTAATCCATTATATAAGGTATCATGAACTTTTTGATTACTTGCTTCCTGTGTACCATGCACATAAACTTCACAAGTTCCTTTTAAAAGAAGTAATACATTTTCCATTATAAGTTTATCCTTCATTTGCAATATCCTCCATCACTTTTAATAATTCTTCCCCTTGCTTTTTTTGTTTAGCTGCAAGTTGATTTAAAAATTGTTGTAATTCAGAATTTTCTATCGCATTACTAAAATTTGTAAATGTTGTTTCTAAATTTTGGCAATGCCCAATGGCATCTTCCATATAAAGTAATTCTTTTTGTGTCATTTTCTTTCCTCCTTATTTTTAGTATTTCCAATAAAACAAGAATTAAACTATAAAAGTGAATTATCTGTGAGAGCATATTTTTTTCTAGACTTAAAAATAAAAAGGAAAAAAGCATACTAAGACGTGCTATATGAAAGCAATTTTTGCTTTCTTTTTGTTCCTTTTAGAAAAGCACACCTTTTCAAATTGGTGTATATTCATCTCATCTGTCATATGATATTAGAAAGATGGGAATAATAATCATAGATAAATTTAACTAGTTAGTACATTATAATGTTAGATAAAAAAGCAGTAATAAGAAAGCAAGGAGGAATCATAATGATAAGATTATTAGGAATTGGATTTATTTTTAGTATAATTGTAATCAATTATTGTGCTTGTAAAATATCTGGAGAAATATCGAAAGAAGAAGAAATGAGAGATCTACATTCTAAGATGCAAAAATTGTAACTTTGTGTTATAATGAACTCGTAGATAAGATGATTTATGAGGAGGCATTATGAAAAAAATTATATTAGATGATATCACTTATAAAACAATTAAGAAAAAGAAAAAATGTATCTATGCATCCTATGAAAATATTACGGAAGGGATTCATTCTGAGGATCAAGTGATAGTTGCTACAGATGCAAAGGAAAAAAGGTAAAAGTTTTAAATATCTATCAAGCGGAGAATTTAGAAAAATTAAAAAGCAAATTAAAGAAAAAAGCAAAATATATTTATCCTAAAGATTTAGAAGAAAAAAATGAAGATATTTATGCAGTGGAATTTAAAAGTAGTTTTAAGATTATCCGAAAATTATTATTGATATTATTACTAGCCATTCTATTATTTTTAGGAATTAATTGTATAAAAATTAAAATGAAAGAAGCCTAAACAAACCGTGCATTAAAAGAAATCAATCAGGTAAAAACAAATGAAATATCTTATGTATTTATTGAAATCAATCCTAAAATAGTAATTGAATTCAAAGGAAATAAAGCAGTCAATTATGCTTGTTTGAATGAAGATTGTATGACTGTTTTTGACAATATGGAACTAGTAGATAAAGAATTAGAACAGGTGGTAGATACGTTATATCAAAAAGCGAAAGATAAAGGAATTGATGTAACAAAAGGTGTAAATGTATCTTCTATCAATGAAAAAATAAAAGAAAAGGTAAAGAATATAGAATATGTAACATATATCAAAATCGAAAGGGAAGAAGAACAAAAGCTGATAAATGAAGTCATAAACCATAAAGAAATTATCAATTCCAGTCATAAAAAAAGTTATAATGAAGAACTATTAGAAGCATATCAAAAAGATAAAGACTATGGGAAAACATACACATGTAACATCAATCATGATGAATTGTCTTGTTATATTACAGATCAATTTTATGATAAGCTAGGAAAAGATTATAATTCCCTTAGTGACGTATTATTGCAGATTGATGAGATAGCCAATTTGATGTCAGTTTTCGATAAATTTGGAATCAAATATACAACAACAGGAATAGAGGGTGCTGAATTAATTGGATTGGATAAACTTGTTTTAGATAAAATTTATTTGAATGGAGAGTATCGTTCATGGGGGAATGGTAGTATTGGTAGTAATACCATCAGTATGGATGGTGGAAGTAGTAATGATTATGTGCGCTCTTATAAGGCATCTATTCGTTTAGATTCTTATGACTTAGGAGAAGCGGGTATGTATGGAACTGGCTATCATGTTCTTCCACTTAATAAATTAAACTTAGTAGATTCTAGTTACAGTGAATCAGATGTTATTATATTGTATCCTTAAGGAAATACAATATGTTATAAAATAATTGAATTATTTCTATTTGATAAAAGGATGAAACGGAAATCCTTTTTTTGTTTTATCAATACTCTATTTTTGTATCTAAATTTATTGCAATATATGAAATTTATTATTTGTATTCTTTCTCAAATTGGCGTATACTGAATACATGAACTGTAATCATTTATGAGTGCAAGTAATAGAGTTAAGAGGAGGTAAAAATGAAAAATTTGTACAAATTAGACCATATTTATAAAACTTATAAAAACTATGATACCGATTATCATGCATTAGAGGATGTGAGTCTTGAACTATCAGAAGGAGAGATTATTGTTGTACTAGGTCCAAGTGGAAGCGGAAAATCTACTATGTTAAATTTACTTTCAGGCATTGATTCTCCAAGTAAAGGACATATTCTATTTGAAGATATTCGTGTTGACCAAATGAAGGCATCAGAATTAACAGAATATCGTGCAAATAACTTAGGATTTATTTTTCAAAGTTATAATTTAATTCCAAGTTTGACAGTCAAAGAAAATATAGAACTTGGCAAAGAACTTTCAACAGCTCCTCTATCTGTCAAGGACTTAATCAAACAAGTTGGGCTAGAAAGCCATGCAAACAAATATCCATACCAATTATCAGGTGGACAAATGCAAAGAGTCGCAATCGCAAGAGCTTTGGTGAAAAATCCCAAAGTATTATTCTGTGATGAACCAACAGGAGCACTCGATGAAGAAACCGGTAAAAAGGTACTAGAACTTTTACAAGATATGAATGACAAATATCATACCACGATGATTATCGTAACCCATAATCCGAGTATTGCAGATATGGCACATACTGTCATCCGTATGAATAGTGGTAAAATAGTGGAGATAAAACACAATAAAACCATAAAAAAAGCCAGTGAATTGAGGTGGGCTTAAATGAAATTATTATTACTAAATGCTATCAAAGGACTTCGCAAAAAGAAAATCCAAATGGCAGGGATTATCTTTATGGTCATGCTTTCGATGGCAGTTTATGTGGGAATGAATTCTGCAATTGATCGTTTAGAAACACGATATTATTCTTATTTAGAAGAACAAAATGTCGAAGATTTGAGCATTGGTGTTGCGGTAGACTATAGCAAAGATGTGAGTCTATCCGATTTGGATTATTTCTTAGAGCACCAGTTTCAAAACATAACGGAAGAAGACCGTGTTCTTTTAGAACAGTATCGTCTTTATTTAGAAAATCCCGTTTATGATGTTAAAATGCTTTATACCATACAAAGTTTATTTGAAAAATATGAAGCAGACATTTATTTAAAGACAAGAATTTTGGATTCTTTGAAAGAAGAGTATCAGTTTGTATATGAATTTGAACGTTCAAAGACTGTTTCGGATGATAAGAAATTAATCAAGTTTTTACCTTATGAAGAAAACAATCAGATTAATCAAATGTATTTAGTGGAAGGAGCATTTCCAAAAGGTGAAAATGAAATTGCAATCTTAGCAGGATATGCCAAAAAGAACCATTTGAAAATAGGGGATACTTATACTGTTTTAGGTGAAAATTATACCATTGTTGGTTTTGCTTATGCGCCTGATTATATCTATCCTTTAATTTCCTTCAGTATGCCTATTTTTGATGAAACCAATAACAATATTGCGATTGTAAGTGAAACTGCTTATCAGAAAGTAGTAGGGGTAAAGGATAACAGTATTGCACTTGATTATCAATTTCCAACCAATCGTAAATTTGAAATCACAGTATCTGTAGAAACAGAAGAAACGGAAAAAACAGAGTCTCCTTTTGCAGATGACCCTGTTATGAGAATTTTAGATGAAGATAAGATTGTAATGGATATCAATACCATTACTCGCTTGGGTAGAATTTCTGCATTACAAATGGAATTCGCATCCAATCGTTTATTTGCAGAATGTTTCTTATATTTATTACTAACTATATCTGTGTTAATCATTGTCATTATTACGAAAAAAAGAATTGATGATGAACGCTTACAAATTGGTGTATTAAAATCACTTGGATATAACCGCTTTAGTATTGCGGCCAGTTATTTGGTATATCCAATTGTGGGGTCTCTTGTTGGAGGTATATTGGGATATATGATTGGTATTATCGCCCATTACCCAATTGCGAATATCTTACTCAGTTTTTACACAGTTCCACTAGAAAACTATCAATTAGATTTGAGTTATCTTTCAAAAGCTATTTTTACACCAATGATTAGTTTGTCATTATTAAGCTATTTAATTGCCATATTTATGTTACGTAAAAAACCACTTGCCTTATTAAAAGAGGGTAGTAATTTAAAGGTAAATTTATTTAGTCGTATTGTAAATAAAATCAATTCGCTCTTTCCATTCCATTATCGTTTCAAATATTCACTCGCTTTCCGTAGCTTGGGAAAATTACTGATTGTCACGATTACATCTTTCTGTACAGGATTACTCATTGTACTCGTACTAATTGGCTCTAACTTATTCAATCACATGATCGAAGAAAGTTTTGCAGGCATTGATTACCAATATTTGGTTATGTTAGGACAATTTGATTATAAAGATGCGAATGAATATGAAGAAGCAGACTATGTTTTATCAGTCAGTGTCCCTTTAAAAGAAATTAAGGATAAAAATGGAAATATAAAACCAATAGAAAAAGAAGATGAGGAAATTCAATTTTCGTTAACAGGATTAGATACAACCGCACAATATGTTCGTATTTTGGATAAAGAAGAACATAATTTGATAGGTCGCTTGGATGATGATGAAGCAATTATTGTCAATGAAAATGCAAAGGAATTATATCATCTAGAAATTGGTGATCAATTACACTTTGTTTACGAAACGATTGATATGACCTATACAGTTGTTGGATTTAGTTCTGAATTTATGGGTCGTAGCGGTTATATCAATAGAGAAGCGATGAGTACTGATTTAGGATTAGGAAATAATGCCTATACAACCATTTATTCCAACCAAGAAAAGTATGAATCTTACAAAAATTTAGATTCTGAAGAGGCAACTAAAATTGCTTATATTCTCAATATGAATGACATGAGAGAAAATATTGAAAAACAGATGGATCGTTTCAATGGCAGTATCTATATTGTAATTGCTTTTGCATCCATTATGGTACTTGTAATTATTTCTGTCATTGCCAATATTGTGGTAGAAGAAAATAAGAAAACCATATCATTGCTGAAAGTAATGGGATATAAAAATCGTAAAATCAGTAGTATGGTTTTAAATATATATACACCATTTATCATTGTTGCTTATTTATTATCGATTCCTGCAATGATTGGAATTCTAAAAGCAATTGTAAATGCGATTGTTGGAGATATTGAAATTACTATTCCAATTACCATTTCACCAATAATGGCAGGTATAGGACTTGTAGGATTACTCGTTGCCTACTATATTGCAATTGGATTATCAAAACGTGTTTTAAATAAAGTACCACTTGCGGTGGCACTTAAGAGGGAGTAAGGCTATGGAAAATTTAATTGAAATTCAAAATGTTTATAAAACGTATCAACTTGGAAAAGTAGGTAGTCAGGCATTAAATGATGTATCTTTATCCGTTCGTAAAGGAGAAATCGTTGTCATTTTAGGACCAAGCGGAAGTGGAAAGACAACACTACTCAATGTCGTTTCTGGCTTGGATAAAATTAGTAAGGGAAAAATCCTTTATCAAGGAAAAAATATTGCCAAATATCGAGATTACAAAATGACACGTTTTCGTAAGAAAAATTTAGGTTTCATTTTTCAAACATACAACTTATTGGAACATTTGAATGTATATGAAAATGTATTAGTGGGTGCATCTTTAGGTAAAGCAAAAGTGGACATTAATTCTATTATTGATACTGTAGGACTTAAAAAACATAGGAAAAAATATATGTATCAGTTATCTGGTGGAGAACAACAACGTGTATCTATCGCAAGAGCACTTGCCAAAAATCCAAGTGTGATGTTCTGTGATGAACCAACAGGAGCACTCGATGAAAAAACAGGTAAGGTGGTTTTACAGTCATTAGTAGAAGCAAATGAAAAATTAGGGACGACTATGATTATCGTAACCCATAATCCAGGTATTGCTTTGATTGGAGACCGTACAGTTCGTATGAATAGTGGGAAGATTATTGAAATCAAAGAAAATGAAAAGCGCATGGATCCGATAGAGATTCCATGGGGATAACTTAACCATTAGCATGCGAAAACAAATTATTTTATTTGAATAGTTTTGCTTTCTTAAGATTGTTATGATACAATGTATACAGATGAAGGGAAATTCATAAAATAAAAAAGGAATATATTTGATTTTGGAGAGTCAAATGCATTCCTCATAGGGTTTGGCATCTAACGAATCACCGATGTGATAAGCAGATGCCTTTTATTATTTAAAGAAAATAATTGCTAGTAAAGCAAATATTACTAGAAATAATAGCGTAATTATGAAATACAAACATTTTTCATTTTGTTTCATAAACACCATCACCTTTCAATTACTGAAAGGGAAAAGCATCTGACATAAATCAAATATATCCTATATACAATTGTACTATTTGGGTTCAATCACTTTTTCTATGGGATTGAATCTTTTTATATGAAAATGACATAAA
>ERZ777305.2869-NODE-2869-length-13208-cov-9.962214_pt1 | contig 13208 bp, 11 predicted proteins | sample MGYA00374965_ERZ777305 | MGnify/ENA primary metagenome ERZ777305 (study PRJEB29328, sample SAMD00013331) | mouse gut metagenome | study: EMG produced TPA metagenomics assembly of the Metagenome analysis of fecal microbiota from mouse which was promoted...
TTGGCGAGGATACACGAAATTGCCTTTTGAGGATAATCGGGTTTGCCCCTGAACATAGAGATTTCCCCAAAAACCACTTTTGGGAGCTTATTTTTGGGATTCTGTTTTTGGGAGTACCTGTAAAATGGGGATTCCTGTTTCCCAAAAATAAAGAGGCTGATTTACTGCTTTTGGGGATTTTTGCTTTTGGGAAAAGGGTGTTGTTTTTGGGATTTTCCCAAAAGTGGAACAGTCATTCTGGGGAGAAGCTGTTATATGCCTGAATACCTGTGATTCCTAATTTTGGAGGTGTTTCACTATGAGAAAGAAGAACTTTAAGGGAAGATGTGAAAAGAGGAAGCTGCCCAAATGTGAGGATGTATGCAGGACATTTGATGCCATCCAGTATGCTTATGCAGATTTGTTGAATGAATCCAGTGATATTAAGAGCTTTCGGGTGAATGTCCTGCTGGATGGCATGGAGGGAGATTATACTTCTGACTTTGTCTGTGTCAAAGCGGATCATGATCTGATGGTAAGGGAATGTGTGGAGAGAAAGCATCTTACAAAACCATTGACTATGAAACTGCTGCAAGCATCAAGAGATTTCTGGCTAAGGCATGGGGTATCAGACTGGGGGATTGTGATTGAGAAAGAGGGGGCTGCAAATGAACAGGGATAATTTGAAGAAAAATATGCTAATTAAAAGAGAAAAAGGTGGTATGCATATTTACAGGGTGCTTGCAGTTGGAAATGAAAAAGTGCTTGTGATTGACTGCATTAAGAAAACAATGCCTGTATGGATGGAGATTGAAAAGCTGGATAACTTTGTTGAGGAAAAGGAAGCACAGGGCTATACACAGGGGAGTTGTCAGTCAGAAGCAGATGATTTTGATATTTTGGAAGGTTTCAGTCCTGATGTGAGGAAAGTCATCTATCAGCGGTACAACATTATTTCTGTAATCTTACCTTTTGTGGACAATGAATCTATGAGAAGCGAATTGATAACAAAGATGGCAGAAGAACATGGAATCAGTAAACAATCGGTAAGGAAGTATCTGTGTGAGTATCTTGCAGCACAGGACATCAGAAGCCTTGCCCCGCAGGAGAGGAATGCAGACAGGGCACTGACACAGGATGAAAAGAACATGCGGAAAGCCCTGAATAAGTATTATTACACCACAAAGAAGCGGACGCTGAAGAATGTTTATACCATGATGTTAAGGGATTCCTACTGTGACGGAGAGGGAAAGCTGTTTAACAAGTACCCTTCATTCTACCAGTTCAGATATTTTTTTAGAAAATATAACACAAAGCAGACAGAATATATCAGCAGGAATGGGTTGTCTTATTACCAGAGAAACCAGAGGCCTCTCGTAGGGGATGGGGTACAGGCATTTGCTCCCCATGTGGGAGTAGGGATGCTGGATGCAACTGTGCTTGATATTTATTTAATAAATGAAGCTGGCGGCATTGTCGGCAGACCTATCCTTACTGCCTGTGTGGATGCTTACAGCGGTCTGTGCTGTGGGTACTCGCTTTCATGGGAGGGCGGTGTATATAGTCTCAGGAATTTGATGCTGAATGTCATAACCGATAAGGTGGAGCATTGCAGGTCTTTTGGCATTGAAATCAATCGGGAGGATTGGAACTGCAGCAAGTTATCGGGGAAGTTTGTTACTGATATGGGAAGTGAATACAAAAGCGGCAACTTTGAGCAGATAACAGATTTAGGGGTGCAGATCATAAATCTGCCATCCTATAGACCAGAATTGAAAAGCAAAGTTGAGAAGTTCTTTGACTGTATCCAGAGCTATTACAGGAACCAGCTTAAAGGCAAGGGGGTTGTAGAACCTGATTTTCAGGAAAGAGGGGTGCATGATTACAGGAAAGATGCCTGTCTGACTATGGCAGATTTTGAAAAGATAATTATTCATTGTATTTTGTTTTACAACTGCAAAAGGGTTTTAGAGAATTTTCCTTATACAGAGGAAATGCTTTCACAGGGAATCAGACCCTATGCAAATGATATATGGAATTATGGATGTGGGCAGGATGGATGCAATCTAATAAAGGTTGACAGGGAACAGCTTATTTTGACGCTGCTTCCGAGAACAAAGGGAAAATTCACAAGGCATGGTCTATCAGTCAACGGGATGCACTACCACAATATCAATTACAGGGAGCAGTATCTGAATGGGAAAGAGTGCCTTGCCGCTTATAACCCTGACAATGTATGCCAGATATGGCTGATTGAGAATGGCTCTTATATTCCTTTTGATCTGATAGAAAGCAGATACAGGGAAAAGAACCTGACAGGTGTACAGGAAATGAAACAGCGGCAGAGAGATTTGGTAAGGCAGGAGGCAGAAAACAAGACACAGGCGGAGATTGATCTTGCAGGACATATCGGTGTGATTGCAGGAACTACAGGAGAGCAGAGGAAACCATCTGTCAAGAATATCAGGGCAAACAGGGAAAAGGAGCAGAGAAAGCTCCATAAGGATTTAGGAAAGGAAGTGGTGGTAAATGCTTAATGAGAAATGGAATATTATGGAGAAACTGCCTCCCATGCTGTCAGGGGAAGAATTAAAGGAGAGATTGGAGATAAAGCCATTTTATGATAACGGCATCCGATCGAAAGTTAAATCAGAAAGACTTATGGCACTGAATGAAATCTACAACATTTATCTGCCCTCTGTCATGTCGGAGGAAATCTACTCAAAGATTTACCTTGCCATGCTGCGGAGCTTACAGAAGAAAGAGGGGAAGCTGGCAGTCCAGCAGAGGAATGAGAACGGCAGAAAAATCAGGAATATGGATGGTTCTTCTTATGGGTATCAGGGCATAATCGGAGGAAGTGATTCTTTTACTATAATCGGAACATCTGGAATTGGTAAATCAAGTGCTATAAGCAGGGCTATCACCATTGCGACAGAAAACAGAGTGATCGAGATGGAAGAGCCATTCTGTAAGATTATTCCTGCTGTGGTGGTTCAGTGTCCTTTTGACTGTTCGGTGAAAGGGTTGCTGTTACAGATTTTAAAGGAGATTGATATGGAGCTTGATACCCATTATTATGATATGGCAGTAAGGGCGAGGGCAACAACAGATATGCTGATCGGGAGTGTCAGCCAGATTGCATTAAATCATATAGGGCTGCTTGTCGTAGATGAAATCCAGAATATCGTAAACCACAGGCAGGGAAAAAGCCTTGTGGGGATGTTGACACAGCTTATCAATAACAGCGGAATATCCATCTGCATGGTTGGGACACCAGAGGCGGAGACTTTTTTTGAGAGTGTAGATTACCTTGCAAGGCGGGCATTAGGGCTCCGATATGGCAACTGTGAGTATAATGCTTATTTCAGGGAGTTTTGTAATGTTCTGTTCCAGTATCAGTATGTAGGGCAGGAGGGTGCCATATCGGATGGGATTATCCAATGGCTTTATGAACATTCGGCAGGAGTGCTTGCAGTAGTTGTTTCGCTTATCCATGATGCACAGGAGATAAGCATTTTAAGTGGCAGGGAGACATTGGATATGGTTTCTTTGAATGAAGCCTATGAACAGAGGATGAATATACTGCACAGCCATATCAGACCATCCGCAGTAATAAAAAAAGATACCGTTAAAAAGAAAAAGGGGAATCGTGCATTGGAGGTAGTCGGCAGTTCTGATGTGGAAGAAAAGAATGCAGGGAGTGTATCGCCGTTGGAAGTGGATTCTGATAATGTCGGCAGTACAGCAGACAGTATTGACAGGACAGGGGACAGTATGGAGCCTGTTATGTATTCGGCAGATAAAAATGGTGATCCTGATTGGAGCTTCATGGAGCTTGCGGAACAGGCAAAAAGGAATCGGTGTGATATGCTGTCCCTGTTAAAAGGGAAAATCAGCATTACGGAGATTGCAGTCTGAAAGGAGCGGCATTATGGGAATTGCATATTTTCCAGAGGTTTATCCTGATGAATTGGTATATAGTGTTTTGGCAAGATACCATTTACATAGTGGATATTTGTATTATAAAGATACAGAACAGGACTTGTTTTGTTCAAGGCAAGGGAGGGTGGATAAGGAATTTGTAAAGCAGTTAAAACCTGAAATAGTTGAACAATTAACGAAACATATCACAATGGAAGAACTTCTCGAAAAGCATACAATGTATCCTTTTTATGGGAGGTTTATTGATGGAAACAGAAGAAATATGGCATTTAAGGCTCTAATGTCAATGGAAGGCGATTTCTCTAAATTGTTTTGTGTGCCACAACTAAAGAAAGGGGAACATCGGTATATGAGATATTGTCCGTTGTGTGTGATAAATGACAGGAAACAGTATGGGGAAACTTATTGGCATCGACTGCATCAAATGAGAAATGCTAATCTGTGTGCTATACATGGATGCTGTCTGATAGATAGTAAAGTATCACTTGATTCAAGAGAGGCTGTAAATTTGGTTTCAGCAGAGGAAGCTATACCATTGGAAGAAGATGTTTCTGGGTATGTGTCCTATCATAATATTCCATTGGAAGCAGAACTGGTGCGGTATATGGCAGAGGTATTCTTGCGGCCTATAGACAGGAACAGTACAGCTTCGGTAAAAGATTTTTTTCATTCAAAGATGGTGGGGACACCCTATTTGTCATCAAGAGGGGAACATAAGTATTTTCATAGACTGTGGGAGGATATGAGAACATTTTACTCTGGAATTACGGAAATGGAAAACATATCGGATGGGCATGTTCAAAGAATGTTAAGCGGAGGCAGATTTGTATTTTCAGAGATTTGTATGGTTGCCATACTTCTTCGGATAAGTGCGGAAGAATTAGCGGTAATGGAAACACCCACAAAAACACCAGAACAGTTATTTGATGAAAAAGTTATGAAACTGGTAAATTCTGGTATGGGGATAAATGAAACTGCAAAGGAGCTGGGAATATCTTCTTCCATGGTGCGGATGGCGATTGAACTTGTTGAAAAGGGTGACAGGATACGAAAATATAGCATCAAGAATGGCAGGACAATGGAGTGGGAAAAATTAGACAAGAAGACGCTCCCTATGGTAAAAAATGCGATTTATGATCTACATGGAAAAGGAGAGAAAAGACCACAAAAAGTCAGTTTTTATGCTGTTAGTAAAAGATTGAATATTCCCAGCCATAGACTCGTAAAAATGGAACTGTGTAAAAAAGAAATAGAACAGCATATTGAAAGCATAGAACAATATAGGGCAAGGAAAGTTATATGGGCAGTAAATGTTCTGCAAAACGAGGGAAAACCCCTTATCTGCTGGCGGATATGCAGTATTACTAAATTGGATAAAGAAGAAATAATATCATCCATGCCCTATCTGAAAGAGATAGCAGAACCAGAATTATATGAAATGGTGCGGGCATTATTGTAAAAGAAAGGATGCCGCTAAAAAAGAAAAAGTGGGATTGTGCATTATAGGATGGGAATTATTGGTTAAAGAAAAAGCATATATTTATCTTCTTTGCTGAGTGGTTTACTGTCTGTCTATATGATACCTATCTTTTTTCTTTTTAAGGGGCAGATTTTTTTCTTTAAGCAGATATTTATGATAATAAATATACCTATAAAAATTTTATTTTATAATAGTTACAATGAGGGCATTTTATTTGATAAAATGTTATGAAATGCTGATTTTAACAGGCTTTGTCGGATGTTAAGCAGTAGACAAGCCTTGTCTGGAAAAAATGAGGATGGTGTCGGACATAAAAGTGTTGAGACAGAGTTCCTTTTTATTTTTCCAAATGATATAATAATAGGAATTTAAACTATTTGGGAGGGTAATAGATTTGGAATACAGGATAAAATACATATTTAAGGGAACAAAGGATAAAGGGCATGAGATAGCGGACTGCCATGGAACCTATATGTCTTATGAAATTGTGCAGAAGCAGGAAATGCCCTTTCCCCATGAATATGAGAAAGAAGGATTTGAATTTCCAGTTCTTCCATATATAGATTATCAGAAATATAATAAGGACAATAGCCAAATGCGGGGGAAAGCAAGAGTTGATGTGACACATACAGAACTGCCAGTATTGGACAAAATAATTGCTGATGATTGTGGCATGGAAAACTTTCCTTTTACAGATGCAGTCTGGATTGAGAGGGAAGAACCGCAAATAGAGCCTAATCTGGAAGAGGATAAACTCCCGCTCGTAGGAACTGAGCTTGCAAATTTCCTTAATTTTGATATTGACCGCTTTATGAATGGAGGATACCGATTACTATGGGAGGAAGGAGAAGATGAAAGAGGAAGCCATATCATCGGATGGAAGAAAACAGAGGGATTTGATTTAAGCAAGCTATATATAAGGCAGGCAGTCAATTCTTATTCGGTAATGGGTAATCAGGAAGTTGGCGATGGGCTGCGTGAAAGCATACCTTTTTTCATCAGAATGTTTGGCTGCAGTTTTATCAATAAAGAAAAATGGGAATATGATTTGGAGGAAGTGCAGAAAATCAAAGACCTTCAGGAAAGGTTGAAAGCATTCTGTCAAAAAGTGTTTTTCCCGAAAGATAAAAATGATAAAAGGAAAAATTCTGAAAGATATTGTCAGGAGATTGAGGAAATCAGCAGAAAAAAATTGCAAAGCATGATACCAGGGGATTGGTTTACTCCTTCATCACTAGAGCAGGCGTTGGCGATAGAATGCTATGCTATGATAAAGGGCAATGTAAATTTCTTTATCTGTGAAAACTGTGGGATGTATACTGTTTCTGATGATAAAAGGAGCAGACTGTGCAGCAGGCTGTATTATGATGGGTACAGCCTTTGTAATGGACTGTATCGTGATGAAAGCGGGCATGAAAAGGAAGGTCTTTTTTCCAGAGAATACTGGTATACATGCAAAGAGCAGAAATACCAGTGGAATGTTATTTGTAAGGGGAAATCTGATATCATTGAAAATATTACACAGCATGAACGGAAGAGGCTGTATCATCATGTGATGGATAATATGAGTCAGGATTATAATGATCTGATTGAAGGACTGGTTAATGATTTTTATGTGATTGTAAATCAATATAAGGAAGAATATCAAAATAAAATCAGTAGTGCGGAAACAGAAGATCAGATGAAGCAGATCGCAAATGATTATTTGAAGCTGATAGCAGAGGGGATGGATGCTGCTATCTTAAAGAGAAAAGGGATTCTAAGAGAAGCATATAAATTCGGTAAAAAGAAGAATAGAGAGATTACATCGTTACAGGGAGAAATATTCAAATAGTATGAAAAGAAGAACTTTCAGATAATGGGAGTTCTTTTTTTATGCAAAAAATGCAATTTAGTATTGCTCGGCACAAATGAAAAAAAGGGCTGATAATAAAAGAAAACAGTTCATACATAGCAGGTTTTACCTGCCTGTCACTCTCCAGACAGTAGGCTTGGGGAGGCTGGTGCATAACCAGACAAGGCTCAGAAGCCAAAAGTTCTGCTGTTACTTTATCAACAGTAGTCGATAGAGGCAGGGTTGTTTATAGCAACTCCGACAAGATGTGGAGTATAAAAATCTGCATCGAAATCAAAAAAATAAAAAGGAGAGAAATTATATGAAACGAGAAAAGGAACTTGCCATAAAGGTAATGAAATTTGCAAATGAGTTTACACATTGGAATTTCAAGATGGAGCAGAATGTGGACTTTTATCATGTCGGAACAACATTGAATAATGAGAAAGGGCAGGAGATGGCCATTTATTATCTGATAGGGGATGGATGGGTTGAACTGATGGTTATTTCTATGAATGGCAAATATGATCAGAAATCTTTGCAAGGGAAAATTAACAAAATTGCACTAAGATACCCTGTATATGCGATTGGAATAGGGGATGACAATATTGCTATTAATAGTCCGATGCCTTTAGAGGTTTTCGACAGGGATATGGCCATCATCATTAGGGAAAGAATGGTTGATATGATTCAGGAAATGACAGACATTTTAAATTCTCATAAGTGATTAAGGAGGATGTTGATATGGGACATGATTACTATGATTATACTGAAAATTACAATTTTTCAAAGGAACTTAATAAAAGAAAAAATTATTCCAATGATGGGGAAATTATTGGTGAAGTAGAACTGGGTCATGACTTTTATGCAGAACTTGTAAAGAATGGCAATATATCTGGTGTTAATGACAGGATTACCGTGTGGCTCTGCTGCAGGAATCACAAAGAAAAGATATATGCCTTTACAATAATGGTAGGTATTGGCGTTTGTGGTAGAGATACATTGCTTGGGAATACAGTTAGAATGAAGTTTGCAACCAATTATGCAAAGCTGAAAGAGGCATATAGCAGACGTTATTGTAACACAAAGAATTAATGAAAAAAGGTTTCAGCTCTTCGCTGAAACCTTCCCACACAGGGGAGAAAGGAGAAAATTATGGGAATGAGAGCAGATCTGATCAGGAAGATGTCGCCAGAGATCAGAAAGCTGTTTTATAATGATAGCCATTACTGCAGGAATGTAGAAACACGAAAATATGACAGATATATTGCGGATGATCCCGATAATGTGAGAGCATTAGAGGAAGTAATGACAGATAATGGGATCACACTTGTGGTCGCGCCAACAGGTTCGGGGAAAACAAAGACATTGGTTGATGTGGCGAAAAAGGTAGTAAAGCAGGATAAAGACTGTAAAGTGTATATAGCTCTGCCGACAGTAGACACAACACAGCAGACAGGGCACATTCCTGATGTCAGGGCAATGGTTGGCGGTGATATGTTTTATACCAGCAAAAAGATCACAGCAACTACTTATGAAAAACTTGACAAAGTGAATAATCACATCAGAATGCAAAGAAATCAGGGAAACAAGGAAAGGCATGTGCTGATACTCGATGAATGCCATTATCTGGTGACACAGCATAAGTTTAGGAAATGGGCTATGAAGGAAATCATATCTGGCATTGAGAATAATTGCTATGACAGCGTTATTCTGGTAACAGCAACACCAGCGCCTATGCCGCTGTTCAGATGCGATAAGTGTATTGAATTTGAAAGTAATACTTATAAGCCTGTCATGGACAGGATAGAGATAGAGTTTGTGGATGATGTGGTGGAGTATGTGAAAAATATTGATTTGGATAAATGCTTCCCGTTTGTCAGGCTCAACGATAAAAAGATTATTGCAAATTTAGTTAAAAATTATGTGCCATCTTATGCCATGATCACAAGCGAAACGAAGGGCAATGACTTGTATAATTCCATTGTTGATCAGGAGACAATCCAGAGTCAGCAATACAGGGGAATCCTTACCACCAGTGTATCTGAGGTTGGACTCAATGTGACACAATATCCATCTGATTTACAGATGATTGCGGCTTTCCATGACTGGAATATGAGTGTTGACAGCATTGAGCAGTTCTTTAATAGAGTGAGAAGGACAGACACATCCCATATCGAGTGTGCAAAAGTTATTTTGCCGAAACAGAAAGCACCCGCAGCTGTTCTTCTTGATAAGGATGGAAAGAAGTTATGTGAGTTCCATGATATTGCGGTAGAAAATAGTATTGTGTATATAAAAGACACAAGTCAGATGGATGGGATTCCAAATGGAGATTACAAAGTAATTTTAAAGCTGTATGGCGGGAAAAGGGAAAAGAAAATGTATATTCAGTCCTGCGGTGAGGATGAAGGCACTTATTGTAAGGATTCTGAACCTGTATTCTTTTATGTAGAAAGGTTCAGGTCACAGTTGGATATTTTGAAATCAAATTTCAGGAGAGCGGTCAGGGTAGTCGATACTCTGCAACCTATTGTGGAGGCATGTGCAAAAGCAAGGGATGAAAGGCAGATAAATGAGAACCTGACAGATGATGAGATGGAAGGTCTGGAGCTGGATGACAATAAGCTGATAGAGATTATGACGTTGGCAGGAATTGAAGCCCAGAAAGAATTGAAAGATTGTCTGCAATATGAAAATGGCAAGATTACGATAGATTACAGGCTTTTGTATATGGTCAGTTACAACCAGTATCAGAAACAATATCTTTATAATGCAGATAAGTTGAAAGAGGAACTGGAAGCCAGAATGAAGGTTAGAGTTGATTTTGTGGAGACTGCAACAGGGAAAGGAAAAAGAGAATATGACAGGAATAACCTGTGGGAAGGACTGGAACAAGTCAGGCAGGAAGTAGTCTGTGATGAACATTATTATAATGCGATCATAAAGTGGGAGGAAAACAAATATACTTCGGACATACACCATAAGGGTAACATTTCAAGCATCAGAAGGACAGGCTATATGCAGGAACTGATGAAAAGTCATGAAAAACTACAGATGTCAAAAGAGAATATACTTCAAGTGCTGGTAAACTCAAAATCAAAAGGGAAAGTGACAAAGTATAAAAATGCTTATGTTTTGGTCATATCCAACAGGATGCTTGAAAAATTCGATGGAATGAATGTAAAGGATATTCCTTTATACAGCAGGGGATTAAAAGATACTTTACAGGTAGCTATATATTGTTACCTAAAGCAGAAAGGCTGCGGATGTTATAATGTGACGGATGCTTTGGCGGAAGAGATTCTTGCTTTTTATAAAAAGGTATATCCTAAAGAAGAATCCCTTAATAAAAAAACTGCTAATGGCATGGTTAGAAAACTGATCAAGAAGATGTATAAGTCCAAGGGAAGCGGTGTAATTCGCAACCAGTTGAGGACCAATGAAAAGGATATTTTCTCAATAGAGGCATCAGATTACAAATAATAGCTAAAATCCCCTTTTTCCTTTTTAAGAGGCAGCAAATTTTATTTACAGGGAGGAAAATATATATGATAGATGAAGCAACAATACAGTCTGCGAAAGCAGTAGATATGAACATTATATTTCATGAGTTTAAATGGGATAAGGACAGGTATGGTAAAATAAGGTGTCCGAATCCTGATCACAATGACAGCACACCGAGCTGTGCATTTTCCGCATCACGAAACACATGCAGATGTTTCGTGTGCAGGGAATCTTTTGACACCATTGACCTGTACCGCCGCCTTTCGGAAAAAGTAGATGGAAGGACAGTTCCTTTTTATAAAGCGGTGGAAGAAATTTTTGAGCTGGATGCTGTGGAAAATGGAAGCAATGGCAGTGCAGGAATAACCAGCAACAGTAATCAGGTCAATGGATGTCAGCATGACGGCAGCAAAAGCAGTCAGCCAAATATTCAGGCTGGTAATGGAAGCTGTAACAGCAGCCCCTATGAAATGGTCATTCATAACAGCAGACCTCTTACGGGATATGAACTTAATTATCTGCATGGCAGAGGTATCATGCTTTATGATTCCTATGTTTATTGCGGGGAAGTTCATACAAGGCAGAGCATTGAAAAAGCCATGCAGACAGAAACAGACCAGAATGAAATCAATCGGTTAAACGAGATTAAGAATAATGGTGCTTTTTATAAGGGGATTGCCCCTATCCTGAGAGCAAACAAAATCCAGATTAAGCATAATTACTGGGAGGGAGTAAACAGCATTATTTATCTGATGGATTATGATGCCAATGATGAAGATGATCTTATTTGTGCGCAGTTCTTCATGGATACGGAGAGACACATGGCAGTGCAGAAAAGTCTTGACGGGAATCATGTAAAAAGGGCATTGGGTGAAGCAAACTTCAATTTTATTACACAGGGTTTTGAGCATAGCAAAAACAAAAAAGATGTTTATATCTGCGAGGGGCTGGAGGATGCCCTGTCATATACAATGAATGGTTTCCGAAGCATATCGCTTAACAGTATTGCGAACTTAAAATCCCTGATCCATTATCTGGCAGAAGATTATGTGCCGCACTATAATGAGAGATTTGTCATCTGCTTCGACCATGATGAGGCTGGCGGAAAAGCAGCGGAGGAATTGAAAGATTTTTTTGAATCCTATAATCAAAAACCAAGTCACAGATATAAATACAGTTATGCAGTCTGTGACTATCCACAGCAGTTCCATGATATCAATGATTACTGGAAGTCAAGAATACTTGGGTAAGAAAATACAAAAAATAAGTGCTTTTTTATAGAAAATATAACATTTTTTTAGAGTATAAATGAGTTAAATCATTGATTTTACTGGGGTTTTAGAAGATTTGCCTATGAATTTATAAAATTCATTATTTTGTGAAGATAACAGGTGTAAAAGCCTGTTATTTTTTTACATGCGAGTGATGAAATTATTTCTTTTGCTTACAATCTAAGGAAAGGAAGTAATATAAATGCTTATAGAAAAAAATAAAATATACTGTATGGATTGCTTGGAGGGAATGAAGCAGATGAAATCTGGATCAGTAGACCTCGTCGTAACAGATCCGCCATACCTGATGCAGAATATCCACGAATACAAAGGCAATGAGCTTGGGAAACATATCATGAAATACCAGCAGCCATTACAGGAAAAGAATTTGACGGAAGGATATGACATCAGGATTCTGGATGAAATCTTTCGGGTAATGAAAGCCCCGAACATTTATATCTGGTGCAATATTGCACAGGTTCCCATGTACATAAAATATTTTGTTCTGGAAAAGAAATGCAGGATGGATATCCTTATATGGAATAAGACAAACCCTATACCGTTATGCAATAATAAATGGCTTTCGGATAAAGAATACTGCCTGTATTTCAGAAAGGGTGCATACTGCCAGCCATCGGGATATGCAGAGGCAAAGACAGTCTGGCACCTTCCAGCTAATGTGAAGGATAAAAGAGCTTATGGACATCCAACAGTCAAACCCCTGCCTATTATTGAAAATATTATCAGAAACAGCAGTAGGGAAGGAGAGCTTGTTTTAGACCCCTTCATGGGTTCTGGAACAACAGCGGCCGCATCTATCAGAAACAGCAGGAATTTTATTGGCTTTGAAAATAATGGGGAATATTATCAGACTGCAATACAGCGGATCAGAGATGAAATGTTCCGATAAATGAAAGTTCAGAGTTGCTTTCCATGATTGTATAAGAGGATAACAGGTGTAAAAGCCTGTTTTTTGATTTTAGTTATATTTCCCCGATTTCTATTTATAATCCTTGTGTCAATGAATAAGACTGAAAGGTCTATTAACAGGTTAAAGCAGCAGAGAAACAGGTTGTCTGTTTTTACAGGTATGCATTGACAGGTTGCTGAGGAGATGGCATAAGCCAGAAATTTTATGTGCAAAGGCACAGGAAGGAGAAAATTTTTTATGCAGGGAACAATTTTTAAGGAA
>ERZ777305.2871-NODE-2871-length-13198-cov-2.437191_pt1 | contig 13198 bp, 7 predicted proteins | sample MGYA00374965_ERZ777305 | MGnify/ENA primary metagenome ERZ777305 (study PRJEB29328, sample SAMD00013331) | mouse gut metagenome | study: EMG produced TPA metagenomics assembly of the Metagenome analysis of fecal microbiota from mouse which was promoted...
CCTCTAAATATACAATATCCCCCGGCACCAGCTGGCCGCTCGGTATTTCATATTTTTCTCCCCCGCGCATCACCAGCGCTTTAGGGCTGGATAGCTGCTGCAATGCCTCAATTGCCTTGCGGGCCTTGTCCTCCTGTATCACTCCCACTACCGAATTCAGAAATATAACTGCCGCTATAATCGCCGCATCTCCGGCTTCCTTTAAGAACAGGGAAATTGCTATTGCTGCCATCAAAATATAAATCAACGGATCATTAAGCTGCTCCATAAAAAGAGCTATCACTCCCTTTTTCTTCTGTTCCTTTAGCTGGTTTGTCCCATATTTTTGTATTCTTGCCTCCGCTTCCATTCTGGAAAGACCTTTTTCACCGCTGCTTTCTAACGCCCTTATCACTTCTGTCGTGTTTTTAGCTGCATACATAGCGACCTCCATATTCCTTCAACTCACTTAATCTCCTATGATTTTATATGCAGGGAATGAAAGGATTATTCCATTCATTAGAAAGGGCTGCCTTAAGGTACACAGTCAATAAGCTGCCACACTTTGCGCGGCAGCTTGTTGATCAAAAAAGTGTGCGCAAAAAGCACACACTTTTTAATATTATTTATTTCATTTACTTGCCAATTGCAGGTGTATAATTATCAAAATAGCTGAAATTGCACCTGACACAGGTATATGCCGTATATCCCTGTGTATCCTTGGTAGCAGGTATCACTACAGACCGGAAAGTATGATTATTTAAATCCTTATCAACATTTTCCGCATAGCTGCTTCCGCAGCTGCACACATAAGAAATAATTCCCTTTTCCGAACAGTTTGCCGTTTTCAGCACATAAGACCGATAGCTGTGCTGATGTGGTGTAGGTCCTGACGAAGGGCTTGCAGATGAGCCTGCACTGGCAGAAGCCCCCGGACTTGTGCTTGGTCTTGTAGTTGCACTGGGCCTTGCGGTTGCACTGCTCCCCGGACTTGTACTTGCATCTGCTGAGGAAGAGGGACTTGCGGTCAACACATTAACTGGCCTTGAATCCAGCACAACTCCGCATACATTACAGGTTCTCTGTTCCCTTCCCATCCGGGTTGTTGTAGGTTCCTCCACCACTGTCCAGTCTGTTGCCACATGACCGTCAGCGGGTATCATTTCCGTATAGAAATTACCACAGCCGCAGGTATACTTTCTAAGTCCCGCTAAAATACAGGTTGCTTCTCTTTCTATTGTAGATGTATATTGGTGAACATGAGATGCATCCGGCTTATTTGAATTTCCTGAGCCGGACCCTTCTTCCTCTTCGCTTTCAAAAGTAACGCTTTCCTGGGCTATAATATCATCACAATAAATACATTTCTTTACCCGAAGCCCTTCTCTGTCCGCAGTGGGCACCCGGACTATCTCCCAGTCATCCGGTACATGTCCTGTTGACATAATATCCACATAATAAGAATCGCCGCACTCACAGGTATATTTAAGTCTTCCTGCCTTATAACAGGTAGCTTTTTCTTCAACACTTTCTTCATAATCATGTACATGATTTTCCGAATCCTCCACCTGACTAACAGGCCTTGGTGTTTCTTTTACCTCCGGAGCCGCCGATGCGTCCGGCTTAACTTCATCCGGTGCTGCCGACGCATCCGGGTTTACTTCAACCGGTGCTGTCGTAGGCACTCCCGGCTGCTGTGAATCTGCTGATTCTCCAACATTTTGAGAAGTTTCTTTATTTTCTTTCCCTCCTGCTCCTGATAAAGAGTAGCCAATGATGCCGACTGTTGCCAGACATGCCACCACTGCCATAACTCCCAGAATACCGGTCAATACTTTTAAAACTCCACTCATTTATACTCTCCTAAATCTGTCATTTTAAATAATTGCTCTAAAATTCCCGATATTCTAAGTATATATTTTTTGTTGTTTTTTGTAAAGATGTTTAGTGATTCTCTTTACCCGTTAACCATATTTTTCACCTTAAGTATCCCCTTGGAAACAGGCGGAAGAAGGATAAGAGCGGAGGTAATTAAAGCCTCTAATCCAAGATAAGAGCCATTATACACAAACGAATATACCGGTGCCGCCATATTATAACTGGCTGCATAACTTCCGAAGAAAATCATCCCTGATAAAAAAGTGAAGAAAAATCTTCCAAGAACTCCCAGCAAATATCCTTTCAGCAGCCCTAACTTTTTATTGAAAAATAATCCGGAAAGTCCCAATGCTCCAAATGCAAATATATAATCGGTAAGCATCTGTGGAATACTAATTATATAAGGATTTGAAACCAGCTGCAAAAACCCATATGCAACTGCTGCCATCAGTCCGGTTCTTAATCCAAACAAATAGCCGCTGATGCAGATAAACAACATACTGCAAAGAGTAACGGAACCGCCCATAGGCATATCAATGAGCTTAATTTCACTTGTTACCATAGCAAGCGCCATTGCCGCAGCAGAAAACACCAACTGTTTCGTACCGATTTTTTTCTTTCCTTCGGTATTGCTGATCACACAGCCCAGCAAAAAAATCAGCAACATAACTGCAATCAGTACGCCATAGCCGATCCCTGTCAGCTCAAAAGAATTTCCCCACTCTTCATCAATGATTTCTGTTACAAAAACAGACATAAAAAAACCTCCTTGCTTTCGCCGCAGGAGGAGTCTTTTCCTTTCATAAATGGGTAGTTTTATTGGTTAGAAGGTATGAAACAATTATAGAATCATTGGTCATAGTTATAAAACTGCCGCATTTATAAAAATCTGCTTCCCTACGCCGGTATTATCCGGTTCAAGTAATGAGGGTTAGTGTAAAAGATGTCTGGCTTTCACACAATCTCAGCTTGCGCTCCCCTAGCGAATCGTTATTTAATTCGTATTAAAAATAAATCACATTTATGTATTTGTCAAGTTATTCTTTTAAAAAAATATAACAGTTCTGCCTCATTCATAAAAGCATATGAGGCATCCAAGAGCCTTTCCCATTATTTAACAGCAAAACTGTTTACATAAATGGGTTATAAAATCTGCTTCCATCCGCATAAGTAACTGCCAGCGCAGCCACCATAAATACCACCGTAAAAGCAATGGTAAGGTAATCGTTTCTGCGCAGTTTCTTTTCCATGTACCAGGTGCGTTTCTTATGTTTTCCATATCCCCGAAGCTCCATTGCATTGCTGACAATATCAATCCGGTCCATACTGGAAAAGATCAAGGGAAAAATAATGGAGGAGGTATTTTTTATTCTGGAAAAAAGGGATGCCTTGCCTGACATTTCAATCCCCCTTGCCTCCTGCGCATGTTTGATCTTGGTAAACTCTCCCTGCACGTCCGGAATGTATCTTAGCGCAATGGAAATGGCATAGCCTACATTATAGCTGATCCCAATTTTGTTCATGGATGCTGCAAATTCACTTGGGTTGGTGGTTACCAAAAACATAAACACCGCCGGAATAACCGTAAAATACTTTATGATCACATTAAACTCATAAAAAAGCTGTTCCATGGTCACATCATAACGTCCTGCAATGTGGAAAAGAACCGTCCTTGTTCCATAAATGTGCGTTCCCTGATCCGGGGAAAACACAAAAATTGCAATTACATTAAGCGTCAAAAACAGCATAATCATCTTAAACACAGCCCCAACCTGTTTCCACTGCGTCTTTGATATCTTGAAAATAATCATGCTGAAAATTACCATAAAAATTAAAATTCTGGTATCATATGTGAGCATACTGGTTAAACACCAAAGAAGGAAAAAAATCAGCTTGGTCACTCCGCTTAACTGGTGAATCCAGGTATCTTTTTCTTCATAAGCTAGTATTTTAGACATCTGATCGCTCCTCCTTTTGTATCCTTCTTTCCCGTTCATAGGCAATGAACCGCTCCACAAATTCGGAAGGCTGATCGATCTGACAGCTAAGGGCCAGATCATATAAAGATGTTTTCTTTAAATATGCCTTATCTGCAATCTCCTCATTAGTCAGCACTTTAGCAGGGGTATCATCTGCTATCAAATGGCCGTCTGCAATTACAATCGCCCGGTCTGTATACTCCAGCATCAGATGCATATCATGAGTAATCATGATAATGGTGATGCCATATCTTTCATTAATTTCCTTTAAAAATTCCATGATTTCCGTATAATGCCGGTAATCCTGCCCGGCAGTAGGTTCATCCAGTACGATCAGTTCCGGGGAACCCATTATGGCCTGGGCGATTAACAGACGCTGCTTCATGCCGCCGGAATAGAAACTCTTTTTTTCTGTCCGAAGCTGAAAGCTGACACCGGCCAGTTTCTAAAAGGATAAAGACCGCAGATTTTTAATGTCTTATAAACTCTTTCCTTTATTTCTTCTTCCGGCACACCCCGGACAACAAGCCCTAATGCAACCTCATCAAAGATCATGGGCTTGGAGATCATCTGATTGGGGCTCTGCATCACCAACCCAATCCTTTCTCCCCGCTCTTTAATGGAAAGAGGCGCCATATCTTCTCCATTTAAAAGAATCCTTCCTCTGGAAGGCTTATAAAAACCGCAAATCAAATTGGAAAGCGTAGATTTTCCGGCACCGTTTTTCCCTACAATGCTGACCATTTCTCCTTTTTTAATATCAAAATGAATATGCTGGAGAATGGGATTTCCTTCCTGATACGAAAAATACAGATTCTCCACCTTCAATACGGAAGAAGTTTCTTTTTTCTCCGGCTTTTGAGGCGCTTTTTCAAACCAGTTTTTTACAAAATCCCTATATCCCTCCAAATTCATGGTTTCAATGTGCTGGGGATTATCCTTGGGAGCAATCACACAGCCTGCATGTTTTAATGCAGTAATATATAAAGGTTCCCTGATTCCCTGCCGGTTTAAAACATCCACCGCCAAAAGCTCAGCAGGTGTAGTATCCGCTACAATTCTTCCCTCTCCGATAACTACAATCCGGTCCACATCTTTGTAAAGAGCATCTTCAAGACGGTGCTCAATAATAAGGATGGTTTTCTGCTTCTTTTTTTGTATCTGGTCTATCATGCCTATGGCGCGCTTTCCGGTAGCCGGATCCAAATTGGCCAAAGGTTCGTCAAACAAAAGAATATCAACGTCATCCACCATAACGCCTGCCATAGACACTCTCTGCTTTTGGCCGCCGGACAATTCCCCTGGGGCATTGTGAAGAAGCTTCTTCACGTCCACCATCTCTGCCGCTTCATCTACTTTTCTAATCATTTCCTCCTGAGAAACCAGATTGTTTTCAAGAGCAAATGCAATATCTTCCGCCACAGTCAGTCCTATAAACTGCCCGTCCGTGTCCTGCAGCACCGTGCCTACAATTTTAGACAGGCCGAATATCCCAAGCTTTTCCGGATCCTTCCCGGCAATCTGCAAAACTCCTGTGCTTTCTCCCGTATACGAAAAAGGCACCAGCCCATTGATGCAATGGGCCAGTGTTGATTTTCCTGATCCTGAAGGGCCTACGATCAAAACTTTTTCTCCGGGCATAATCGCAAGATTAATATCCTTAAGCGTGGGTTCTGTCTGCGCTCGATATTTAAATGAAAAATCTTTAAATTCGATAATAGGCACCATATCGTTTAATCCTCTTTTTTAAGACTGGAAGATTTTGCTCCAACTGCCGAATATCCTGCACAAAGTAATGTTCCCAGAATACCGATAATGATAATGTTTCCTACAAATGCCCATGCACCCTGTACAAATACTTTATTTACAGGCTCTGCATAAATCAAAATATCCAGAATCGGTGCAACAACAATCCATGCAACAGCATTTGCAATCACCTGAACCACATTAAAATGAATGATCATCTTAGAGCCGCCAAAGCCGCCCTCTTTAATTGCATATTTCTTTGCAAATATTCCGATTGCAAGGCCAACTACCGCATCAGGGAATACCCAGCTCCACCATACACTGCCATAGAACATTGCATCACCTAATGCATGTCCTAAAAGACCGATGATTCCTCCTACAACAGGCCCAAAAACAGCAGCCAGAAAAGCCATAATCGCCATACGGGGCTGTAAATATGTATTGGGAATAGGAGTGGGAATCTGAATTTCCGTAAGTGCAACAAACAGTGCGGTTCCAATACCAATTGCAACAACTTCTTTAATGCCAAATTTAAATTTCATATGAATATCCTCCTCATAATTATATTGTTTGGCTTCAAAATCCTTTAGATTCGCTCTTAGTATAACATAATCTCTTTCCCAAGTGCAAAAGAATATATGATTTTCTGCTTTACTTTTTTTCCTGTCAGTCTTTCCAATGCCTCCCCATAATAATCCAGCTGAACCTGATATCTCCCGATCAGCTCTTTTTCTGAACTAACGGCATCCGTTTTATAATCTACAACTACAATTTCCCCCTCCTCTTCAAAGAATACATCAATAATTCCCTGAATCAGCACCTGTTCCTTTTCCGGAAACTGTGTGCCCAGCCGGTTGGCCGGAAGTCCCAAAACAAAGGGCTGTTCCCGTTTTAGCTTTCCCTCCTGCCCAGCCTTTGCCATCCGGTATGCCAGAGCGCTTTTTAAAAATTTTTCTACTTTTGTAAGGGAAACACTTTCCCTCCACCGTTTCTCCAAAACCTGTTCCTCTACAAACTGATCCAGTTGACGGGCCAGTTCTTCCCTCTTTCCTTCTTTCTCTTCCGTATTCTCATTCGGATTCATCCATTTTAAAAAAGGAGAAAAGTCTAAAAGTTCCATCACCTTATGGTAGGCGCTTCCTCTGTCTGTTCCTGACATTCCCTCCCTGCTTTCAATAAAGGAAGGAATATAAGGCACAATTTCCGGTTCCTCAAACAGTGTCTGTGTAAAGGCATTTTCCATACGTACCTGCGCCTTTTCCTCTGCTTCTGCACTTTCTATTGACCGTTCTGGTAAATCATTCATTCTCTTTTTCTTTAATTCCGACACTGTAGTTTTTATAAACAATTCCGACAAATATTGATAAGCATAGCTTCGGGAAAACTTATCTGACAAATGCATCATAATTTCATTTTCCCTGTCAGTCACTAAGTCAGGGTGAAAAACTTTTGTAAGAAGCTGCTGCCTGCGTCCTGTTTCTTCTGTCGCGTCACTCACATCTTTAAAAAACACTTCATGGGGCTCAACCATTTCCACCTGGGATAAGCAGGGTAAGATAAAATCCAGATAGCATCCTGCACCGGAAAGATCCGAGAATGTAATTTTTTCCCCCTGAACTTTTTCCTGTTCCTGAAATTCTTTTTTCTGCTCCATCTGTGCCTTAAACTTTTCCATATCAGGCGTCATTGCCGTAAGAATCAGTTTTTCCTTTGCTCTGGTCATTGCCACATACAGAATACGGAGTTCCTCACCTAATGCATCCAGCTTCATCTTAAGGGCCATTGCATTTTTTTTCAGGGTATTTCCCTTAATCCGAAGCTGAGTGTCAATATAATCCACCCCCACTCCCAAATCAATATCTGCAATCAGTCTGCCGCTGGTATCCTGCATGTTAAATTTTTTGGACAGCCCGGAAACAAAGCAAACGGGAAATTCCAGTCCCTTGCTTTTATGGATGCTCATAATGCGCACAACATCTGCATTTTCATCAAGCACATCTGCTTCCCCATAATCCACCTCATACTTTTCCAATTGTTCTACATACCGCAGAAAATGAAACAGTCCGTAATAGCTGGTATTCTCAAAAGCTGCCGCACGGGTTAAAAGCATCTCCACATTGGCTCTCCGCCGCTCTCCTCCCGGCCTGGCTGTCACATAATCCAGATATCCCGTATCCTGCAAAATCTCCTGAATCAGCTTGTGAATAGGCGTATACGCGCTTTTCCTCCGGTAGCCCGACAGCATGTTTAAAAAAGTATCTACTTTTTCCCGGAGATCTCCCTGGCAGGAACTAAGCAGCTCAAATAAAGAACTTTCCTTATCTTTGCTGCGCAAGCCTGCAATTTCTTCCTCAGAAAATCCCCCAAAAAAAGACTTTAATGTTCCATAAAGCGGAATATCCTGCAATGGATTATCAATAATTTTTAAAAACTGCAAAAGCACCTTGATTTCCACTGCCTGAAAATATCCTGTCTGAGATGAAACATAGGCAGGAATCCCTTCTTTTTCAAGAATATTTTTAAATTCCTCCGCCCAGCCCGAGGTAGTCCGCAGAAGAATCACTATATCGCTGTATCTGACTGGTCTTAATAGACCGCTATTTTTGTCTGTTACCTGAAATTCACGGTACAAATCCCGTATTTTTCCGGCAATCATCTCCGCCTCCTGCTCTTTTATGGTAAGCGATGAGCCGGAGTCTTTTCCCATTACAATATATTCTGTCTCATAGAAAGAGACCTGCTCCTTAGTTCCTTCCTCATATTCAGGATAAACTGCCCCCGGGTAAAGGGCCGCCTCCTCATCATACTCTACGCCTCCTAACTGTTTTCCCATAATCTGAAAAAAAAGCCGGTTAATGCTGTCAAGTACCTGGGGACGGCTTCTGAAATTCTTATGAAGGTCGATTCGTTGACTATAAGAGTCATCCTTGGAATACGAATTATATTTTTCCATGAAAAGCTCCGGTCTTGCAAGACGGAATTTGTAAATACTCTGCTTTACATCTCCCACCATAAACCGGTTGAAATGTCCTTCTTCCTCGCCGGAAATACTTTTTAACAGAAATTCCTGTACCAGATTGCTATCCTGATATTCATCAATCAATATTTCATGAAAGTGCTGGCGGTATTCCTTTGCTGCTTCCGTAGGATACACATTTCCATTTTCATCTTTATGCAGCAATACATGTAACGCCAAGTGCTCCATATCATGAAAATCAATCATATTTTCCTGTCTTTTCTTTTTATCCAGCTTTTCTTTATAAACAATTACAAGGCGCAGCAATTCTTCCACACTCTCCGCTGCCTTCTGCATCCTTTCAACTGCCTGCTGGGGAGAAATCAAAAGATATGAATTTCTGATATCCTCCAGCTGCTTTTTAATCTCCTTGCGGATCTGCTGAACTTTATCCCTGCATGCAGGATTTACCGTATCATCCTTTTTAGAAGGAAGCCTTCCAAAAGAAATTCCTTCAAAGGCATCATAGTATGCCTTAAGGCTGTCCGGTTTTAAAAGCTGTTTTAACATTTCCCGCTCCTTTAAAAGCAAAGGAGCATACATATAAGGTCCATCCGGTCTGTCACAAATCCGCAGAGCCATATCCAGATTTTTAACACACTGCCCGCATATGATATGAATATATTCAATTAAAAACCTGCACCAATCTGAATTTTCCAGTTCGATAACATCTGTGATTTTATAATCTCCGGCACAATTGGCAATCCATTCTTCCGGCCAGGGATAACTCATGGAAAATTCATAGAGTCTGGTAATAAATTCCTCTAACAGCTGATCCGTATTTCCACCTGTAAAATACTCTACACAGCAAATAAACTCTTCTGTCTTTTCCTGATATGCCTCTTCCAAAAGCTCTGCCAGCACATCCTGCTTTAACAGCTTAAGCTCTCCTTCATCTGCAACCCGAAATGCCGGATCAAGCCCTACATCATTAAAGTTGTTTCTTATAATAAACAGGCAGAAGCTATGAATCGTAGTGATCTGGGCATTATGTAAAAGGGAAGCCTGTTTTTGGAGATGTGTATTTTCCGGCTCCTTCTCTAATTGCCTGCTGATGGCCTGGCCAATACGTTCCCTCATCTCCGCAGCAGCCGCATTGGTAAAAGTCACCACCAAAAGTCTGTCAATATCCACAGGATGTTCCGTATCTGTGATCATACGGATAATCCGCTCCACCAGAACTGCTGTCTTTCCCGATCCTGCGGCTGCGGAAACCAAAATATTTCTATCCCTTAAATCTATTACTTTTTGCTGTTCAGGGGTAAATTTAACTGCCATGGTCAATTTCCTTTCTCTCCCATTTCTTCCCTCATCTTTTCAAGAAGTTCCTCTTTGGAAGAACTCGGAAGCATTCTCAGGTCATATCCTGCCGCATTTTCCTCAAAATCACAGACGCCTTTATATACGCAATAGCTGCAGGACTGCCTTCCACCCTGTTCACAAGGATTGACTGAAATAGTACCATTCAGAATTTCTCTTCCAAACTGGCGGATTTTATGATTTACAAACTGGGAAACAGTTTCATAGTCTTCCTTTACTATGGTACTTGACCTTAAAGAAAAAGTACCATCCTTTTTTCGTTCCACAGGCACCACCAGCGACTTATCCGTGAAATTTTTATCCAGAAGGCTTACCACCTTATCATCTTCATTGACAATGCCATTGGTACGCAGTTCTTTTAAGATTTCCTGATTTATCTCCTCTGCTGTCATCCCTTCCTTTGCACTAACAAGAGGATCACTTACATGATAATAAAGAAGCGCTGCTGGAACCACTTCCTTATCCGGATGCTTCTTTTTTTCAATTTCGGAAGCCACGTTCATATATACCACAAGCTGGAGCTGCAGCCCATAGTAAAGGGCCGCCAGATCAAATTTACGGTTACCGGATTTATAGTCAATTACCTTCACATAAACATGCTCCTCATCTTCACACACATCAATCCGGTCAATCCGTCCCTTAAGCTTTATTTTCTCTTTTTCCGAAAGGGCAATATTCACTGCATCCAGCGCCTCTACCCTTGAAAAGGACATTTCAAAGGAAGCAGGTACAAAATCTCCTTCCCTCAGTTGGGCTTTTAAAGTCCTGATCGTTCTTTTTAAAATCCGGTGCATCCGCTGCGTCATATACTCATAACGGGCATTGCTGTATAAAACTGTCTCTCCATAGGAAACCGTGCAGGCCTCAAGCGCCTCCTTAAGAAGCCGGTCTCCCTCCTCCTCGGGAAAATCAAACCATGTGTAATTGTTTTCTGCAAGTTTTCCTGCAAACAATTCCAGCACCTGATGAAAAATATTACCCATATCCGTCTGCTCAAAACTGTATTCATCACGCTCCTTCAGCATAAGTCCATATTGCAGGAAATGTGAATAAGCGCAGGCAGCGTACTTTTCCAGACGGCTGACGCTGTTTTCCAGCATACTTCCATAAAGAGCCCCGGCAACTGCCTTAGCAAGGGGCTTATGCTCATATCTGGCAAATGCCGCCTCTGACAGCCTTTTTGCATATGCACTATAGGTTTCATCTTCTGCATACATACGGTATAGGCTGTAAAGTTCTTCCTGCGTCAAACTGCCTGCTCTTCCCAGCGCATAATCTCTTAATTCCTTTGCAAGCAAAGTCATCCCGTCCTTCTTCCCCACAACCCTTGAAAAGGCGTTGTGGTTAACCCTTGAAAAGGCGTTGTGGTTAACCCTTGAAAAGATGTTGTTATCAATGTCAGTTTTCTTAATTTCTATTTCGGGAAAAATCTTTTTGATGGTTTCAATCAAATAAGACGGTCTTATACTTTTTCCCTGACTACTTATTCGGGAATAAGAAAGATACAGCTTATCTGAAGGCTTTGTCATATTCATATAAAGATACAATCTTTGAATATACATCTGCTGTCTTGGAGTGGGCGCCAGTTCAAACTCTGACTGCTGTAAAAATTCACGGTCAATATCAGAGATAATACCTCCTTTACTTCCGCTTTTGGGAATATTTCCATCATTTACTCCAAGAAAAAATAATACCTTTACCTGTTTTAAGCGGCTTCGCTCCATATCTCCCACTGCAATCCGGTCCACGCTTCCCGGGATGATTCCCACTTCAATTTCTCCAAAACCTGCATCCAGAATTTCCGCAAATTCCCTTAAAGTGATAGATTCTTTTGCAAGAAGCACCATAATCTGCTCCAGCAGTTCCATTACCAGCCGGTAGATCTGGGCATATTCCTTTGCCCGATCCATTTCTCCTTTTTCTTTAAAAAATTGTTCGTATCCTGCCAGCTTTTCCTGAATCCTGCCTGCCACAATAAAATCATACAAAGTTCTTACCATTTCCCCTGCTGTTTCCTGTTTTGCCAAAAGAGGCGAAATCTGCTCCATAAGCCGGCTTCTGGTTCCATTAATTTTTTCTAAAATCTCAGGACTTTGATCTTTTCCCAGCCTGACAAAAGCCTGGCTCCATTTTTTCTTTCCCTTAATGCCACAGGCTAACACATAATTTTCCAAGGTATCAATTTCCTCCGGCAAAAAATCAGCAAGTCCGCACCGAAGATAATGAAAAACTGCCTCATAGGAAAAATGGTCTAAAACAATTTTCAGCGCACTTCGAATGTATTCAATAAAGGGATTCAGCAAAAGCCCCCTCGTCCGGTCTAAAAAAACAGGAATATCATATATAAGAGCTTCTCTTTCAAAGTAATCTCCATAGGTTTCCAAATCTCCGGTAACCACCGCAATATCCCGATAGCAATACCCTTCCTCCAATACCAGTTTTTTGATCTGAATACATACTGCCTGAACTTCCAGTGCAGGATTAAGAGCTTCTTCTATAAAAATACTGCTTTGCTCCTTTTCATAAACCTGAGACGGATATCGAAACAGATTCTGTTCCAAATGAGCCATTGGTTTATTTCCCATAAATCTGGGGAGAGGACTGTTTTTCATATAGATATCTTCTTTTTTCTCAATTCCTGCCTCTTTTGCCAGCCGACACAAATCCCCAACCGTTTTTTTGCTTAAATAAAACAGCTCCTGCTCACCGCCGCTTCGAAAGGGATCTTCTTTCATATCAATAGTTATGGAAACAATGACCTGTTTGGTCAAGACAAGGAGCTCCTGTATTAACCGGTACTGAATCGCTGTAAAGCCTGTAAAACCGTCAAAAACAACTACACTGTTTTTTACAATTTTTGATTTTGAAACCGCCCTTGTTAAAAGTTCTAAAGTTTCTTCCGTAGTGATAAACTTGTCCTTTATGTAATCGTTAAATCCCTGATAAATAACCTCCAGATCTTTAAGCTTATAAAAAAGCGCCCCACGCCCCTTTGCAAACTCAGCCAGCCCTGCCACTTCTTTTGTTGTAAGCCCATATTGTTTAAACTCTGAAATTGCCGATTTTACCTCATGGATATATCCGATCTTATTTAAATTCTTTCCCAGCACAGGCATTTCATCCTTAAAATCTGCTGCTACCTTCCGAAGAACCAGACTTTTTCCGGTGTCATCCAAAACCGGCTTATGTCCATAACCGGTTTCCTCAAAGATCCTGTGGGCAAGCCTCCCAAAGCTTAGTACATCAATATTCATAATACCGCCGGATTCGCTGGCATTGA
>ERZ777305.2872-NODE-2872-length-13195-cov-27.029528_pt1 | contig 13195 bp, 9 predicted proteins | sample MGYA00374965_ERZ777305 | MGnify/ENA primary metagenome ERZ777305 (study PRJEB29328, sample SAMD00013331) | mouse gut metagenome | study: EMG produced TPA metagenomics assembly of the Metagenome analysis of fecal microbiota from mouse which was promoted...
GGGCGGGTGCTTGTTTTCTCTTGTAATGGATTGTCAGGTGCGAAATTATTGCGCTGAGTCATTGCGGTTTGAAAAAAAATCACTATCTTTGCGCCGCTTATGCGCCTGATAGCGTGAGGCATATTAATTAACCATATTTATTAACCCCATTATCCAGTTTTAATGACTGAAGAAGTAAAAAACTCCCCTATCGAGGATTTCGATTGGGAAGCATTTGAAAAGGGTGAGACCAAGGGCGAGAAGTCGCGCGAAGAGCTCACCAAGACCTATGATGAATCGCTCAACACCGTGCGTGACAAGGATGTAATCGAAGGTACCATCATCTCACTCAACAAGCGTGAGGCTGTGGTTAACATCGGCTATAAGAGCGACGGCATCATCCCCATGAGCGAGTTCCGCTACAATCCTGAGATCAAGGTCGGCGATGTTGTCGAAGTGTTCATTGAGAATCAGGAGGACAAGAAGGGCCAGCTCATCCTCTCTCACCGCAAGGCACGCGCAGCACGTTCTTGGGACCGCATCAACGAGGCTCTTGAGAAGGACGAAGTCATCAAGGGCTTCATCAAGTGCCGCACCAAGGGCGGTATGATTGTCGACGTATTCGGCATCGAGGCGTTCCTCCCCGGATCACAGATCGACGTCAAGCCTATCCGCGACTATGATATCTTCGTGGGCAAGACCATGGAGTTCAAGGTCGTTAAGATCAATCAGGAATTCAAGAATGTCGTTGTCAGCCACAAGGCTCTCATCGAGGCCGAGCTTGAGCAGCAGAAGCGTGAGATCATTGCTAAGCTTGAGAAGGGTCAGGTACTTGAGGGTACAGTCAAGAACATCACCAGCTACGGTGTGTTCATCGACCTTGGCGGCGTTGACGGTCTCATTCATATCACCGACCTTTCTTGGGGCCGCGTAAGCCATCCCGAGGAGGTTGTGCAGCTCGACCAGAAGCTCAATGTGGTAATTCTCGATTTCGATGACGAGAAGAAGCGCATCGCTCTCGGTCTCAAGCAGCTTCTTCCCCATCCTTGGGACGCTCTTGACTCAGAGCTCAAGGTTGGTGACAAGGTTAAGGGCAAGGTAGTCGTTATGGCTGACTATGGCGCATTCGTAGAGATCGCCCCCGGCGTAGAGGGTCTTATCCACGTAAGCGAGATGTCATGGAGCCAGCACCTCCGTTCCGCTCAGGACTTCATGAAGGTTGGCGACGAGATCGAAGCTGTGATCCTTACGCTCGACCGCGAGGACCGCAAGATGTCGCTCGGCATCAAGCAGCTCCGCAACGATCCCTGGGAGAATATCGAGACAAAGTATCCTGTAGGTTCAAAGCACACTGCCCGCGTACGCAACTTCACCAACTTCGGTGTGTTCGTTGAGATCGAGGAGGGTGTTGACGGACTTATCCACATCTCTGACCTCTCTTGGACCAAGAAGGTTAAGCACCCCAGCGAGTTCACTCAGATAGGTGCCGACATCGAGGTTCAGGTTCTTGAGATCGACAAGGAGAACCGTCGTCTGTCACTCGGACACAAGCAGCTCGAAGAGAATCCCTGGGATGTATTCGAGACTATCTTCACTGTAGGTTCTGTTCACGAGGGCACTATCATCGAGGTAGTTGAGAAGGGCGCAGTCATCGCTCTCCCCTATGGTGTAGAGGGCTTCGCTACTCCCAAGCATCTTGCCAAGGCTGACGGCAGCCGTGCCCAGCTCGATGAGAAGCTTGAGTTCAAGGTGCTCGAATTCAACAAGGATTCCAAGCGCATCATCCTTTCTCACAGCCGTACCTTCGAGGACGAGCAGAAGGGCGAGCGCGCTGAGCAGCCCCGCAAGCGTGAGAACCGTGGCGAAGGCCGTCGTGGCGGCAACCGTCGCGCTGAGGAGACTCCAGTTCTCACCACTCCGCTCGAAAAGACTACTCTCGGCGACCTTGAGGCTCTCGCAAGCCTTAAGGAGAAGCTCGCCGGCAAGTAATCTTGCTATGACTTCAATGAGTGCGTAGGGGCATCGGATCCCCGCATGCATTGCCTGCGTACCGTCAATCTATTTGCTCCCCTGTCGCCATTCGCGGCGACAGGGGAGATTTTTTTGTTTTAATGAGCCTTAAGTGTGTCATTTATTTTCCTGATTTGTAAGATTTGTTGCATTCCGAAGCTTTTAAGCCATGTTTTGTGTGATATTTTGCTAACTTTGCACCCTAAACTTATAAAAGTATGGAAAACAAGAAACATGCCGATACCGCAGTCCTGCGCATGCACTGTCCCGATCAGCCCGGCATAATTGCGGTCATAACCGATTTTATAACCTCCAACCGTGGCAATATCCTTTATCTTGACCAGTATGTCGACCGTGCCACCGGCATCTTCTACATGCGCGTGGAATGGGATATCACCGACTTCCTTATCCCTAAAGAGAAGCTCAAGGACTATTTCCAGACCCTCTATGCCACGCGTTATCAGCTCACTCACCGTCTGAGCTTCACAAGCCATCGTCAGCGCATGGCTATATTTGTATCCAGGATGTCGCATTGCCTCTATGACCTTCTATCGCGATATATCGCCGGAGAGTGGGATGTGGAGATCCCTGTGATCATTTCCAACCATCCTGATCTTGCTATCGTAGGCAGGCAGTTCGACATACCGTTTGAGGTGGTGCCGGTGACACGCGACAACAAAGCCGAGATGGAACAGAGGGAATTTGAGATTCTTGACCGTTATGAAGTTGACTTTATAGTCTTAGCCCGCTATATGCAGGTGCTGTCGGAGGACTTCATAAACCGGTATCCCAACCACATCATCAACATCCATCACTCCTTTCTTCCGGCATTCATAGGAGCCCGGCCCTATCATCAGGCTTTCGAGAGGGGGGTGAAGCTCATAGGGGCTACAAGCCACTATGTGACCACCGATCTCGATGCCGGACCCATCATAGAGCAGGAGACAGTGCGCATCACACATAAGGACACAGTGGACGACCTGGTCAAGAAAGGCCGTGACCTGGAAAAGATAGTGCTATCCCGCGCTGTCGAAAAACATATCCAGCGCAAGATCCTCACCTATGCCAACAAGACGGTAGTGTTCTCGTAGCCTTCGGGCTGTCGAGCGAATGCAGGCTCCGTTTATTTGAAGAATGTCTCGGCTATGACGCGGGGGAAGTGCCGGCTCTCCAGCATGTGTATCTTCTCCTCCACCTCCGCGGGGGTATCTTCGGGCGTCACGGATGTCTTGGCTTGGAATATAATCCTGCCTTCGTCGTATCTTTCGTTCACGAAATGGACGGTTATCCCGGTCTCATGCTCTCCGGCAGCGACTACAGCCTCATGTACGTGGTGTCCGTACATCCCTTTGCCTCCGTATTTGGGCAGGAGTGCCGGATGGATGTTCACTATATGGTCAGGGTAGCGTTCGATCAGGAATGGCGGAATTATGAGCATGAATCCGGCAAGCACTATTATGTCGATTGAATATTCGTCCAGCAGTCCGAGCATCAGTGTTGGGGTGTTTATCTCCTGCCGGGTCATCACTTTAGTGTCTACCCCAAGGTTTCTGCCACGTTGTATCACTTTGGCTTCAGGGTTGTTGCTTATCACAAGAGCTACTTCCCCGTCAAGGTCGGATGCTTGAAAGTATCGTATTATATTTTCGGCATTAGTGCCGTTACCGGATGCAAATATTGCTATTCTTTTCATGGCAGAAGGTTTTACGGCACTAAGTTATAATTTTTATAGGGAAGAAAAAAGACTGTAGCTGTTTAATTTTCCCAAATCTCAGTAATCTCTTGACGCGATGACTGTAAATCAAAGTATTTTCGCTATCTTTGTGGGAAATTCGATCAGTATGCATGACAGGGTCCCTGATCCTGTCGGTTATCCTATCTCTAATCTTAATCTCAAAAAGTTAATCTGTAATAAATTCGCTATATGTGTGGTATAGTTGGTTACCTCGGCTCCAATGGAGCATATGAAATATTGATTCAGGGGTTGAAGCGTCTGGAGTATCGTGGCTATGACTCCGCCGGTGTCGCGCTTGTGACTTCCGATGGCAGCCTTAATGTGCATAAGTCGCGCGGCAAGGTATCTAATCTTGAGCAGACTGCCGCCGCAGGTTGCACTGCCGGGTCAATAGGCATTGCCCATACCCGCTGGGCCACCCACGGAGAGCCTAACGATATCAATGCACACCCCCATGTATCCCAGAGCGGGGATATCGCACTCGTGCATAACGGCACCATCGAGAATTATGCTGTACTCAAGAAGGTGCTTGAGGAGCATGGCTACACCTTCAGGAGCGAGACCGATACCGAGGTGCTCGTGCAGCTGGTGGACTATGTAAGGAGCACCACTCCCGACTGTTCTCTTGCCGAGGCTGTGCGTGAGGCTCTTCTCCAGGTGGAGGGGGCATATGCAGTGGCAGTGGTCGAAAAGGGTGACCCCGATACCCTCGTGGTGGCACGCAAGAGCTCACCGCTCGTGATAGGGGTAGGTGACGGCGAGACCTTCATCGCATCTGACGCTACACCCATCATCGGTTATACCGACAAGGTGATCTATCTCAAGAACAACGAGATGGCCGTCATACGTCGTGGTGAGCCGCTGTCGATATTCGAGATCGACTCACATACACCGTCCAAGATAAGCATAAAGCAGCTCAAACTATCGCTTGCCCAGCTTGAGAAAGGCGGTTACGACACCTTTATGCTCAAGGAGATATTCGAGCAGCCCACCACTCTGCGCGACTGTCTGCGCGGACGCATCACAGGCGACTGTTCCCGCGTCACGCTTTCAGGAGTGGAGCTCAACAAGGACAGGTTCCTTCAGGCAGAGCGCATCACACTGGTGGCATGCGGCACCTCTTGGCATGCGGCACTCATCGGCAAGCGTCTCATCCAGGACTTCTGCCAGATACCGGTGGAGGTGGAATATGCCTCAGAATTCCGTTACGGCAATCCTGTGCTTAACGACAGGGATATAGTCATAGCCATATCCCAGTCAGGGGAGACAGCCGATACGCTTGCCGCGATACAGTTGGCAAAGGATAAGGGAGCGTTCGTATATGGTGTGTGCAATGTGGTGGGAGCCTCCATCCCTCGTGCCACCGATTCCGGTACCTATATCCATGTAGGACCTGAGATAGGCGTGGCGTCCACCAAGGCATTTACCGGTCAGGTGACAGTGCTCACGCTCCTTGCACTCGCTGTGGGACAGCTCCGCGGAGTCATAGACAGCAGCACAGTCCAGAGCGTGGCTACGGCACTCAATGCCATGCCGGGGACCATTGAGGAGACCCTGAAATGCAATGATGCGGTGCAGAAGCTGTCCATGTTCTTTACCTATGCCCACAATTTCATTTACCTCGGCCGCGGTTATAACTATCCCACCGCGCTTGAGGGAGCCCTTAAGTTGAAGGAGATCTCCTATATCCATGCGGAAGGTTATCCAGCAGCCGAAATGAAGCATGGCCCCATCGCCCTTATCGACCAGGAGATGCCGAGCGTGATCATCGCCCCCAGCGACTCGCTGTATGACAAGATCATATCCAATGTGCAGCAGGTCAAGAGCCGTGGCGGCGCAGTGGTGGCGATTGTGTCCAAGGGCAATACGGCCATGAAGGATATCGCCAACTTCTGTATCGAGATACCCGATGTGCCGGAATGCCTCACCCCGCTTGTCGCATCAATACCCCTTCAGCTCCTGGCATACTATATTGCTGTCAACAAGGGCAAGAATGTCGACCAGCCACGCAATCTTGCAAAATCGGTCACTGTGGAGTAGGAAGTACTTTACAACAATATACTGCAACGCGCTAAAATTCGTAGGTGCGATGACAAAAATAAGGCGGGGACACTCTCCCCGCCTTATTTTTGTTACGATGTCTGTAGGATTAAGGGCTTTATAGAGGATTTGTCTGACGTTCGCGGTATGTCACGTCCACGATCTCTTCTCCGAGACCCTTGAATTCCTTATGAAGTTCCATTTTACCCTGAGGTGATATCTTGTAGATACGAACCACTCCGCCGTTCTCCTCTCCTGTAGACGAGCCTACGATCAGTTCATTCTCAAGGTTGAGGAACTCCTCTGACGTGTTGTTAAGATCGTAGAGCATTGAGCTCAGACGCAGATTGTTGAACCTGTTGAACTTGACGAGCGAGGCATTCTCTCCATTTGGCAGAGTGATCACATCCTTGACTATGCCCGACACATAATCGTAGCAATACACCTTATTGCCTAGGCAATAGAACATGAACACGTATTGTGAGTGTACGGCATAGTCGGTGGCGGTATGGAAGTTCTCGGCATTGATATTATTGTAATATGCTTTCTGCTTGAAGCTTCCGGCTCTGGTGTACCCGGCCATATTGATCACATAAACGTGACGTTTGCCGGAATTGTCCTCAAGTACGGTGAACACATCTCCATCGGAGAAGGCGGTACTTTCCATATCGATGAATTTCATTCCGGGGTTGAATGTGAATATCGGTTGTTCCGGCTCTAAGAGTGTGAAAAGCAGTTTTGATTCAACCGGAGTGTCAACGCCCCATTGATATGTGTAGTATGATCCCATGAACCTGCCGTTGGTGATATCGTAGAATAACCCGCACCATGATGTAGGCTTCATGCTTGAGCCTATCATGGGTGCCACCTTATAGGTGGCAGGATTACCAGGGGCATCGGAATTCATGGGGTATTCAAATCCTGAGCCTGCCGATCCGCTGTGTACTCCGTAGGCGTCACCTTCGGTGGTCACGCACAGCTTGGTGGTTGCGCTGTAGCCTCCGGCGAGTATCGGGAAGAAGGTGACCACCTCTCCGGGAGTCTCAAGCGAACTGAATTCATAGTTTTTGATATTCTCGGATGCCGTTGTCACAAGTCTGTTTTTATCAAGCTTATAGCTTCCTGATTCAGAGAGGAGATATATAATGTCGCCTCCAGTCATTTTGCTTGGAAGATATACGATCCCGGTGGCATTATATATTTCAGGGCTGTTGGCGTCCTTGATGTCGGCATACAGCATATCCTTGCCCTCTGCATTGGTGTATATTATGTCAAGACGCGACTTTTTGGCGGGACCGTTGTTGGAGAGCACCATCCATCCTTCCGATGTGGCTGATTTGATATTCAGTGTGCCACGGAAATTGCGCTCCACTCCGGTCTCTTTGTTTTTCACGATATACCAGAATGTGTAGTTCTGGGCCGGATAGCTTGCTGTGAAACTGATGTCCTTGGTATGCTCGGGATTCACATCGGTCCAAAGCACCCTTATGCGGTTCTCATCATAATACGCATGGTTGATACGGCATGTGTATTCGTATGTAGGGTTGTCCGCTTTGATCTCTCCGTGAAGTGATGACACCACTTTCGGTGAGAAACTCATCATATCACCCTGCATACACTCAATCGACGCGGGAAAGGTCACCTCTATTTCATCAAGTTCATTGTAGGAGTAATTGCCTTTGTCCTCATAGCAGCCTGTGACCATAAGCAATGAGCCAATAGCTGCCAGTATGGCGGATATTTTGATTTTCATATGGTAGAAAGATTACACATTAGAGATATTTGGAATAGTCAACTGCATACTTGTCGTCGAGCTGCATGTATTCGCCGTTTTCGTCACATACCGGGTCACCTTCGTCGGCTTTCTGCTGAAGGTGCCTACGGAGAGTGTCGGCAGCAAACGGTAGTTTGCCTACCTGGACTTTGAACCCTGAGAATCCGGCGTAATTCCAGTCATACGGAGTCCAGCCCATAAGTCCGTTCAGTATGGCGAATTTCTTGGCGGAGAACTCTCCGAAATAACCCGGATAGCGGGTCCAGAAGTTTGGCTCATTGTATTTTTCACTGAACTGTACATAATATGTGGTGGCATCGCATATCTCGCCGTTGACATTCCACGAGCTTGAGTTTTTATAATCGTTTATGGCCAGAGTGAAATTCTCGTTCGGCTCAAGCTTGAACGACACTGTGAGAGTGTTTTGCAGCAGCCTGTCGTTGCGCAGCACTTTGACGTTTACGGTATCCGAGTTTGCCCCGGCACGTATTGAGAACGTGTTTTCGCTCAGGTCGTAATCCACATTCTCGATGGCATCGGTCTTTTCGGGGTCCACTTTGATGGTGTAGGCACGGTCATAATCGGCCACTTCGCCTGCAAGCCTCACTTTGAAAGATACGTAGTCGTAGGTATATGCGGCAGGAACTCCGGAGAAAGAAAGTTCTGCCGATCCCTGTTGGTATGAGATGGGGTTGCCGTATATGTCGGTCTGCTTCACCTCCTGGATGTAGATTGCGGCAGGCACTCCGCTGTAAGGTTCTATATCCTCCTGCGAGCATGATGCAAAGGATGATACACATGCCATGAGGATTGCCTTGGTGTATATATTTTTGATTTTCATGATGATTGCTTGATTAGAAGTTTTCGCTTGCAGGTATGGGCACTGAATAGCGGGCTACCGCAGAGGGGGTGTCGGATCTTGAGCACTGCCCGGAGCCGTCAAGGTCGGAGTTGCCGCTGGCGGATGTGAACGTCTGCCAGTTGCGTTTATGAAGGAAATAGATCTGTCCTTCGCCGCGCATATCGCGGCAGTATTCGAGCTTTATTTCCTTGAGCACTTGTGATCTTGATGTATTCTCGTCAAGGGTGGCTATGCCGCGTGCGGTCTTCAGGGGATTGAGGTATCTTATCGCTCCCGGTATATCGCCGTTATGCTGGTGGCATTCGGCAGCGATGAGGAATGCCTCGCTTATGCGTATCAGCCCGAAGAATGATGCCCAGAATTCCGGATTTTTGACATTGGCTTTGAACCCCTTGTATTTGATGAAGTCCACATTGCTGAGGATTGATACTGAAGAGCCCCATTGCGACTGGCGGCGGTAGTCGCCCATGTTTGGGAATAATAGGGCGTCATAGTTGTTGACAGGATGCAGCACGGCACTTGTATCGAGCGATCCGTTGAAGGTATAGTCGAATATTTCGGAAAGCTTGTCGTTGTAGAACCCGAACAGGCATTCGGTCGAGAAGATGCGGTCAGGATTAGTGTTGTTGGCGAGCAGTCGGCTTGGCTCAACCCATGGGAATATCGACAGGGCATGTGGATCGTCGGTGATCTTGACAGCCTCAGCCATGGCGTTATCGAAGTCCTCCATCCATATGTATGCGCGGGCCTTCACAAGGGTTGCCGCATAGTAGTTCATGCGGAGCTGACGGTAGCGCGACCAGTTGCTTGTGCCGTCGATATTTGTGTTGAGCACACCTTCAGTCAGCACCGGGTCGACCTCTTTGAGAAGCGACTGGGCATTGGTGAGGTCGGGGATGATCTTGTTGTAGATGATATCCTTGGTGGTCAGACGCTCGCGGCGTATTATGTCGGATGTGTCGGCATAAGGCACTGCAAGCTCGTCAGGACCGTAGGCGATGCTCTGTCCGAAGAGGCGCACAAGGTCCAGGTGCAGGAACGCACGCATGGCGAGCATCTCGCCCCGGATGAGTTTTTCATCGTTGGCGGTAAGTACCCCGGGATATTGGTCAAGGGCTTCAAGGATTAGATTGGTGTTGAGGATGGCGTTGTAGGCTGACGACCATATGGTCTCAAATGTCTCTGAAGCTTTGTCACCAGTGTATGTGGCGGTGTTGAATTCTATGAGAGAGGTGTTGGTGGCATTGACATTATAGCAGTTCCCCATGATATCGAGTGGTCCGTAGGAGAGGTTGTAGCCGTATAGCGAGGGGGTGCACATGAGATTGTATACACCGTTCACAGACGTGTGGAAGCCGGCAGGCGTGCTGAACTGTTGCTCGTGGGTCTGTTTGTCGCTGGGGGTGTAGTCAAGCCAGTCGGAACACCCGCTGACGGCGGCTCCCAGGCATCCTATCGCAGTTATGATTATAGATTTATGTAGATTCATTTCTCTTTCGGTTAAAGTGTGAATGACAGGGCGAATGTGTAGCTGCGCGTGAACGGATAGGCTGTGCCGCGCTCCTGCTTGATTGATGAGAGGTAGAAGAGATCGTTGGCATAGAATGACAGGCGCAGTGCCTCAAGATGCATCTTGCTGGCTATCTCATAGAAGTCATATGTGATGTTGAGCGACTGGAGTGTCAGTGAATTGTTGTTCTGTACGAAACGTGATGACATGGGGGTCGACACCGAGTTGGCTATGTCCTTGAACTGGGCGTGGTCGCCTGGTTTCTGCCAGCGGTCGGTGAGAGCGCGGCGGTCCTGGTTGTAGATGAGCTGTGACCCGGGGATATTCTCCACCTTATTGTATAGTGCCTGGTTGAATGCTTTGCCTCCGAGGCGGTATGTGAAGTTGAGCGATACCGACAGCCCCTTGTAGTTGGCTGTCGTTCCGAGGTTGCCCTCGATCTTGGAGCGGGTGTTGCCTACTATCACTTCATCCTCGGGATTATAGTCGTAGGTGTAGGAGCCGTCCTTCCTTATAAACATCTCGCGTCCGTTGGCTGGGTCGATTCCGGCGGAGCGCACTGCCCAGATGGCATCGGGGTCAGCACCGTCGTAATAACGTTTGGTGGTGGTGTTCTTGCCTATTGTGTTCAGTTCGTCAAGACCGCCGCTCAGTTTGTCAAGCTTTATATTCTCGTGGCGCAGTGTCCCGCGTACGCTCCATGTGAGGCGGTCTTTAAGGTTGCGGAGTATGTAGTAGGTCGCGGAAGCGAGCACTCCGCGGGCCTTCTGGATGCCGAGATTGGTGTGCCATGATGTTGTTATTCCGGTGGACGGCGGCACAGCGATGCTTATGAGCAGAGGGTCAGTGTTCTTGTCGTAATAATCGAACTCAAAGTTCCAGCGGTCGGTGCGGAAGTCAAGACCGATGTTGCGGTCGGTGGTGGTCTGCCAGCTGAGGTTGCGGTTGCCCATCTTGTCGAGGACCGTGGAGTTGCCGAAGTAGTTGAAACTGTTGTAAAGGAACCGGTAGGTCACAAGCGACATCGCCGAGCTGAAATCCTGATTGCCGGGGTTGCCTATGGAGGCACGTATCTTGAGCATGTGCACTCCGGGGAAGGCATCGCGGAAGAACTTCTCGTTCATGATGTTCCATCCGAGACCCACGGACCATGTATTGATGAATTTTTTGTTTGATCCGAACACCGATGATCCGTTCAGTGCATAGTTTGCGTCAAGCAGGTAACGGTTGTCGTAGGAATAGTTGATGGTGCCCATCATGTCGGCTGAGCGGGAGGTGTCCTCGTAGTAGGTGGGGACACCGCCTTCGGGGTATCCGTTGGAGAACGACGGATAGGTGTAGTTGCCCTCCGGGAATCCTCTTGCTATATATCCCTGTTCGAGCGACTTGGTCTGCGATACGTTGAAGTTGGCGGCAATGTTGAAACGGTGCTTGTCTATCACCTGTGCGTAAATTGCTGTGAGAGCTCCGTCATAGCGGGTCGACTTCTCGTTGCCGGAAGTGAACGAGCCCTTGAGCTTGGAGTCGTATGTGTCGAAGCGTGTATCGCTTGGCGAGAGGAACACCTCGCTGTCGTCGGTGGTGTGGGTCAGACCGAATTTCGCACGGACCTTCAATTGGTCGATAGGCATGTATTCGGCAATGAAGTAGTTTGACAACAGTAGCTTCGATCCCTTGTTGCGGCTGTTGAGTGATGCATTATAGAGAGGATTCTGGGCTTTGGCGAAATTATTGTTCTCAAGCCAGCGGCTCACATTGCCATCCTCATCATATTTTGTGTAATACGGATTGGCTGATGCATATTCGTCGAATGACACGATGGGGTCATTCGTGGATGTGTACGTTGCGGAGAACTTGTTCTGGAACTGTAGTTTGTCAAGGCGGTATATAAGGTCGAGGTTGCCGCCGTAGCTGTCACGGTTTGAGTCCTGCATCACACCTTGGTTGCCGTTATAGTTGAGACCGATGCCAAACATGAAGCCTCCTGCTCCGCCATCGACGTATACATTGTGCTTGTGGTTCCAACCAGTGCGCAGGGGCACGCTGAGCCAGTAGGTGTCGACTCCTCTCTGCACATCGGCAAGCTTCTTGTTGTAGGCTTCGGATTTGGTGATGTCTGCTTCGATGTCCTCTGTTGCGGTCCTGTCGTATCGTCCTGCCAGACGCTCGAACTCAAGTTTCTCGGCTGAGTTCATCAGATTGTATGAGCTGAGATCAGGCTTCGACATGGCTACGGAGCCGCTGTAGGAGAAGCGAAGCTCTCCGATTTTGGGCTTTACAGTCTCTACGACTACAACGCCGTTAGCTGCCTTTGATCCGTATATGGCTGTCGAGGCGGCATCCTTAAGAATTGTCATTGAGGCTATGCGGTTGACATCCATATTGTAGACTGCCTCAAGGCTCGACTCGAATCCGTCGACGATGAAAAGCGGCTGGTTGGGGTCGTTGACCGCGTCGTCGCGGGTCCCGATCACTGACGACTTTCCTCGTATGTTTATGTCGGGCATGTGGTTGGGGTCCGATCCTGCGAGCTCGTTGGTCAGCACATTGAATGCCGGGTCAAGAGCGGCGAGAGATGCTATAGGGTTCTGCACGCCCACCATCTTCAGCTCCTCGGCAGTGAATGTCGATGCCGATCCGGTGAACGAGTTCTTGTCCTTGTTCACAATACCGGTGACCACCACCTCGGTAATGGTCTCGGTGTCGTCGTCAAGTATCACTCTCATGGGCGACCCTACAGTGGCTTTAAGGTCTACAGGTTTCTTGCCGATATAGCTGAACGATATTATGTCACCTGTGTTTCCGTGGATGGAGAATGCACCGTTGATGTCGGTCACTGTCGCCACATTCTTTTTGGGTATCTTTACGGTCACTCCCGGCAGCGGTTCGCCTTCGGAGTCAAAAACGAATCCTGTTACGGACGATTTGCTCGTCGCGTATCCTGCTGTCCCTTCTCCGGTCTGCTGAGCATACGCAGCCATTGACGTTGAGGACAGTAACAGGACTATCAACAGGAATAGATGAAGTCCTTTCGCTTTCATAAACAAAGAATTAGGGATTGATAAGTGATTGGTTAATAGATCTGTACTATATTTGCAAAAAATCCCTGACAATGTAGGCCGATAGCTTATCGTGTGCCATTAAACAATGTTAGTGACTTTTTGCAAATGTAAACAAAAATTTACCCCCCCCAACTTTTTAACTCATATTAAGTGTAATTAACTAAATATCGACTGTGTTGGTTATCTATGACCGATATGTGAATCTCAATAGTGATATACAAAT
>ERZ777305.2875-NODE-2875-length-13182-cov-78.362688_pt1 | contig 13182 bp, 13 predicted proteins | sample MGYA00374965_ERZ777305 | MGnify/ENA primary metagenome ERZ777305 (study PRJEB29328, sample SAMD00013331) | mouse gut metagenome | study: EMG produced TPA metagenomics assembly of the Metagenome analysis of fecal microbiota from mouse which was promoted...
AATACGAGGACAGAATTCCGGTATTCAAGGAGCGGATCAGTCAGGCGATTTATGGCTGTAAGTCGTGGGATGAGTTCTCTCGTCGCCTCGCCTGTGCAGGAATTGAGGTAAAATTTCATGACGACCACAACACCGGTAAACCCATCGGCGTGAAATTTACAGACGGCGATATAACGGTCAACGGGTCTAAAATCGACCGTGCGTTCACATATCGCCGCCTGAACAACCTCTTTGAGTTCAACCGCAGGCATGGGCAACAACAGTCTGATCACGCTCCGACGCGCCACAAAGTAACAGTCGAATATACACCGACGCAGAAGTCCTCACTTGTGGAAGATGTGATTGAAGCCACCGTCGGGGCAATCGGAAATCTGTTCACTCTCGGCCCCGGCTTCGACCCGGAGGAACAGGCGTTTCAAAACGCCATCAAGAAAGAAGAAGCCAAACGTAAACGCAAATCAAGAAGAATCTGAATATGTCAAAGCTATATGATGACGTCAAGAAACAAGAAGTGCAGATTGACGACCTGCAAAAGACAGTTACCAACCACACCACTCGCATCGAGACCCTCGAAACCAAGGCGAAGGCAACGCCGCCGCCACAAGCAGTCAATCAAGGGCCGATAACGGTGAAATTGCCCGACAATGTAGCAACCAATGAAAGCGTCGGCAAACTGCTTGATGAAAAGCTATCGGCAACCTCAACCGACAGCACACTCAAAAAAGTCATGGAGCAACTGCCAGGCAGCTTATCGAAAGGAGTTGCGGATGTGCTGTCCGACAATTTGGGTGATAAGGTCAAGGACGCTCTTTATGAAGGATTCCGCAGGGAGTTTGCAGATGAGCGAAAAAAGCTCTATGACGTGGTGAACGACATGCGCTACAAAGCCCAGTCGATAATCTGGGGGCAATGGTGGCGTGCAACCCCACATTGGGTCTATGCCATCTTTGCGGTTCTACTTATCGCCGCCGGAGGTTTCGGTTATGGATTCTTCTATCAGCTCAACGAAAACTCAAAGCTAAAAGATGTGGAATGGCTCTACCGATACGAAAGGCTCTGGTGGGAAGACAAGCAGCAGGAAGATTTACTGCGACGAGAAAAAATCTTTGCAGTCGGCACACAACATGAGCAGGATTCAATTAAGAACCGCACCCGCCAGCTCGAAAAATCTCGAAACATAGAAGAAACCTTCCTCTATTTCAACCCGACAGAGAAATAATCCGTTCACTAATACGACAGGCAACCCCGACAATCACTGCTGGGGTTGCCTGTCTTTGTCTATTGTATGATTAAGCTTATATTGAAGAGATATTATTTGAACTTGTATTGAAATAGCGTATCCGCACACGCAGCATCTGATCGTTGCAGCCCTTTAATTTGGGCATCAGACATTCCTGTTTGACGATATGGTTCATATCCTCGTGTTGTAACAATAACTTTTTTCTCTAAGCTACAAGAGCAAAAAGCCATCAATGTTATTAGTAGTAATAAAATTCGCATAAATCATTAGTTTAACGCTATTTTCCTGTGCCAAAACGCGATGTGTCAATGTTTGTTTCTTTGGGTTTGAAGCCGTTGAACCGCCAGATGAATGTCAGTTTGAGATTGTGAGACATGTCGCGCACTTTCATCCGGTAATCCTGACCGGCATGGTTGATAGTCATGGTTGGCGACCATTTATTGAAAATGTCATCGGCTTTCAAATCTAGTTCACAGCATCGATTCTTTCCGAACTGCCATTTTACGCCGGCATCGACTTTCCATATACTCGATAAGTCGGCTATACCCTGCAATGATGGCGAGATGTAGCTGAAATCAACGGTCAGTGATACCGGGCAGTTCTGACTGAACTTAAAAGAATTGCTAAATTCACCATAGAATATCCACTTGCTGTTGTCAAAGCCGATGTCATGAAAATGGTCGGCTTTCTCCCGCTGATTGAAAACATTGGCTGTGGCCGTGGCATTCCAGATATATCCTACACCAAAAGGCGCATAAAGATTAAGCCCGACAACGCGCTTATAGTTCATGTTGATGGTCTGATAGATGAGATTCAGAGCATCGGGCGATTGGTAAGGAAGCTGCACCGTGGTCTTGTCGCCATATTGGAAATAGAAGGTCGCTACATATTTCTGTCTGAGAATATAGTTAACCTGCGCATCATATTGGATATATGGCTGTAAGGCAGGATTCCCTATTACTGTCGAGTAGTCGTTGATGTGGCTCGTGCCGCCGTGCAGTTCCCAATATGAGGGATAGATGCGCCGGGTATTGAAGTTCAGTTGAAATATGCTTTTCGGTGTCTTATAGTAAGTCGCACCGAACTGAGGGATAAAATTCCAGTTGTGTTGATATTTGTTGTGATAATATTCACCTTTTGCCGATAGGTTGAACGACAGTCCCCAGTCGAAAGATCGCTGTGTGCCGGCGTAAAAACTCGCCACATCTTCGCTAAGAATATCATCGAAATCGGGATTGTCGGACATTGCGTAGTGTTGTGAACTGTGATCTTTTGAGTGTTGATATTCTGCGCCATAGTTCAGTTGCCACTGTCCAAGCTGATGCTGTTGGTCGACATACACATGCCAGCGGTCTATCGCCTGACGATTTTCAGAGCCAAGCAGATAATCGGCATCCTTAAATAATGACTGTGAACGGATCTCGGAATAGCGGGTATAATCGCCACCGACTGTCATACCAAATGGCGCTGCATAACGCAAGGCTATGTTATGATAGCCGACAGGCGACAGCATATTGTAGGCATTTGTATAGTTGCCCAATGATCCCGAAGAGAGTCCCCAACTCTTTGAATCGGAGATTATCTGACCGTTGTAAGTGAGTTTGAGTGTTTTCCAAGAAGCGGAGGCAAATATGGTATTGCTCCAGTTCTGACCAATACGCCGCATGTCGTCCTCAATCATAGTTCGTCCGTCATCATAAAGATGATTCGACCATGTTTCTTCGCGGCTCCAAGACTTGGTGCGCGACAGCCCGTAATTCAAATCAAAAGTCCAGTCCTTTATAGCGTAGGTGGCTGCAAGTACACCGCCATACGAACCATAGTGAGCCTGATTATATCCGGCTCTGACCTGTCCCTGCAAGCCGTCGAGAGGCGTCGGAGTTTTCAGAACCACGTTGATTACGGCACCATTAACATGATACTTAGCCGGGGCGGAATACATAATCTCCACGTTTTTCAGCCTGTCAACCGGAGTGTTGTAGAGAAGTTGATAAAGATTCTGGAGCGGCATATTGGTAAGCTCGCCATTGAGAATAATAGTGACATTTGAAGCTCCCGTGAGCCATATCATACCGTTGTTGTTTGTGACGCCGGGCATATAGCCAAGGGCTTCAAGAATATTGTTAACCGGTTTGTCCTTGACTATTCCGGGGAGGTCGACTACCATAATTCCGTCCTTACCTTTGACTTGTGGTTTCTCTCCCTTTACAACAACCTCATCGAGCTGTCTGGTAGAAATTGTATCAGTTGCTTCCGTCTGTGCCACAGCCGATATGAACGTAATGAATGAAGCGAATAATATGCCTTTCCTCATAGCTGTTTAGTTTTTGTTTGATGCAAAATTACAGGCAAATGGTCTTTGGCAGATAATTCTCAACCTTATTTAGTCTTAAATGCTCCCTTATTTAGTCTTAAATTGAAGTGTTCCTAAACAATTGTGTGACGGATTATTAGTAACTTCGCATTATGAAACGCTTTAAGACTATCTCGACTACGTTTATTGTTGTCATTGCAGTTATTTTTAGCTGCAATGTCTATTATCTCATATCCCTTTACAATTCGATCAGGACAGATGTCGAACGCGATGTAATGACTGCTTTGGCTGACGCTGACATTGACGACCTAATGTATCGGGCAGGGAGGGCGCAGGCATTGGCATCAAATGTACAAATGCAGGAAGACATTGAAGAATATAATGCCCCCAGAAAAGCAGAAGCATCAACATATAAAGATGAAAACGGTCAACTCATATCAGTCCGGACTGAAGCCGACGGAACTGTTATTGAAGAGCGCGCGATGTTATCTGAAAACTCGTCCTATTCCAATCAGATGGTTGATGCTATGAGCCGGCAATTTCACGCTATAATGGATAGATACATTCCTTACGATATGGAGGTTATGGATAGCGTCTTATATAATCAACTTTCCAGTAGGTTCATATATCCGGATTTCCTATGTGTGGAAGTTGTCAACAGTAACGATTCCGTGATTTGCGGCAATCCCAAATTCAACGGAGAATCAGGATTGGATTCATTCAGCTTCAATATCAATCCTGACGAGGGAATATATTACAAGGCATATATGACACCACTGACCCGCCATATACTTTCGCAGATGTTTGGAATCATTATTACGGTATTTCTTCTGATGGTTGCATTCTCTCTGGCGTTTTGGTATCTCTTCCGCACAGTCTCACGGTTGCGCACCATAGAGGAAATGAAAGATGATTTTGTCAGCAATATGACCCATGAGTTGAAAACGCCTATTGCCATAGCATATTCCGCCAATGATGCTCTGCTCAATTACGACACATCCAATGACCCCGACAAAAAGACAAAGTATCTGACGATTGCAAACAAACAACTGAAAAGACTTGGCGAACTTGTTGAAAATATCCTTGCAATGAGTATGGAACGCCGAAAGGCTATGAAACTCAGACCGGAAGATATACCGCTGCGTGAGTTTGTAGAAGAAATCGCCGCCGCCCAGCGTATGAGAGGCGATAAGGATATAACCATCAATGTGAACGTGGCTGACAATATCGTCGTAGAAGCTGATAAGACGCATTTGGCAAATGTGCTGAACAACCTGATTGACAATGCAATCAAATACTCCGACGAGAGTGTTGAGATAACAATAACCGGCGACAACCATGACCTTTCGGTTAGAGATAACGGCATCGGCATTCCGTCAAAATCCATTCCCTATCTGTTCAATAAGTTCTACCGTGTGCCGCATGGCAACCGTCAGGATGTCCGCGGGTATGGCATAGGACTATATTATGTAAAGTGTATTCTCGACAAAATGGGCTGGGACATAAAGGTTAATAGTGTGGAAGGAAAAGGCTCGATATTCACCATTAAATTCAGCAAAGATGAGCAATAAGATACTGTTTGTAGAAGATGAGGAAGACTTGACGCTGATTGTCGCTGACACTCTGCGCGGGCAAGGCTATGAAGTTGTCACTACTGTTGATGGCGAAGACGGGCTTGAGAAATTCAAGACCGAAGCTGCCGATATAGTCGTGGCTGATGTCATGATGCCCAAAATGGATGGGTTCACTATGGCGAAGGAGATAAGGAAATTGTCGCCGACAGTACCATTGCTTTTCCTCACCGCAAAAAGCACAATAGATGATGTTGAGCAAGGTTTTGAAATCGGAGCCAACGACTATCTTAAAAAGCCCTTTGAACTCCGCGAACTGATAGTGCGGATTAAGGCACTATTAAGACGATATGGTGACAATCGCACCGAGGATATCCGGTTTGCAATTGGAACATACATATTTAACGTAACGACCCAGACATTGTCATTTGGCGACAAAGAAACAGAATTATCTCACTTTGAAGCCAAGATACTTGAACGTCTGGCCACAAATATCGGGAAGACTGTCGATGCCTCAGAACTGATGATTGCCGTGTGGCAGCGCGATGAACAAAGCAACCGCAACTCCCTCCATGGTTACATTCACAAACTACGCCGAGCCCTGCGTCACGACCCCACAATTTCTATCATCAATCAACGTGGGTTCGGCTATATGCTCACCATTAAATGAACCGGACTATGAAAGCTTACATCCTTACATTTGTTATCTGCCTGGCGGCACCGCTGGCGGGTTTCGCACAGCGGGAAGTGCCGGACACAATCAGTCTGCGCTGCGACTCATTGGCTAAATCCATCAATATCGGCGGTTTAGTCAAAAGCGACAATCTGACCTCATACATCGGTCCGACATTTCAATATGCCCCTGAGAGCACCCCGCTCGTCGATAATAGTGCTTCAGCTCCTTTAAAACTGAATATCCCCGATTTTACCTTTGCTCCGGGACAAGCTTCAATCTTCCGGTGGACAAATGGGGAATTCATAGCCTCGGGCGGTACTACGGTATATCCGGGACTGATGCAGATTGACAGTGGTGCTCTCCGTGTATTTCATCAATTTGGTAACTTTGACATATATGTTGGAGGGAAAGTTAACAAGTATGGATTTTTCAGAAGTGTACACACTCAATACGGAGTGGATGGAAGCGTCACATACAATCTATCTCCGACAACCTCATTCACAGCATTTGGCTCATACTATTTCGGCAGACCACCTATGATTGGCGGCGGACTGCCAATGCCACCAGCGATGGTTGGCTACTACGATACGTCTAAATTCGGAGGCTACGTCAACCAATCGTTAGGCGAGCGATTTGGGGTTCTTGTCGGTGGCCAGACCGTCCAACAGGTGTACACCCGGGAATACCGTTTCGAACCAATAGTTACTCCCTACGTCAAAGTAGGCACCGGAAAGAAAAAAGTAGCAATCGGCCTCCCTGTTGGTCAAATTCTACACGGCATACTCACAAGATAGCTATCTGCAACGAGAGCATAGTTTAACATTTCTCTTTCGCAAATATATTCATCTATTTTGGTTTGGTTCGGGCTTTATATATGCCCGGATAAACCTAAACCTATATATGGAGGCGGGGCAAAAGAAAATGGCTCCCCATAATTTTCTTTTTCCTCAGCTATAGTTTGAACACAGAATTTGAACACAAAGGCATGAACACAGAGGGGCGCCATTGGCGGCCGAAACGAGTTGGCGTTGAGTTGTGTTCAGATTTGTGTTCAAAGTAAAAGAAAAAGCAGCTACGAGAGTGTTCGTAACTGCTTGATTTTTAAGAAGTGGTCCCACTTGTACTTTGAACTTCAAGGTAACTTATTGTAGGGCAGTTTATTCTCTATGTTAAAGTTCGGAATTGGCTCAGATGAGGCACCTCTGTACTTCATCATTTTGCAACGCCGTTCTTATCTTCGTTTTTGCAAAGTTAATCATTAATTGCCATAGTGCCAAATTAGTCATCTTAAAAGTTCATAAAATGAACTGCTATTGGCTATAAGCTATCAGACATCAGGAACTGTCTTAATGTCAGATGTTTTATACCCTCGTAGTTCTGAGGACGTGACATCGGATTCATGGATATGACATACTTGGGATAGTTGTCTTGTATCTTCAGCAGATTTCCGAACTCCCGCTCCATTGTCTTGTCGTCAGCGATGAGATAAGCCACCTGTATATAGACTGATGTGCCGCCTTTTTCGACAACGAAATCAATTTCACCATTGGGAAGTGTTCCTACGCTGATCTTGTATCCAAGATTTTTAAGGTGAAGATAGACTGCATTTTCTATTACCTTCTCTATGTCGCCTGTGCGGTTTTGCCCGGCAAGCATATTGCGCAAACCCAAGTCCTCGAAATAGTATTTATCGTTGGTCTCCAACAAACGTTTTCCATGTATGTCGTATCTCGACACCTTATTGATGATGTAAGCGTTTGAGGCGGCTTTAAGATAGTTTATCGCAGACAACGGGGTCAGTTCCACCCGCTGTGATTTGAGATATTTGGACAATGACGTGGCCGAAACAAGTTGACCTGCGTTGTCGCTGACGTATGACATCAGATTTTCAAATAGTGTCACATTGCGAAGTCCTTCCCGCTGCACCACATCTTTAAGAACAATGGTATTGTAGATGTTCTGGATATATTCCCAGACCATATCCTCATTTTCAAGTCCGAGACGGTACAGGTGAGGAAGACCACCGAAGCCGAGATATTTCAGAAGACTGTCATCTGAATCATTAAGGTTGTGAAAGGTCAGGAACTCCCGGTATGACAAACTCAGGATATGAATCTCAATATATCGACCGCCGAGGTATGTGGATAGCTCTGACGAAAGCATCTTGGCGTTACTTCCGGTCACGACAATCTGGCACTCCTCGTCGGCATTCAGGCTACGGAGTACATTTTCAAAGCCATTTATATCCTGCACCTCGTCAATGAGCAGATAGTTATCTGCACCTTCTTTCAGTTTGCCGTCAAGGTATCGCGAGAGATCTTCTGCATTTCTAATGTCGGCATACTTTGTTTTTTCCTTATTGATATATATGATGTTGGCATCCGGATTACCGGCTTCAATCTCCGTGACGAGTTGACGGATTATATAACTCTTGCCAACACGACGCTGCCCGGTAAGGGCGATTATCATCCCCTTGCCGATAAATTTCTGAATATGCTCAATATACTGTTGCCTTGCTATAATCTTCATACCTGCAAAGGTAACGAATTTTGTTAATCATACCAAACAAAAATGGGATAATTCGCAGTTGTATTTGTTATACCTTACAAAATCACCCGGAAACTGCGAGAGGCGCGACGGCTTGACTTTGGCAGTCGCAAGCGAGGCATTGCCGGGGTGAGGCAATGCCGTCAGTGGCGTTTGGAGCGAGTCCGGCACTACCGCTGACCGCATTGCCAGAATTGAAGAGTCGGCTAAACACCGAGTGTCTGATAGCCTGAGCATGTTGCTTCGCTGTACATGCCAAGTCTATTTGCCACTCCGTGTTCTTACGCCGCCTCCATCATTCGTTATTTGAGTCGTTGCGCCACTCTCCGTTAGCAGCAGTCCACGGGCCGAGACAGTGATGTGCCTCCTTCCTTCGTCGGGGGCATATCACAGACTCGTCTTTCCGGGACTGGACAATTCTATTTACAGACATTTCAATATTACGAAAATTTCAGAGCGATTATGTAGCCGTATGTTTTCACCGTGCCGGAGTCGTGGCTCCTGTTATTGTCTAATCAACAGCGATTTTAACTTGCTTGCCAATAGTTAACGTGTGGTGCCGGGGATATTCTTTTTCCTTTTGACTGAAAAATCTCCAGACACAAAATGGTATTTGCCTCCGTAAGCTCCGGCGAATACTTCATTTTGCACTCGTATTTTTCCGTCAAAGGGCGAACATCCCCTTTGTTCACCACACGCCTTTGAGGTGTCAAGCAAGCGAAAACCGATGGTGATATACAAATAAAAAAAAGTCGCAACGATGAAAACAAACAGCCACATAAAAGGTCAAAGCGAAGCTCAAAGCCTCAGGTTCAACCAAATAAAAAAGGTTGCAAAGGTGGTGGCTATCATCATCGGAGTAATAATCGGAACTCTGGTGTGGGCGATGGTCAAACCTGTAATCCGAGGTGCGGGCTGGGTAATATCCATTATAACCGCAATAATGATAATCTTTTGGTTATTCACCCTTTAATATAACACTGATATGGCTACTATGAAATCCAACAACGCTGCAATCGCAGCTATGCAGCTGATGCTCCAAGAGCGTTGCATCGCAGAACCCACATTCGCCATCAAGATGGCTAACCCGTCCAAGAGTATGGAAGGCGCAGTAAACTATCTGTGCGGACAAATTCAGAAGAGCGGTCTGTGCTGTGTCGATGACGCTACCGTGATGAACATATTGGTTCACTACTTCGACGAGAATGAGATTGAGGAAGGCGGAAAAGTCAACTGCAACATCGTGGTATCCAAGCCGGAACTTTCCGATGAGGATAAGGAGGAACTCAAAGAGCAGGCTATGGAGCAATACAAGGAGGAGCAACTCCGAGAAATCAGACGGCAGTCAGCTCCGAAGGCTCAACCCAAGCCGACCGCCACCGCTCCCAAAGCCGGAGCAGAAATCAATGTTCAACCCAATCTTTTCGACTTCTAAAACTCCAAGGATATGAAACCTCGCAATAAGAAACAACAGCATATAGTGGAACTGAGTGGGCGACTTCGCCCGCTCACCACTCCCCAAATGAATTGGGCACTCAACTCAACTGTCAGTCACTATGGCTACCGACTGAAATCCGGAATGTGTACCTGTATGAAATGCGGTCACGAGTGGCTGGAGACACGCAACGGAATGTGTCTATGCCCCGAATGTGGCACTCAGATTGAAATCAAGGATACAAAAGAGCGTGTTATCCGCGAAAAGTCCTATTTCAACGTAATCACCACCATCGAAGACTATCAGGTAATCAGAATGTTCCTGATGATGGTTGAAATGCGCAAGGGTATGAAGGTGAAACCTGCCTATCTTGAAATCGGTCAGTATTTCATTGACCCCAAAGGCAATAAGACCGTTGTCGCTATCCCTCGTACTCTCGGTTGCTATGTTGATACCTTTGCATTCGGCGCACCACTTGAAATCAGAAATGACGGGGAGGCTTATATGTACGTTTCAGACCAATGGGTATATCCTCACATCAAGGTCACTGACACCATCAAGCGCAACGGGTTCAAGAACTCTGTCCACCATATCCACCCCGTGACTATGTTCCAAGAGTTGCTGACCAACCCAAAAGCCGAGACACTGATGAAAGCCAACGAGATAGGATTGTTACGATACCTTTGTGCAAGACCAGCCTATAAGTCAGACATTGACAAGTATTGGAACACCATTAAGATAGCCAAGCGCAACGGCTACAAGGTTAAAGACCCGCAGATGTGGTTTGACTATATCAAGATGTTGGAGCGTATGGGCAGAGACCTCAATTCTCCCTCGCTGATAGCACCCAAAAACCTCAAAGTAGCCCACGATGAATATGTGGCTAAGGTCAATCGCCAGCGCATCAAGGAGCAGAGAGAGAAAGAACGTCAGCAAGCCATCAAGGACAAAGCCAAGTTCGAGGAACTCAAATCCCGCTACTTCGGAATGGAAATGACTGACGGAGAGATTGAAATCCACTCAATCGACACCATCGATGATTACTATAAAATCGGAGATAAACAATCTATCTGTTGCGGTACTGCCAAATATTACCTTAAAGAGGATACATTGACACTTACCGCCTACATCGGCAACAAGCAGATAGCCACCATCGAAATCTCGCTTGACGACTACCACATAATCCAATGCCGAGCCTTCGCCAATGAAATATGTGAGTACACCCAGCAGATAGCTGGTATCATCAACGCCAACAAGAAGATGATAGCAGAGAGAAAAAGAGCATAGACAGTGCCATATCAGCGATGAAGGTGGCGGAGTATAAGACCTCCGTCACCTTCATTTTGCCAAAAATTTCGGCCGCCAAAAGGCGGCGTTGTGCAGGTAATTCGTTCCGAAATTCAGCGTTTTTTAGTAATTTTGCAATGTAAAAACGTATCAAATTCAAAGCAGTACAAAATGACTAAGGCAGAAATAGCGAGTGAAATCGCAAAGACAACCGGCATCGACAAGTCCGCAGTTGTTACCGTTATCGAACAGTTCATGACCGTTGTGAAGGACAGTCTCGCACATGGTGAAAACGTATATCTCAGAGGCTTTGGTAGCTTTATCGTCAAGCAGAGAGCAGAGAAGACCGCGCGTAACATCAGCAAGAACACCACCCTGATTATTCCGGCTCATAACATTCCGGCATTTAAGCCTGCCAATTCTTTCAAGGAAGAAATTGCAAAATAATGGAAGAAGAAATTGAAAAGGATAATCCTGCAACTGAGGGAATCCATATTCAATCCGAAATCTGTAATTGTTCCACTTGTTTGGAAAATCGTAAAAGGTATGTTCATATACTTGATGTCGATAAATATATCGAATCATTAAATGACTGGGATTGATAAACTATACAAATGCCGCGATGCTATTTTGTTTCAATGAATAGCATCGCGGCATATTTTATGGTGTGTAAAGAATTGCAAGCTCCGTAAGCCGCCTTTTGTGAAGGCCGGAGTGCCACTTGCCTTTGTAATGGCAGTGGGAGGTATAGGACTTGAAGATGTTGCGGTCGCCGCGTTTCAACTTTTTCAGAACGCTGCTTTTATTGACGGCTCCGGGGCCAATGTTATAAGCGAGAGCCGCAAGAATATACTTGTCACGCCCATATTCTTTATACAACTCGCAAAACTTGGCATAGTCACGGCGAAGAAGAGCATCAGCCTCCCGTTCACTGTACTGGCGGCGTGTGAAATGTTCTCCCCGCTGAACGACATGACCATAGCATATCGTCGGCCAGTGTTTAGGCTTATGAAGTGTTTCAAACTTCTTTATAATCAGTACTGCTCGCTCAAATAGCGGAAGCTCCATAATCGACCGCTTTGCGTTGGCTGCCGGCGTTGCCGCCGCGAGGGTCAGCAAAGCCATAAAGAACATCAGTAATTTTTTCATCGGGCAATCGGTGTTATTGTTCCGGGATTGACAGGGACAATTGTTCCGGGGGTCTTGCCTCCGTCATCGTCGCCACTGTCGTTACCGTTGAACTCAAATGTCTGTTCCCACGGTGTCGAATTGAAATTGTCCTCGACCACCACTAAAAAGCGATGTTGCTGGTCTGATTTTGCGGTGTAATTCAGTCGGAAGGTCTTGCTTTCGAGCAGAAGACGGTCGTTGTTGACCAGCACAGGTCCATCAACGAGTTTGAGCGAGCCTTCGCCGTCATACTGGAAGTAGCGGATGGTATAGAGGGTGTTGGTGTAGTTGCCTTCGGGCTTTATCTCGAAGCGCAGCTCGACAGTCTCGCCCTTGGTGATTTTGTCGCCGTATGGCATGACTTCCACCGTAAAGGGATAGGACTGCTGCACGTCGAGGTCGTCGGAGCATGAAGTGAGAGCGATGACGAGAGTGAAGAGGGTTGCCCAGAAGCCGAAGAAGCGGGCGGGAGTGATGCGGATAGCACCTATTTTATCAAAAATCATATTCATATTATTCAGAGTTTTACTTTATTCGATTTTTTCGGATAGAGCGACATAAGGTAGTCGTTCAGATCCTTGTGGTTGGGATAGAGTGCTGACTTGTCCGTGACTTTATTACCGAACTCCCTTTGGAGTCTGGCGAGTGCTGCGCGACCGGCGGTGTCATTGTCAAGATAGCACTGGATTACAGTGTAATCGCCGAGGGCAGGTATCGCTTTCTGGAGATTGGAAACAGAGTTGAGCACAACAGTGTCGAAACCATCATTATAGCCGAGGCATTCCGCTGAAAGGAAGTCGATGAAGCCTTCAAACACGTTGCACCGGGCATTTCCGTTGGCAATTATAGTGATGTGCTTAGGCGGATACGAGCCTTTGAAGAAAGGATTGCGCAACTTATCCAAACGTTTGGATAAGCTGCGTTATCCAAACAAGAATAAAA
>ERZ777305.2878-NODE-2878-length-13163-cov-16.852991_pt1 | contig 13163 bp, 12 predicted proteins | sample MGYA00374965_ERZ777305 | MGnify/ENA primary metagenome ERZ777305 (study PRJEB29328, sample SAMD00013331) | mouse gut metagenome | study: EMG produced TPA metagenomics assembly of the Metagenome analysis of fecal microbiota from mouse which was promoted...
TGGGCAGGGAATGGATGGCATGAGGAGTTTGTGTGTTCGGTTTTCAGGGTACTTTCTCCTGTAAGGGGTATAAAATATCCTAAGAATGAATATAATAAAATAGAAAGTGTCCGGCTCCATGGTCAAGCGGTTAAGACATCGCCCTTTCACGGCGGTAACACGGGTTCGATTCCCGTTGGAGTCATCCTCGATAGCTCAATGGTAGAGCACGCGGCTGTTAACCGCGGGGTTGTAGGTTCGAGCCCTACTCGGGGAGTCCGGCGACATAGCCAAGTGGTAAGGCATGGGTCTGCAACACCCTGATCACCAGTTCAAATCTGGTTGTCGCCTCGCTGAAACCTCGAAACGAAAGTTTCGGGGTTTTTTTGTTGCCAAAAATAAACCGATATTTGTAATGTAAGGAACTTGTAAGAAATTTTATACTATGTTTGTAAGATAGAAATGATAATATAAAAAAATACGGGAATATTCAGGTAATATGAAAGGAGAAGGGACTATGAAACAAAAGGCGATTGCATTTCTTATGTTTTTTTGTATTATAATAGCGGCTTGCGGGCAAAAACAGGAGGAGAATCCATTACAGACAGAAGGGTGGGAGGAAGAAACAAAGCCGGAGGAGATAAAGGAAATAGAGGAAGAAAAAGAAATTAACTGGGTGATAGAGGAACAGGTTCTGCCGAACGCTGATGAGGCGCTTATCAATGAGCTTCCTGCGGAAAGCATAATATTTTCCGACGCTTGGTATTTGCAAAATGAAACGGTTTACAGGATTGTGACATGTACCAATGAAGACGAAACGGCATCGGAGAAAGAATTTTATAAAGGATGTTTTGTTCAAAAATTAGAGGCTCCCTATACGGAATGGATAAATTATTTTATTGCGCCTACGGAATGGGTGGAGGGAGAGAATTGCCAACCATGGTTTTATGGAAGGAGTTCTTATATTTTAACAGACGACGGTTTGTATGTGTTGTTGAAGGGTAAGCAGGGAGAGTATATAGGACAGTGGACAGAGGAAAAGGGTCCGTCGTTCAAAAGGATAGAAAGCGACCTGTTTTCGGAAAAATATTTTAAGGATAATTCATTAACCCAATTGCAATGGTGGATAGGCAAAGATAAATCCTATTATTTATACTCTGAAGAGGAATACATTCACATGGATGAAAACTTTACGGTAAAGGAGAAATTAGTAAGGGATAGCGGAAATTGGGTAAGTGGGTTATGGGAAAATCCTTATGAAGATAAATTATATCTGTTTGGTCCCGCAGATTTTTATTATAAATCGGAATATTCTTCTTATGTAAGAAGCGGTATCAAGATATTTAATGAGGAAGAAAAAATATTTGTAGAATCAGCGGATATACACTTAGGTCAAGATGACGATATTTGCTTTGTTTCAAAGACAGAAGGATATCTCTATAGCTCGTATTGGATTGCCGGGTTTTCTTTGGATACAGGGGAAATAAAGTGGTTATATGATTTCCAAAATAATAAGGATTATTATAATAAGATGTACAATGCACGTAAGCCGCTTGTGTATATGCAGATAGTAAACGGCATATTGGGCGGATTTGCCAGAGAGGACGGCTCTCATGTACTTCTTGTCGCAGGCGCTGACGGAACATATCAGATATGGACAATGCTGAAAGGAGAAGAAAAGGATTCCTCTTCGGATGAAGAAAAACAGGAAGTGGAACTGGCGCTTACCATTTCCAACACTACTATGGAAGAAGCTGTATATGAATTTAACATGCAGAATGATAATTATAAAATTGTGCTTCGCACTCCGAGTGAAGGTGAAGATTTTGAAGACTTCCGCACCAGAATACAGGCAGAATTGTCAGCCGGGGCGGGTCCCGATATAATGGGAGCAGGAAGTGTTATAGATATCGAAGCCGGTGCAAAAAAAGGTTTTATATTGGATTTGACAGAAGAATTTGCGGAATACGAAACGGATATTCTTCCCTCTGTGTGGGAAACAGGAACGTTAAACGGACATCGTTACAGTGTGCCGTATTCCTGTAGCATAAGTACGGTTGTTGCGGACGGAAGGCTTGTAAATAACCAGACATGCTGGACGCTGGACGAAGCCATTCGGTTTATGGAGGACAGCGGCGCGCCATATTTTATGGCGGGGGCAGGGGAAGCAGAACTGTTTTTCAATCTGGGACTACGGGCGGGTTCCGGCAGCGGGCTTATTGACTGGCAAAACAAAACCAGCAGGTTAAACAGTGAAGAGGCGGTGCAATTGTTGGAGCTTGCCACGCAGTATGCGGATAATGAATGTGAGCCGGGCAAAGAATATGCGCAGGCAGAATCCGGAAAGGCAATGACCGTTCTTCTTTATATGGGAAGTCCCGATGATATGAGGGTGGCAGCGGCCATTTTCAAGGATAATGAGGCATATATCGGGTTTCCGACAGTAAACGGAGAAAGCGGCCATATCATTTATGTTTCCGACTTGGTGGTGAATCAGAATAGTCCCTGCAAAGATGGAGCGATTGCTTTTTTGAAATTCCTGCTGTCAGAAGAAAAACAGTCGGACATTGCCAAAGGAGTTACTTACGGTTTTCCTGTGAGAAAGGACGCTATGGAATTGATGTATGATTATTTACAGCAAGACGAAAGTGAGCCTGCGGGACCGAATATGGTCGGAGGAGTGGAATATGAAGAAAAACCTCTTTCCGATGAAAGCATAGAAAAGTTAAGGGAGATTATGGAGACGGCAAGACCGTCAGAACGTAAATTAAATCAGGTGATGAATATTGTGGAGGAAGAACTCAAAAGCTTCCGGCAGGAAGGAAAGTCGGCACAGCAGGCTTTGGATACAGCAAATAGCAGGGTGCAGTTATATTTGAATGAAACTGCGGATTAGGTTCAATTTCCGTATATTTTGCATGGCGGCAGCCCCGGTGTGCATTTGATTCCATAAAGGACCGTGTAAAAACACCGGCCCAATGCCTTGCAGGCAAGGCATGAGAGGTTGTATTTTAACCTCCTATGTGCCGTTGTGTTTTTACCCGAGCGAGAGCGTGTCCTGTTGGAACAAATGCACACCGGGGCTGCCGCCATGCAAAATAGGAAAACGACGGTTGGATTAGTCGTTTATATATTTGATATTTTGTGGTATAATTAACAAATACGAAAGAAAAAGAATCTTAACTGAGGGAGTAGAAGGCATGACGGCATTTTTTGTGATTCTGGGTATTGTTTGCATAATATACTGCTTATGCATTTTGTTTGCGGGTTACGGCACTAAATTTTTTCTGGTATGGGGAGTTTTTGGGGTATTGAGCATCCTGTGGGGAAAATACGGGAAACGATTTTTGACGCATATGCCGCCGGTATTAAAAAAGATATTTGCCTGTCTGGTATTAACGGGAATTGTCCTGTTTGTGATTGTGGAGGGTATGATAATCAGTGGCTTTTTTGCCGGGGGTTCAAAGAACCTTGACTATATTCTGGTTCTTGGCGCGCAACTGAAAGAAAGCGGTCCCAGTTATGTTTTGCAGCTTCGTCTGGATGAAGCATACGATTACCTGATAGAGAACGAGGATACAAAAGTCATAGTGTCCGGCGGGCAGGGGAGTAATGAGCCGGATACGGAAGCACAGGGCATGTATGACTATCTGGTAGGTAAGGGAATAGCGCCGGAAAGAATCCTGCTGGAGGATTTGTCCAAAAACACCAATGAAAATATTCGTTTTAGCAGCGCCCTGATAGACCCCAAAACAGACAGTGTGGGAATTGTAACCAGCAATTTTCATGTATTTCGCGCCCTGCATCTGGCAAAGGCTTCCGGTTACGAAAAGGTATGCGGAATAGCGGCAGGTTCTCATCCCGGTTTTTTGCCAAACAATATGCTGCGTGAATTTTTTGGAATTGTAAAGGATTTTCTTGCAGGCAATATGGCTTGATGAAAAATACCTGATGAATGTGATAATACAATGGAAACTAAAACAGAAAGGTGGATGGCCATGGAGAGTATGGAAGAAAAAGTAGAAAAGTTAAGGAAAATGCTTTCAGAAAGCAGCAGGGTGGTATTTTTTGGCGGGGCAGGCGTATCCACGGAAAGCGGTATACCGGACTTCAGGAGTGTGGATGGTCTGTATCACCAGCAGTATGAGTATCCTCCCGAGACCATTTTGAGCCATACCTTTTACAGACAGAACCCGGAAGAGTTTTATCGGTTTTATAAGAATAAAATGTTGTTTCTGGACGCGAAGCCCAATGCCGCCCACAAAAAACTTGCCGAATGGGAAAAGGAAGGGAAACTGACAGCCGTGATTACTCAGAACATAGACGGACTGCATCAGGCAGCCGGCAGCAAGGCAGTGTGGGAGCTGCACGGAAGCGTACTTAGAAATTATTGTGAGGAATGCGGCGCTTTTTATGATGTGCATTATGTGAAAGAAGCAGAAGGAATTCCTCTGTGCGGGAAATGCGGCGGCTCCGTAAAACCGGATGTGGTGCTGTACGAAGAGGGACTTAACCAGCATACCATCAATGAAGCGGTAAAAGCAATCCGACATGCGGACATGCTGATAATTGGTGGGACTTCCCTGGCGGTTTATCCGGCTGCCGGACTGATTGACTATTTCAAGGGGAAATATCTGGTGCTGGTAAATAAGGCGCCTACCCCGAGGGATAATATGGCAGACCTTGTCATACAGGGAAGCATCGGGGAAATATTCAACAAATTATAATGACAGGCATAGCAGGAGACATTCATGGATATTCAGGTAGGAGATATCGTTAAGTTAAAAAAACAGCATCCCTGTGGCAGCAGGGAGTGGGAAGTGCTCAGGATTGGGGCAGATTTCAGGTTAAAATGTACGGGATGCGGGCATCAGATTATGATTGCCCGTAAACTTGTAGAAAAAAACATTCGGGAAATCCGCAAAAAGCCTTGAAAACATGGGAATAATGTGGTATCATAAATCTCCGTGATATAATATTCCTTGCTCCTGTATACAGGGGCCAGAGACCATAAGGAGGTAAAAAAGCATGAACAAATATGAATTGACAGTTGTTGTTAATGCTAGAATCGAAGATGATGAAAGAGCAGCCGTGATTGACAAGTGCAAGGCACTGGTTGAGAGATTCGGCGGAACCATCACCAACGTTGATGAATGGGGTAAGAGAAGACTGGCTTACGAAGTTCAGAAGATGAAGGAAGCGTTCTATTATTTCATCCAGTTCGAGGCAGACAGCAAAGCTCCCGCTGAAATCGAGAGCCGTGTGCGCATTATGGACAACGTTATCAGATTCCTGATTGTTAAACAGGACGCATAAGAGGCATACCGGGTATCCGGAGGATTCCTGGTGTACCGGAAAGAGGGACTTAATATGAATAAAGTAATTCTTATGGGAAGATTAACCAGAGATCCTGAAGTGAGATATTCTCAAGGAAGCAGCCAGACAGCTGTTGCAAGATTTTCCGTTGCAGTGGACAGGCGGTTTAAGAGGGATGGAGAACCTGATGCAGACTTTTTCAACTGCACTGCATTTGGCAGACAGGCAGAGTTTGTAGAGCGTTATCTGCATAAGGGAACCAAGATACTCCTGACCGGCCGTATCCAGAATGATAATTACACCAACAGGGATGGCCAGCAGGTTTACAGCGTCCGTGTGATAGCAGAGGAAATCGAGTTTGCTGAGAGCAAAAATGCTTCCGGGGATAACAGTGGTTTTATGGGTGGCAGTAATACCAGACCTGAGCCTTCCGGCGCAGGGGATGGTTTTATGAACATCCCGGACGGCATTGACGAAGAACTGCCGTTTAACTAATTAATATTTTTGGAATGGAGGCACTGACATGGCATTTAATAAAGCAGACAAAGCAGATGCGCCTATGAGAAAAAAAGGCGGCATGCGCAGAAGAAAAAAAGTTTGTGTATTTTGTGGCAAAGACAATGTAATTGATTACAAAGACGTAAACAAGTTAAAAAGATATGTATCCGAGAGAGGCAAGATTCTTCCCAGAAGAATCACCGGCAACTGTGCAAAGCACCAGAGGGCTCTTACCGTTGCCATCAAGCGTGCGCGTCACGTGGCGCTGATGCCTTACGTGCAGGACTAAAAAAGCGGACCAATCATCTTTGTGGGTGGTTGGTCTTTTTTATAACCTTCAAATGATAAGGGACATTTGATATGATGGAATATGGGGTGGCGAAGAAAAAGCAAAAAAGAAACATGACAGGGCTGCTTCTTGGAGTTCTGGCGATATGCGGCATTGCGGCTGTTTTGTCAGGATGTGTCAAAAAGAAAGTCGGGGAAGAGACTTGGAACAAAGCTGTCGCGAGGAAACTTGCAATAGAAGAGAACCTGCAATGGCAGCCGGTCTTTTCGCGGATGTATTTTCCGTTGTCAGAAAACCTTGGTGATAATAAAATCGGTTATTTTGTATCAGGCAATAATCGGGAAAAGGAAAAGGCTCCTGAAAGTGCCGGACAGGATGCAGGAGTGATAGAGGTTTACGGCTATGCGCTTTCCGAGGAGGACTTTTTTTCACTTGTGGAAAGCACAGCCGGAGAACTGGAAAAAAGATATGAAGAGGAAGGTATTTATTATCTGTTAAACGGGAATGCGGCAATAGAGCAGCTTGTACAGTTGGACACAAAGAGAGAACATTGGCTGTTTATCAGAAGTCAGAACAGTGCGTATGCTTTTTGCGGTAAGATGGAAACCGAAGAGTGGCGGGTTTTTCTTGAGGATTTTATTTATACGGCTGATTTAAAATATAACGGTCTTCCGGTGATGAGGTCCAAAAGGCCTGTTTTGGATATAAAAATGGAGGACCACCATCCGGGAATATGGCGAGGGCTGCAATTTAAGGACTTTTACGGTGGCTATTGGTTTGATATCGGAGACAGGGTTCTTCTCTTTCATGCGGAGGAAGACGGTTTTTACATAAAGCTGGAATCAGAAGTGGAAGATAAGCTTGTTGCGAGTGAGGCAGTACTGCGCCCGACAGAGATTTATCCGGCATATGGTACAGGGGAGGAAATCCTTTCCTACTTTCAGGATAAGTATCCGGATATGCATTGCCTGGTTGCGCGTTTTAGAGGAGAGGATTGGTACGGGCCGGGAGAAGAGGATGAGGAAAAGGCTTTTTATTACATAGGGGGATTAGAGGAAAGTCGTGGGGTATTTCTTTGGAACGGACAACCATATGAGATTATCAGCAGAGGCAGGACGGACATGGCAAGCGCCATAAGCTTTGACATGGGATATAGGTGTCAGGTTCCGTTTTTACGTTGGGACAGGGAAGAGGACGGCAGCGTCATATTGTCAGACAACCGCGACGGCAGCCATTTTCGTACATGGGACTTGGGCGGCGGGCAAGTGCTTGCGCTACGGGCAAAGCTTGTGGAAAGCATATCAGAGGGATACCTTGATAATTACAGGTACCAAATTGAGGTCTACGATGTTGGCAGGAAGGAGCTTTTACAGGAATTTCAGGTAATATCCGCCGATAGATATGGGGAATCGTTTGTGTTTGAGGATTTTAATGCGGACGGTTATCCGGATTTGACCGTGGGTTACAATAGCGGATATGACGGCTCCTTCAAACACTATATATGGAATCCCGGGAAAAAAGAGTTTACAGAGCTTTCGGTAGAATGGGGATATTATGAATATGAGATAGATTTGGAGAAAAGAAGGCTGTGTCTGACATATGATGAGGGAGGCTGGGCTGACGCAACCTGTATTACGTATCAGTGGTCAGGCCTGATGGATTATGAAATGATAAAGAAGTTTGAACGCCGCCTGATTGGTAATGATATCAGTGTGGAAATAATACGGTATGACGGGGGAAAAGAGGAAGTGCTTTCGGACTGTCTGTATTCCGTGAAAGAATATATTGAGCGGCAACATGAAATCACCCATGCTTATGATGAGGATTTTGTATGGGAAAAGGAAATAACGGATGAGGAAACAGGAAAAAAGTATATGCTTCGGTATACGCAGATTTTCAGGAAAGAGGAAGCAAACCGTAACGGCGGCGTGTATTATGAAGGAAGACTTTGTGTGTATGATGAAAATACATATCTGATACGGATTGCGGAGTCGGATTTGATACTTCCTTATAAGGATATTATCTGGGAAGACGGTGACGGGGACGGCGAAAAAGAAATTACCGTTTATTATGAAGGTATGCATGACGCAGATGAAGGGGGCGGATACTGGAGAATACCGTCTTCATCCTTAATCCGTCCGGATTATGTGCCTTCAAATTGAATTTTTATTTCCATAATTTTTCTGCAAATATGTTTTCATTGCCGGAATACGGGATAAACCGGCCTCAAAGGATAAAAACTCCTAGCCTTCGACAAATTAAATTGTGGAAAGATATAAGAAAAAATGGTATACTATACCAGTATAGGCAAATGAATATGATGATACGGGGGCGTACATGAAGAAAAGGATTAGATTAAAAGGAAGAATCAAGACATATCTTCAGTTTTCGATTTACCTTGGTGTGCTTTTGCTGGTGATTAATGCCGGCATATTGGTGATTGACTACAGAGCAGGGCTTTTGCTGGGATTTTTTACCCTCTTTTATTTTGCGGTAACCCTGACCTTGTATTTTTATAACAAACCGGTCATTATCAACGAACTGGTCAGCTTTGCGACCCAGTACGGGCAGATTCAAAAACGGCTGTTAAGGGAACTGGAACTGCCGCATGCCCTGTTAGACGATGCCGGTAAAGTGATTTGGACAAACCAGGCTTTTGAAAATGCCACGGGGCAGCAAAAGGGATACAATAAGTCCATTATGGCGTTATTTCCTTCCATCACGAAAGACCGCCTGCCTGATAATGAAGGCGTGGAGGAAACACAGTATGAGCTGACATATGAGGGAAAAGAATACATAGCCAAGTTCAAAAAGATAACCCTCAAGGAAATGGCGGAAAACAGCGATATGATTCTGGCAAAAGGGTATGATGGTTTTCTGATAGCCGTCTATCTGTTTGATGAAACAGCCCTTCATATTGCCTTGCAGGAAGTGGATGACCAGAGCTTGTCAGTAGGGCTTTTATATTTGGACAATTATGAGGAAGCGCTGGAAAGCGTGGAAGAAGTCAGGCGTTCCCTGCTTATTGCCCTGATTGACAGGAAGGTAAATAAGTATATTGCAGCGTTGGACGGTATTGTAAAGAAACTGGAAAAAGATAAGTATTTGGTCATTATGCGCAAGAAGTCGGTTGCACAGCTGCAGGATACACGTTTTGATTTGCTGGAAGACGTCAAGACAGTCAATATCGGCAATGAGATGGCCGTTACCATAAGTATCGGCGTGGGGCTGGACGGGCTCACTTACGCACAGAATTATGAGTTTGCACGCAATGCCATAGATTTGGCATTGGGACGCGGTGGCGACCAGGCTGTTATCAAGACGCCGGAAAGCATTACTTATTACGGCGGTAAGAGCCAGCAGGTGGAGAAAAATACCCGCGTCAAGGCCCGTGTGAAGGCCCATGCGCTGAAGGAAATCATTGCAGGTAAGGATAAAGTCATTATCATGGGGCACAGACTGGCAGACGTGGACAGCTTTGGAGCGGCGGTAGGTATTTACAGGATTGCACAGACGCTGGACAGAAAAGCCCATATTGTGCTTAACAGTGTTGCCAATTCCATGCAGCCGCTGATAGATTTGTTTAAAAACAATCCGGAATATGATGATGACATGATTGTCGGCAGCGGACAGGCTATCGAGCTGGCAGGCAACAATGCGGTGCTGGTGGTGGTGGATGTCAATAAGCCAACGATTACGGAGTGTCCCGACTTGCTAAAGGTTTGTAAATCCATTGTGGTTTTGGACCACCACAGGCAAGGGTCGGAGACAATCGAAAATGCGACGTTGTCCTATGTGGAGCCATATGCGTCTTCCGCCTGCGAGATGGTTTCCGAGATTTTGCAGTATACCAGCGATAACATAAAGATACGTACGGAAGAAGCTGACTGCATGTATTCCGGCATTATGATTGACACCAATAATTTCATGAGCAAAACAGGTGTGAGAACTTTTGAAGCGGCCGCTTTCCTGCGCCGGAACGGTGCGGATGTGACCCGTGTCAGGAAGATGTTCAGGGAGGATGCCATTGAGTACAAGGCGAAAGCGGATGCTGTCAGCCAGGCGGAAATCTACAGGCAGTCGTTTGCCATTTCCGTCTGCACAACGGAGGATATTCAAAGCCCTACCGTAATCGGGGCGCAGGCGGCTAATGAACTGTTAAATATCAGAGGCGTAAAAGCAAGCTTTGTATTGACGGATTATCAAGGAAAAATCTATGTTTCAGCCCGCTCCATTGATGAGGTAAACGTCCAGATTATTATGGAAAGACTGGGAGGCGGAGGCCATATGAGTATTGCAGGGTGTCAGATGGAGGGCATCGGCATCGCGGAAGCCATCGGCAACCTGAAAGCGACGATAGACATTATGCTGGAAGATGGAGATATCTGAGAGACATGCAGGGCAGAGAGAAAGGTGTGTGAAGAGAAATGAAAATTATACTGTTGCAGGATGAGAAGAAGCTTGGGAAAAAAGGGGATATTATTGAAGCAAGTGACGGCTATGCCAGAAATTATATTTTACCCAAAAAGATTGGCGTGGAAGCAAATGCCAAAAACCTGAATGATTTGAAATTGCAGAAGGCTAACGAAGCAAAGATTGCAAAAGCGCGGCTGGAAGAAGCACAGGCGCTGGCAGGACAGCTGGCAGAAAAAACCGTGGAAGTTAAAATGAAGGCAGGAGAGGGCGGCAGGGCATTTGGCTCTGTTTCTTCAAAGGAAATTGTGAATGCCTGCAAGGAGCAGTACGGTATTGAACTGGACAAAAAGAAGTTAGCGCTCCCGGAAGCCTTAAAAAATTTTGGTGTGTATGAGATAGACGTCAAACTGCATCCGCAGGTGATGGCTAAGTTGAAAGTACATATATCGGAGAGTTAAACCGGAAAGGACGGCAGGATGCCGACAGAAGAAAGTAAGTTTATGGAAGAAACCGTTTTAAAGAGGATATTGCCCCAAAGCGTGGAAGCGGAGCAATCTGTCATAGGTTCCATGATAATGGACAGGGAAGCGATAGTCATTGCTTCGGAAATCATAACAGGAGAAGATTTTTACAATAAGCAATACGGGACATTGTTTGAAACTATGGTAGAGCTTAATGATGAAGGCAGGCCGGTGGATTTGGTGACATTACAGGACAGGCTTAAGGAGAAGGATGTGCCGCCGGAGGTCAGCAGTCTTGAATTTGTCAGGGACTTGATTACAGCTGTTCCGACTTCTGCCAACATCAAATATTATGCCGGTATTGTGGCGGAAAAGGCTACCTTAAGAAAACTGATACGTCTGAATGAGGAAATTGCCAATACCTGTTATGCGGGCAAGGAAAGCCTTGAAGTGATTTTGGAGGACGCTGAGAAAAGGATATTTGAAGTGGTGCAAAAGCGCAATTCCGGTGAGTTTGTACCCATCCGGCAGATTGTCATGAACGCTATGGATGCAATCGAGAGAGCGTCCAGAAACAAGGGTGCGGTGACGGGGATTCCCACAGGGTTTGTGGATTTGGATTACCGGACAGCCGGGATGCAGCCATCGGATTTGGTGTTGATTGCAGCCAGACCTTCCATGGGCAAAACGGCATTTGTATTAAATATTGCGGAGCATGTGGCCTTTAAACAGAAGAAGGCAGTGGCGATATTCAGTCTGGAAATGTCAAAAGAACAGTTGGTGAACCGTCTGTTTTCCTTAGAGTCCAAGGTAGATTCCCAGCATATCAGGACAGGACAGCTTTCAGACCAGGAATGGGAAAAGCTGATTGAAAGCGCCGGGGTAATAGGCAAATCCAATCTGATTATAGATGATACGCCCGGTATCAGCATTTCGGAACTGAGGAGTAAATGCAGAAAATACAAGCTGGAGCATAATTTATCCATGATTATCATCGATTATCTGCAGTTAATGTCCGGAAGCGGAAGAACAGATTCCAGACAACAAGAGATATCGGATATTTCACGCTCCTTGAAGGCATTGGCAAGAGAACTTTCCGTACCGGTACTGGCGCTTTCCCAGCTGTCCCGTGCCGTAGAACAGCGGCCGGACCACAGGCCCATGCTTTCAGACCTTCGTGAATCCGGGGCGATTGAGCAGGATGCCGATGTGGTAATGTTCATTTACAGGGATGATTATTACAATCATGACACGGAAAGGAAGGATATTGCAGAAATTATCATTGCAAAACAGAGAAACGGTCCGATTGGTACAATAGAACTGGCATGGCTGCCCAATTATACGAAGTTTGCCAATCTTGAAAGATAAAAGTCTAAAAGATAACAAAATAAAGCATACAAAAGAGAACAGGTAAGGGAAAGCCCCGATACACGTTCTCTTTTTATATAACAAGGTTGCATATGGCTAAAAAGTTTTTAGGGGAAACAGAAAGGAAGGATAGAAAATGAGTACGGTATTTTTGATTTCAGATGCTGCAAAAAAAGTTAAGGTGGAAGCACATGTGTTACGTTACTGGGAAGAGGAATTGGGACTGCCGATTAAGCGCAATGAGCTTGGGCACCGCTACTATACAGAGGATGATGTAAAGAGATTTCAGGAAATTAAAGATTTAAAGGAGCGGGGACTACAGTTGAAGGCAATCAGGATGGTTTTAAAAAATGGAAAGCTGGACATGCTGCCGGCAGAAGAAGAAATGGCAATACAGGAAACGGAAAGTGCAAAGACAGAAGAAAAAAGTACTAAGGAGGCATTTCCGGAGGAAGAAAGAGGAGTGGTACAAACCATACAGCCTGCAACAGGTACTCTTGCTGAGGAAACCAGAGAAGAAAAGTCAGCAAGGCTTCAGTGGCTGCTCCAACAGATGTTTCGGGAAACATTGCAGGAAAACAATGATTATCTCTGCCGTCAGATGAAAGAAAGCATATTAAAGGAACTGGATTACCAGTTCAGAATGCAGGAAGAACGTGATGAGGAAAGAAATGCAGAACAGATTAAGCGTGATGAAGAGCATTTTAAAAGAATTGATGAATTGCTTCGGAAAAAAAGAAGGTTATTGAAAAAGTAAACAAAAAACCAGCCTGTATCAGAGAGGTAGTGTAAAAAAGTTTGTGTTTTTGGAAAAAAATACCTCTTTTTTGGTAAGA
>ERZ777305.2880-NODE-2880-length-13151-cov-4.485568_pt1 | contig 13151 bp, 17 predicted proteins | sample MGYA00374965_ERZ777305 | MGnify/ENA primary metagenome ERZ777305 (study PRJEB29328, sample SAMD00013331) | mouse gut metagenome | study: EMG produced TPA metagenomics assembly of the Metagenome analysis of fecal microbiota from mouse which was promoted...
TATTGAATATTCATATATTTCTCTAATCATGCTTGTTCTCCATAACATATTTATTTAATCTTATTACTTGAGGATCATCAAATTCTGGAACCAACATCTCGCCATCTTTAATTTTTGCACTAAATAAAGATACTTCATATTTGTCTGGAATATTATTTTTTATATTAAAAATATCATAAAGCATAATTCCTAAATCCATATTAATATCTAATGGTTTTTTGTCGTAATTAGGAGGTGAGAAATATGCAATACATTCCCTTGTACCTAAATACGGTTGGTAAAAGCATTTTCCTTTTTCTACCCTTTGATTAAATTGTGCTACCAATCCTGTAATGTTATGTTTTTTAAAATCATCAAATTTAATAATCCTTGCAGTAATTCTATAATAAGGATCTTTTAAATAGCTTGTGTTTCTTTGTGTTCTTTTATCATCAGAATAAATATATTTTATTTGTTTTTTGTTTATTATTATTTTATCAGTAATTTCATTTGTTTTTATATTTATTCTTTTTATAGGATTTATTAATTCTATCTTTTCTATTTGGTAATAAAACTCTATTGGTTTAAAATAAATTGCTGATAAAACACCTCTAGCTGCAGATGGTGTTATTGTTGGATAAGAATAGCGTTCAACTTTTGCTTCTGGTCTTGTAAAACAAGCTAATCGCCCCCATACATCAACTACAACCCTGTTGTTTTCTGTCATATAATTGATAACTCCTTTCCTATTACTAAAAAATAAAATCGATATCTTTATTTGTTACTAAACCTAATTTTAAATCATAAAATTCATCATTATCGAGCAAATACCACCCGCTATCTATTAAATCTCCATTTTTCTTTTTTAAATATAACTTAACACAATATCTATCACAAAATTCTTTGTTATAACATGATATTGTAATTCTTGCTGCTTTTTTCATTAATCCCTTATTTATAATATAATCGTTGTCATAAATAAAGGTTTTTATATCTTTGAATAATGTGTTAAATGGTACAATTATATTATAACCTTGGTTATTAATAATTTTGTATTCCTTTGCAATTTTATTAAAATCTCTATCATTAATACCATTAACAAGATCTGGGTTATCGTGATCTGCTACAGAAGAATTAAAAAATTTATAATAATAATTATAGATATCATCTAGGCTATTAATATCTATATTTTTTTCTTTATTTAATATCTCTACTTGTAAAGCGCTATTCTTATAGGCTCTAGATGGATATTTTTTATCACCCTCTGGAATAAAAATAATTAATTGCCCATCATGTTCTCCATTTCGATTACATCTTCCACTTGCTTGAATAATAGATTCTAACGGAGCAAGCGCTCTATATATAATATCAAAAGATAAATCTACACCAGCCTCAATGCATTGTGTAGAAACTAAAATACATTTTTCATTATTTATTAATTTTTGTTTTATATTATCTAATATTTGTTGTCTATGTAGTGGGGCTAAATTTGTAGATAAATAAAAAACATATTCTTTATCAATATATTGTATTAAGATATTGTATAAATTTTCAGCATGGGCTTTTTTATTTACTATAATACAAGCATTGTTTCTATCTTTAATATTATTAGCTATTTCATTAAAACTAGTTTCTCTTTCTATATCCCACTTTACATTTATTAGTTTTGCTAAAGCATAATCATTATATAATTTTTGTGGGTTGTCTATAATTTCAATTGGTTTCCAATTAATATCTTTTCTTATATTAAAGCTTGGTTGAGTTGCTGTAGAGAAAACAACAGTACAATTAAATTTTTTTATCAAAAAATTCATAATCTCTAATGTAACTGCTAATATATCTGGTGGCAAACTTTGTGCTTCATCAAACATTATCACGCTATTAGCCAAATTATGTAATTTTCTACATTTTGTATTTTTATTTTGAAATAAAGCTTCAAAAAATTTAACCGATGTAAGAACTGTTATAGGTGATGTCCATCGTTGCGAAAATTCCCTTTCAGTATCAGAGTATTCATTTTGTGATGTATCCTCTAAAACACAATCTTCACCACAAATTTCTTTATATATTTTTACATTTTGATCAATAATTGATAGAAATGGTAATATAAAAAATATTTGTTTTTTATTATTTTTCTTTCCATGTTCAAGCGCAAACTTTAACATTGCAAGAGTTTTTCCAGTTCCTGTAGGAGCTGTTAATGTAAATAGATTTGATTGTTGATTCGCACTATTGGCACAATCTTTATAAACTTTTTCTCTAAGTATATTTATTTTATTTTTTTTATTAGATTCTTTTGTTATATTATTTTTATATTGTGCTAATTTTTCTAATAAATAATTATAATTTAATTCTTGGCCTGTTGATTCCTGTAAATATTTTGAATCATCACATTCAGCAGAAGCGCTAAAATCAGCATCTACTAAACAAGAATATAACATCCTAAATAAAAACATTTGCTCATTTTTTGAATATTTATTAAAAACTATTGGTGTTTTTAAAACTTCTTTTAAATTATATTTTCCCAACATATCCAGAATCAGTCCTATTTCTTTTTTATTAGGACTTGCTATTTGCAAACCGTTTGTATCTTTACTTTTTTCTTTTTGAAAAGCATTAATATCTGATATCGCTGTATTAAGTTCTAGGGATGTATGGTGACCTGCAATAATGCTGCCTAAATCTTTATTTTTATTTGAGATTAATTTAGCACCTGCTAATGAATGATTTACATGTTCTTCTTGCCCTAGCAGAACTTTTTGAAATAATTTAGTATATTTACCTGAATCATGTAATAAACCTATTAACTTGCACAATTCTTCCTCATCAAAATCTTTTCCAAACTCCGAACATAATTCAGCAGTTCTTTGTAAATGATGTTCAACTGTTTCTTGATATCCCTCTTTGTTTTTACTTTTAGCAAAATACGTCATAGAAGAACCTCCTTTTTAATTTAATAGAATTATACCACATAATGTTAAAAAACACAACAAAAAATAAGGATTTTATATAATAAAATCCTTATTTGTATCTAATTTTGGCTCCAAACCAATTGATTCTATTTTATTTGAAGCGTCTCTTCCAAGATTATACAACCTTATAGTATCATAGTCATAATCAATCAAAAATGACAGTTCATATTTAATTTTTATATATTCAGCAGGTGTACAATTTATTTCAAATACTGAGTTTTGTATACGAATACCGACATTTTCACAGTATTTTGCTATTTTACGAAGTCTGGATTCTCCTTTATTTTCTACGCTGATATCATAAACACATAAAATAATCAAAAATATCACCTCCAAATAAATGGTGGATATTCATCAATATCTCCTCTAAAAAATTGTGCCATCAACTGTGCTTGTGAATAAGCTATTAGTGCTACTGACATTTTTTCATGTAGATAAGGATGTGTTATTTCTTCTTTTTTCCTTAATTCCCAATTTGATAAAATTGTTTTTATCGTTTTGGGTTTAATTATTATTTCACCTTGACTATGTTCAAAATCGTCAAGTGATAATTGTTTTTTGTTTACTAAAGATAAACAAAATCTATCAACCAGAGGAGCTCTAAACTCCTCCATTAAATCCAAAGCTAATGACGGTTTCCCTGGTTTAATTCCATGAATAATTCCACAATTAGGATCTAAACTATATGATTCACATGCTGAGACAACATGTTTTTCTAGCATTACATACATAAAAGATAATAGAGCATTAAATTCATTTTCTGCTGGACGACGTGTTCTTTTCTCAAAAATAAAATCTTTATTTTTTATCATTAAGTCCATACATCCAAAATAAGCATTAGCTATTACTCCTTCATAACCTCGAATTTCATCTATATTACTAGCTGTTTTTAAAAGATTAATATTATTATCGATAATATTAATAGCATTAATAAATTTTTCTTTAAAATCAATATCAGAAGCATCTCTTAGACTTCTTTTTAAAACATTTTTAGAATTCACTGCTTTCCCTAAAATTATATTTTTACCCACTGCAACCTGTTTATTTTTTATTAATAATTCATATTGTTTTTTCCTAATCAATACATTACCTGTTGTAGGCCCATTTACTTGACCATAAAAATTACCATAAGGAGAAAGAAAAGATAATTGTATATGATGATCTCCACAAAATTTTATAAAAGGAGTAGATATGGTGGTGTTATCCAGACAAATAATATACTCAACAGAATTAGCTGGAAGTCTCATTTTTTCGTTTTTATCAATAGTTATAGCAATAGCATCTTTTTGACAATGCAAATATGTATTTTCCGTGGTAATATATAATGTTTTTCCTATTTTTTTCATTAGTATTTTCCTTTCCATAAATTATCAATATATTCTTTAGTATCAGGTAATCCAGGATTACATTTTTCTTTCATCGAACAATTCCTACATTTTTTCATTAACTTTGATTTAGGAACAGTCTGCTTTTCCAATATAATTTGTAATTCAAAACATCCTTTTTCAACAAGTTCTCTAAGTTGAGAAGTGAAATCTACATTAACCCTTGTATTTGAATCTGCATAATATATTGCTCCTGAAGAAATATGACATTTAAACATTTCTTCCATACACATAGCTTGTGCGCAAAGCTGAATATTATATTCTAACTCATCTCTTTTAACTCCATTTTTAAATTCTATAGGATATATATCATATTTATTATTTAGAAATGGAATATATACCCCATTTTCAATTTCATTAAATTCTACTACATCACAGTATCCATTAAGATTTAAAATTTTTGAGTAAACATTAAGCTCAAAGACTTTTATAAATTTTTTACGTCTTTCTATTTTTTGTTGATGGACTTTTTGATGCAATTGATTACCTTTTATTGTATAAATATTATCTTGAAAATCTTTTTCTAAAAGTAGTAAACCTGCTCGTCGTTTACAATAATAATACTGCGATAACATTGATATTCCTATATATTTATCTTCCATTCCAAACCTCCAAATTTATTGATTTATCCTATGTAATGTGATATAATTATCGACAATAAGACATTACATAATTCGTTTATAAAAATAAAAAAATCTATATTTTAAAAATAGTAGAATTTTATTTATTTTATCATTGTTTTGGTAAAAATAAAAGTGAATGTAAGATAATTTTTGTTAATTTTAATCATAATGTCTTATTATCGACAATATCTTTTGTTTATTATTACTGTTACCTCTTTTCAGAGGTATGTATTGAAATATTGAAAAAGTTTCGGGGGATACTCAAATTACAAGTTACCTTCATAAGTATTACATATTGAAACTTGAAACTTAAAATTTAAAAATCGAAATTTAAAACATAATAAAAAGGAGATGATAAAAAATGAATATAGCATTTTTTGATGCAGAATATAATAACGCAGATTTTAGAAAAAATTCGCTAGAAGAGACTATCCAAGTTGGGTTTATTATATGTGATGAATCTAAATTATTACAAAGAAAAGAAGACTATGTATTAAATAAATATATGACATTTGTAAAGCCAACACTTACAAAAAAGCTCTCTAAATACGTAAAAAAAGTAACCAATATTACACAAAAACAAATCGATGAAGGAGTTACTTTTAAAGAAGCATATTCAAATATTTTAAACTTAATTGAAGAATATGATATTAAAAAAATTTATGTATGGGGAAGCGATAAGCCAATTATTATTAAAGAATTCATTTTACATAGAAAAGAATTCACAAATAAACAAAGAAAGATAATTCCAAGAATAATGGAAGATTTATCTTATGATATATCAAAAAAGATAGATAAAGATCAAATATCCCTACAAAATATAGCATATATTTATTCTGTAAATCCACAAAAATCGCATGATGCTTTAGATGATGCTTTAACATTAATGGAAGTGTATAAAAAATATAAAAGATTAAATAAAGATGAACTAGAAGAATTTAAGAAAAGAAAAGCACTTTTTAAAAAATATAAAAAAGAAAAAAATACCATTCAAAAGTTATGTACAGTTGTATTTCCAATTCTGGATAATGAAGATGATCTAGATTTACTAATTAAGGAAGCCTCCAAAAGATATGAAACAAAAGATATGAGTTTTGATAGCTTCGATGAATGGAGAGAAAAAGAATAAAAAATTTAACTAAAAATTAGAAAATAGGAGATGAAAAAAATCAAAAAAGAACAAAAAATAGATGATTCAAATGAACAACCAAAATTAAAGAAAAGCTTTATATTTTACTTAATAGCTTTTATTTATGGTATATAATATATTTACGATAAAAATAGTTTGTAAATAAAACTAATAATAAAAATAAATTTGGATTGTGAAAGGAATATTATGCAAAGACAATGGATTGATTTACAAAACATATCATCCAAACATGAGGTAAGTGAAGAAGAATTCTTAACATTAGAACTTCCAAATTCTGAAACTAGAAAAAAGTGTGATTTATTTATTGCTAATGAAATGAAAAAAATAACACATACAATGACTATACTTTCTGTTTTAGGAATGATTTTATCATTATCATTTACTATAATTTTAGTAGAAGAACCATTATTACATAAACTTATATGTTTAGGATTCATAGTTTTGGGAATAGCTTTAACATATATTGGAATAAAAACAGTGATTCCTGCGAATAAAATTCTAAAACAACTAAAAAACAATACATTAAAATACTTTGTTATGGATTGTAAAGTTTACAAAACGGCACTTGCGAAACTAAGTACTGATAAGCCTGATACTGCTGTTGTAAAATTATGTAAAGATAATATATATCTAGACAAAGAATTTATAATCGACTTAAAATTATATGATAAGATTAAAGATAGCAAAGATTTAAAAGTAACTTTAATAAAACTGGATTTAAATTATTATATTTGTTAATTTTTATAAAAAAGAAGGTGAAAAAAATAAAAACAAAATTCACTAATTATATAGATGTATCAAATTTAAAATTAAGACATAAAGAAGATTTCATAAAATTAAGACAAGCAAATAAAGAAGAAAAAGAAACAGTTGATAAATTTATAGAAAAAGAACTTGCAAAAACGCAAACATTATCATTAATGCTTTTGATTATTTTTGGAATATTTACAGTTTGTATGTTGCTTCCATTAATAAAATTTATTATTTCTGGCTTTCCAATTAAAAATTTAGGATTATATATATTAGTTATTTTACTGTTTATATTATTTGATTTAAAAATGTTTAAAATTTATAAAAATAGTAAAAGCAATCCTGAGATTAGTTATATGGTAATGCCTTGTAAGGTTTCTTCTTCAATAATAATTCCTCAAGACGAAGGTGTGGATATTGTATATGTTAAACTTTGTGATGACAATTATTATTGCATGGAAGATTTTATGATAGATAACTTTCAATTAAAAGCAATTAATAAAAAACATACACAAGTATTACTCGCAGAAATAGAAGATAAATATTATGTTATTTCTTACTAAAAATACTTAATTAAAGAAAGGAAAATACATGTCTAAGAAAAACTTTTTAAAAGGATTTTTATTAATAAATACTTTAATTCCTGTTTTTTTAGGAATTAAAAATAGCATAAAAGGCTATAAAGATTTTATTCCATTTTCTTCTTATGAAGGCAAAACCTTTTATGGTAAAAAGGCTTTTTGCAAAACAATAAATATGTACATATATACTATATTTATGTTAATATTTTTACCAATAATTGCATTATGTGATTTTATATACGATTTAAAACATCCTGAATATAGAAATAAAAGAAGAACCTAAAAAAGACTTCCAGATTGGAAGTCTTTTTTAGTATTACTTAGAAATAAAATAAAACGTGCCGAAAGTCTGATTAGTCTTTGTAAAACCTGCATTTTCAAAAAAACGCATTAGATTCTTCCCATCTTCTGCAGTAGTTCCTTCGCAACTTCCCCATAAAGAAGAAAGCGGTAGAGCCTCAAGAGCAAGTACATGAAGATTAGAACGATTTACAGTATTGATTACTTTTAATGCCTCATTAACCATAATTGTTCCAATGCCAAGATTTCTCCAGCCATCTTCAATAAAAAGGCGATCCATCACTAAGAAGTCCTCATACCTTTTACTAAAACCATACTCTTTCCAGTTCTTACTGTGCTTATCGTAGTTGATACCTTCAAGCACGCTGAAAATCTCGCCATTCTCACAGTCTACTGTCATAAATGTTTCTGTCTTGTATTCAGACGCATGAATGATGTAGAGAATAGCCTGACCTACAATGTTATCACCTTTGTTTGAAGAAACAATAGCCCTAAGCGTTACAGGAGTCATTACAGGAGTATCTAACTCTGTCTCAAGTGCTTCAAGACCAAGTTCTGTACAAACAAAGCTATAACCATCATAGTTCATAGTTGGGACCAGCCGTAGAGTTCCATTTTCTTTCTCTAATTTTTCTAATAATTCTTTTTTCATTGTTTTTCTCCTTTTCTCTTTTAAATTCAGCGTAATTGCTTTTTACTTGTAAATTTATTTTACTATATAAGTTAATTCTTTTCAATTACACCTAGGTTTAATGATATTATTGAATTTTTATATAAAATAGGATATAATTATTTTATAATAAATTGAAAGAAAGGAGATTTGATATGAGTCTTTTAGGTAATATATTATGGTTTATTTTTGGAGGTTTTCTAAATGGAATTTCTTGGTGTATTTCTGGACTTTTTTGGTGCATTACAATCATAGGAATACCTTATGGAAAACAATGCTTTAAATTTGCAGCTTTATCATTTGCACCATTTGGTAAAAATATCGAATACGGAGGAGGGGCTCCCTCAATAATTGCTAATATAATATGGATTATATTTTTTGGAATTCCAATGGCACTCGGAAATTTATTGCTTGGTTGTACATGGTGTGTAACTATAATTGGTATTCCATTTGGAATACAATTTTTCAAAATTGCCAAATTATCATTAGCACCTTTTGGTGCAACAATTAAGCCAATAGCTTAAATGCTATTGGCTTTTTTAATTTATTTGAAAATAAATTCACTCATCTTCTATTTTTATATCGCTTCATGAAATGTACGAGATATTACATCTGCTTGTTGTTCAGGGGTTAACGAAATAAAATTGACAGCATATCCACTAACACGAATAGTAAGTTGTGGATAATTTTCAGGATGTTTTTGTGCATCATAAAGTGTATCTCTATTAAGTACATTGACATTTAAGTGATGCCCACCCTTAGTAGCATATCCATCAAGCAAATTCACAAGGTTATCAACCTGTTGATTATTAGATTTCATATTAATTTACCTCCTCTTAAAATTATAATCAATTAGTTTTATTTAATCTATAAAAATAAAATATAAGGAACAATTCTTATATATTATTCACTTAGGTAACATTATGAGAAACATACACAAGTATTTAACTTAGGTAACTTAGGTAACAATGTATTAAGAAGGTATATATAAATAAAGTTCACAGCATATCCAGAAACTCTAATAGTAAGTTGTGGGTAATTTTCAGGATGCTTTTGAGCATCTAACAAAGTATCACGATTTAATACATTAACATTAAGGTGATGACCACCTTTTGTTACATAACCATCAAGTAAATTTACAAGATTATTAACTTGTTGTGTATTAGACAAAAAATCATCTCCTTTCTACTTAGTTTGTTATTTTCTGATAATTCTCATTATTTAAAAATTAATTTAATATTTTCTAATAATAGGAATTATTCCTAATATTAGTGTATACAAAAATATTAAATTTGTAAACAAATTTGTTCATAATCGTTGTACTTTTTTAGATACAATTTTCTTATAAAATGTTATTCTAAAAAAATCATACTTATTTAAATTCTTTAAAATCATCTAATTATATAGTATAATAATTATATTAACAAACAAATATAAAAGTATAGTATAAAGGAGAGAAAAATATGGAAAAATGGTTTAAATTCAACTGGTTTGATGGGACAACTACATACGGAAAAGGAAAGACAGTTGCAGAGGCGGCTGACTTTTCAGGTAGTGCATTACGGGCTTTAGATTATTATGAGGAAGCAAAAGAACTTCCTGATGACAAGAAAGAAGTTCGTTTTAAAATGCTAAATGGAGATGATAATATTCTTCCTAAACACACAATGTTTGCAGAACAGGCTCTTGAGCAAATTGCTAAGGGACTAATGGATGTAGTAGTTTGTATGTGTGGAAGAAGCTATAAACTATCTGTCGAAAAAACACCTTTCGAATATGTATTGACTCAACATAACTAAACTTTAAAAGAAATCTTATATTCCTAGATCAGGATATAAGGTTTCTTTTTATTTTATAAGGCGACAATACCCCTCTGCTTGCACGAAGCGCTACATCTACGCTTATATAGTTATATCCCGAGAAACTGGGCGTAACTAATTAAGCATAGCACTATATGCAATGCTTTTTAAAACTACGTTTTCTGAGTTTTCTAATAACGAAGTTAGACAGCTACGCTGTATAAACAAATAGCGTAGCTATATAACACTGTTATACAAAATGTAGGTATTCTTATAACATTTATCAATACATATAGTAACATTATATCAACCAAGAGATAAGTAACAAATAATTATTAAAGACATGGCATATTTTTAGTAATTATTTCGCCTACTATCCTAGGATATTTTTGTTATTTTTAGATAAATAGTATACTTACTCAGAAAAAATAATTACACCTTGAGGAATTTATTTTAATTTACAAATATTATATTATGTGTTATAATTTTTATTAGAAAAAATATTTTGCACGAGTTTCTCTTAAACATAAAAGTGCTAGGAGACTCACGCAAAAAAATAGTAAAATTAGGCTTATTATATTATTATTTTTAACTAGTTTAATATCTAATATAATATATTTTTAGCTGTTTTTACTATAATATTTTATTATTAGCAATATTTTTTTGTTTAATATTACCGTTACCTCCTTACGGAGGTATGTATTGAAATCGCTATTAACTATATTAACGCTATTTACGGGCTTGTTACCTCCTTACGGAGGTATGTATTGAAATGGATGGGAATTAGAAAGATTGTAAAAATCGCAACGTTACCTCCTTACGAAGGTATGTATTGAAATTTTATTCTTTTTTGTAGAAAATTTAAGATTTATATTCATAGATAAGGGAGGTGTTTTTAAATATGGAAAAAGAAAAATATGAAAAATTAATAAAAAAATATAAAGATTTATATGATAAAAATATTGAAGAAATAAATAAACTAGCACAAAAAGAAAGGTATTGCCATGTTCAAAGTTTTGAATCTAGAACATCTTTTGGTATGGCTTTATTCTTAATTCCATTTATATTGCAAATGATCTTATTTATAACTATTATGGGTAAAAATTTAAATCCTGTAATTTTTAGAAGTTCGCTAATTGGCTCAGCCTTTGTTTGTTTTTTTATTGCGGAACCATTATTTTTCTATAGGAGAAAGAAAAAATATCCAGAATTTAATGATTTTATAAAAGGAAAAACTAAAAAACAGTTATTTGAAGAAAAAGTAAGATTAACTGCAAGTTTTAGATATTTAAAATCTTATAATAAAGTTTATATAAAAATTATTGAATATTATGATTCTAAAATAAAACTTATTGATGAGATAGAAGGAGATTACACAATTACTAAAAAAGATATCTCTCCGAAAACTGATATTAATATCCTTAATAAACAACTAGAAAAGTATGAAAAAGAACTAAAAGAAATAGTAAAAAGAAATATAGTAATAGAATATTTTCATAAGCTTCTAAGTAAAGATTTTTTTCAGGAAATATTATTAGGAATGATGGCCGCTATGATGTATTGGAATCTTCCATATTTAGCAATGAATACAGAAGATAATCCATCATACATTTCACCTTCAATATTTGCAATGCTTGCACCAATGTTTATTTGTATATTTATTCCAATTATATACAATATTATAATTAGAAAATACTTAAATAAAATATTTGTAATATTTAATAATGAATTAAAAGAAAAGATACCAGAGAAAACATCATATTATGAATTAACTAGTGATGGAGAAAATAAAAGAGATGAAATTAAAAATCAAATATATACTACACTTATTGAGTTAGATAAGTTAAACTAAAAAATAACCTACCATTTCTAATGGTAGGTTATTAAAATATTATCGTTGATACTCATTTTCGTATAGAGAATAAACTGCTCTTGAATATTTAGAAGAATATATTCCCTTATTCCAACATTCCTTAGCATTACTTCTTCCCATATTATAACACATAAGCGCAGGATGAATTTCTCCATTTGCATCTTTAAGACATTTAGAAAGAAGATAAGTTCCACCTAAAACATTTTGGTAAGGGTCAAAAATATCATCTATACCAAGCTCTTTTTTTAATGTTTCAAGATTAATATCGTTTACCTGCATAAGCCCACTGTCTCCACTCTCACTTCTTGCATTAGGATCAAAACTACTTTCATGTTCCATAACAGCAAAAATAAGAGCAACATCCACATCATACTCTTTTGAAAGATTATAAATGTATTCCTGTAAATCATTACTTATAGGAATATCATAAATAATAAATGCTGGCTCAGAAATAGCATTAATCTTTTCAACCTCATCTTCCATTTCAATTATTTCTGTATCTGATACTACTTGTTCAGAAACATTTGAGTCAGTATTATTAGGGGGAATAATAGTAACTGGTTCAAGCGCAACACTTTCTGTGCTTATGTCTATAGATGTAATACTTATGGGGGCAGGTTTATCTTTCTTATGAAATATTAGAACAAATAATACAACAATAAGAAAAACAAATAAACATGTAAGAACACAAGTTAAACGAGCAATTCTTTTTCTACGCCGCATTAATGCTCTTCTTCGTGCCCTTTTTGCTTTTAAGAGCTTTTCATCTCTTTCTTTATAGCTTTCTTTGTTAAATGTCATAACCTTTAATTCTGACATCTCTCCTTTTGACATATTTAGTTAATAAACATGTCTCTCCTTTCTCTAATATTATTTGCAATACTTATAGTCTAATTATACAAAATTTATGATATTTAAACAATGTTATATATTTATTAAAATGTAAATATGAAAGGAAGTATTAAAGATGGATAATGATTTACCCAAATGTTTAGATAAAGAAAATTTAGATAAAGTGAACTACTCCCACTTAAAGAAGTGGGAGCTTCTTGCTTCATAAAAAACAGCT
>ERZ777305.2881-NODE-2881-length-13146-cov-12.114277_pt1 | contig 13146 bp, 13 predicted proteins | sample MGYA00374965_ERZ777305 | MGnify/ENA primary metagenome ERZ777305 (study PRJEB29328, sample SAMD00013331) | mouse gut metagenome | study: EMG produced TPA metagenomics assembly of the Metagenome analysis of fecal microbiota from mouse which was promoted...
CAACCGGCATTTATCAAGGCTTTATTCCCGAAATCGGTGTGGGAAGTTTGAGTTAATTTATACTATCCATAATCTCGGCCGCCATCTTGGGTTTGTTCATGGTATAGATATGGATGCCGTCCACGCCGTTCTGTTTCAAGTCGATGATCTGGCGCACGGCATAGTCTATTCCCGCCTTGCGCATATCCTCCGGAGAGTCCCCGTGCCGGGCGATCATATCGGCAAACGCCTTGGGGATCGTGGCCCCGGAGAGGGAGATGCTGGTGCCCAGCTGACTGGCCTTTGTCACAGGCATCACGCCTGCGTGGATGGGCGCGGTGATACCCTTGCGGCGTGCTTTCTCCAGAAATTCATAAAAGTAGTCATTGTCAAAAAACATCTGGCTGATCAGTTCCTCAGCCCCCACATCCTGCTTTAACTTCAGATAATTTAAGTCGGACTGCATGCTGAAACACTCGTAATGTTTTTCGGGGTAACAGGCGGCGGCAATATGAAACGCAGGCTCCAGTTCTTTGATATATGCGATCATATCGCTGGCGTGTTCAAAGTCTCTGGCGGCAAACTGCTCGTCCGTCATGTCTCTGGGACGGTCGCCCCGAAGAGCCAGAATATGTGTCACTCCGGCGGCTTTCAGCGCGTCCAGCACTTCCCGGAGCATCTCCTTTTTGCTGCCCACACAGGTGAGATGAGCCAGGGCGGGGAGTTTAACCTGATTCTGTATATAGGATGCGATCTCCACGGTTTTTCCACAGTTGCTGCCGCCCGCGCCGTAGGTCACGCTGATGAATGCAGGATGCAAGGCCCCCAGTTTATCCAATGTTGCGAAAGCCGTCTCAAAATCCCCGTCTTTCTTGGGGGGAAACACTTCAAAAGAGATGGGGATTGACTTTTTGTCCGTTGTTTTGTTCATGTTGTTCAAACCTTTCTGATCAAGAGTTTTACATATTTTATGGTAATATACTTGCTTTTCCATAGAGAATATCGTAACATGTTAGTAGACATTTTTCAAGTCATATAGCATAGACTACGTTATAGAAAAGTGCTCTTGATTTCAAACTTTACAGAGGTAGGCAATGAAAAAAAGGATTGATTTCCTGCTGGCCCATGCAAATCTGTCGATTCAGTTTCGGGTAAAAAAGAGATTCTGCAGACTATCACGGCATAGGAAGAAAAGGCCATGCAGGAGCAGATACTGAATGAAAAGACAATCCGGTTCTCATGCTTGCGAGTCATTTAAAAGACTGATGCGAACAGACCGGGAGGAAATCATTAATACTCCTGTCAGTTGCTGGGTAGGAAATCATGCCGTTGGCCCTTGTTGGCTGCTTAATGAAAGCTACTCTATCTCCGGAGACGGGCTGAATCACCATACAAACGATGGAGTGCGCAGAACAAATCTGGAAAAGGTTGAATGGTTATCGCGCTGCGGTTTATATCCCTATTTACCGGAGCTTAGGGAGGAAGTGGAATTTATCCTTGATCATCTCGGTCAGGACGGAATCTGCTCTGTCGGGATGTACGATGGTGAATTCAAAGGCTGGGGGCCGTACTTTGGCGCACAGCTGGAAACAGACTGGCGCGCGAAAATTCGCAGACAATGCGATATTACTTTCCGGGCATTGCTGATCGCCCATTATGCCGGGATTTGAAGGCGATAGATTTCCGGGAACCGATTCTGCTATCTGTAGGACATGGTAAATGGTTTCTGAAGAAGATTCGCAGTATTGGTGGAGCCTATAGACAAAGAATACTCAATTTATGCACATATGTTGAAGGCATAATAAGGGTATAAATGAAGATATTTAATGTATAGACCCCGCAGAGTCGGACAACTACATTAAATATTTTGTGAAACTGATTTCTCAGAAAATAAGACGACAGGAGAACAAAATCAATGAGTGAAGATGCAAACCAATTTCAGGGAACCAGAGAGTATGTAGCCAGCGAGGAGCTGATGGCCAGCGTGAATATCGCCATGGCGCTGCAAAAGCCGCTGCTGATCAAGGGGGAGCCGGGCACGGGCAAGACCATGCTGGCGGAGGCGGTAGCCAAGGCGCTGGACAAGCGGCTGATCATCTGGAACATCAAGTCCACCACCAAAGCTCAGGACGGTCTGTATGTTTATGACACGATACAGCGTCTTTACGATGGGCAGTTCGGCGTGGAGGGCGTGGACGATATTGCCAGGTATATCAAGCTGGGCAAGCTGGGAGAGGCTTTTGACAGCGAGGAGCAGGTGGTGCTGCTGATCGACGAGATCGACAAGGCGGATCTGGAGTTCCCCAACGACCTGCTGTGGGAGCTGGATCAGATGGAGTTCTATATCAATGAGACCAAGCGCACGGTGAAAGCAAAGCACCGCCCCATCGTGATCATAACTTCAAACGCGGAGAAGGAGCTGCCGGACGCATTTTTGCGCCGGTGCATCTTCCATTATATTGATTTCCCCTCCCAGGAGCTGATGGAGGAGATCGTACGGGTGCATTTTCCGGATGTGGAAGAACATCTGCTGAAAAATGCCATGGAAGTTTTTTATAATATCCGCAGTATCCGGGATATCCGTAAAAAGCCCAGCACCTCGGAGCTGATCGACTGGGTCAACGCTTTGCAGATCGGAGGTATCAGCGCGGACCGCATCCGCAGCGCGCTGCCTTTTATCGGCGTGGTGGTCAAGAAGGACGAGGATCTGGAACTGGTGCGCCATGAGTCGAATTTGTGATGTTGGGAGCGTATGAGGAAACAGGATAATGAATCATCAGAATCAGGTGATATTTGAGGACATATATAAGGCATTTCTTCAGGAGTTTGGAACGGGAAAGAAGATGGTATTGTCCACATCCCTGCAAGACCATGTGACATCGAGAATGATGAGCGTTGTCCAGAGGGAGGGAATCTTTTATTTCCAGACGGACAGTGAAATGCGCAAATACAAACAGCTGTCAGGCAATCCTCGCGTGGCGCTGTGTATAGAGAATATTCAGATAGAGGGATTGTGCCGTGAGATAGGTAGACCACCGGAGGACTCGGAACGTCTTTTCGCTGTCACACCGCTGTTTATCGAACGCTGGATGTATCTTGATGGAAAGCCTTTTGTGGAAGAGCTGGATGTGGAAAGACAGATATATATGCGGAGGGAATATGCATGTTCATAAAATTCTTTGACACGCTGCGGGCCAAGGGACTTAGGGTGACGCTCGGGGAATGGCTGACTTTTCAGGAAGCGCTGGACAAGGGGTTGTGCGGCAGTTCCATGACGCAGTTTTACTATGTGGCCCGGATGATCCTGGTCAAGAGTGAGACGGATTTTGACAAATATGATATGGCCTTTGAGGAGTGCTTTAAGGCGGCTCAGAAGGAGACTGAGGTGGGCGCTGAAATGCTGCGCTGGCTGGACAAGTCCGACATGATGGAGCTGGCCCATGAGGAGGCCCGCAACCACTTGAATCAGGTGGAGGACATTCATGTGGACAAGGAACAGGTGGAGGAGACCTTCAAACAGCGGCTGAAAGATCAGAACGAGGAGCATAACGGGGGAAGTTTCTGGATCGGCACCATGGGCAAGACCTCCTTTGGCAATATGGGAGGTAATGTGGGCGGTGTCCGGGTGGGAGGCAAGACGGGATATCAGTCGGCCTTTGCCGTGGTGGGTGCCCGCAGATACCGGGATTTCCGGGACGACCGGGTCTTGGATAACCGGCAGTTTCAACTGGCTTTCCGAAGACTCCGGCAGTTTTCCACCAGGCTGGATATCCCGGAGACGGAGCTGGACATAGACGGCACTGTGGACAAGACCTGCAACAACGGCGGCTGTTTGCAGATCGTTATGAAAAAGCCCCGGAAAAACGCGGTAAAGCTGCTGCTCCTCATGGATTCGGGAGGCACGATGATCCCCTACAGCAGCCTGCTCAACGATCTGTTTCAGGCAGTGCACAAGTCCAACCATTATAAGGATGTAAAGACCTATTATTTTCACAATTGTATTTACAGTAAGCTGTACAAGACGCCGGAGTGCGAGAATGGGGACTGGGTGGATACGGAATGGATGTTCCGCAATGTGGGCAGCGATTATAAGGTAATCATCGTGGGGGACGCCGCCATGGCACCGGAGGAGCTCTATTCCACCAGCGGCAATTACCGGGGACCCAACGGGGGATTGTCCGGCTACGAGTGGCTACAGCTTGTAAAGCGCAAGTATAAAAAGGTGGTCTGGCTCAACCCCAAGATGGCTCCGGGACGCGCGCCCTGGAGGGAGGCGGAGACGGCGGTAAAAGAGATGTTTCCCATGTATAAGCTGACGGTGGACGGACTGAACCGGGCCATGGTCACGCTGATGGCTAATAAATAACAGACAGTCTGAGAACTCTTCCGCACAGCGGGGGAGTTCTTTATTATAATGTTAGTATTACCAGGCCGGAGATGATAGATTTATACCGCATTTGTTGTGGAAAAGTCGCCAACTGCATCGGACTGATCCAGCGACTTACCAGACGTGTTGGGCTTTATCTGGCGGAGCCGGAATAAAAAATACAATTTATCTGTAACAAATCTCATCCGGAACGGATATATAGGTGAAAAGAAAATCCGCAGGAATTACCGGCCGGGAAAAGGAATGCCTGGGATTCGGAAGATGAGGAGGAGTGGAGTATGGAGCGGTGGAGTATGGAGCAGCTATACCGGGAGAACGGAAAGATCGTCTATCATTTTCTGCTGTCCCTGTGCCATGACCGATTTCTGGCGGAGGATCTGACCCAGGAGACTTTTCTCAAGGCGTACCAGGCTCTGGAGCGGTTTGACGGCAGCTGCAAGCTTTCCACATGGCTTTGTCAGATCGCCAAGCATCTTTACTTTCAGTATCTATCTAAACATAGTCGGGAAATTGTCACCGAGCCGGACGAGACGGCTCCCGCAGACAATCCCCAGCCTGAGGAGGCAGTATTATACAGGCTGGAACTGATGGATATGCTGAAAGAAATGCAGAAACTTCCCGATCAGATGCGGGAAGTGATCTATCTGAGAGTCGCCACGGATCTTTCTTTTCGAGATATCGGGGAAATACTGGGTCGAACTGAAAACTGGGCCAGAGTAAATTTCTATCGTGGCAAGGAAACGTTGATCAAGGCCGCAAGAGCGGCGAAGTGGGAGGATGAGCATGAGTAAAGTAAATTGTGAGATCGTTAGGGATCTGATCCCCTCTTATTTGGACGGTATCTGTTCGCAGAGTTCCAGAGAGGCGGTGGAAGAGCATGTGGAGAACTGCGGGGAGTGCAGGGAGAGTCTGGAGACGCTAAGGCGCACATCGCTTGGAGGAGATAGAGTCCAGCAGGGTGAGCTTAACCTTATGAAAAAGGTGAAACGGCATTATGTCAGGAAGAGTATGCTGATCGTGGGAGGAATGGCCTTGGCTATGCTTCTTTTCGGGAATTTGTTTGACTTTGAACTGTGGTATAGACAAAACCTGTACTATGTAATGTTTCCCCTCGTAGCATTGGGAACTTATGCTCTGTTATTGGAGTATCCGATAGGGACTGTTAAGCGCGGAAAAAGGTTACGGTTGGGCGGAGTGAGCGTGTTTGGAGTCCTCTATGGCATTATTCTGGCGATTGTATTATGTTGGAAAATCTCTGTTGCCGCTGCGCATCCGGAAATGAACGCAGCATGGCTGGGGACTTTTATGGAATTTCAGCTGACAGGAATCGCTATTGCGGAATTGGCAATGTTTGCCGGGTTTGTGGCTGATTCCTTAAAGAATCAGCACGCGCTGGACGGTTTGTATATCATAAGTCTTTTGGGTGCATTTATGAGCATGGTATTACGGCTGGCTCTGCGCTATATGTGTACCAGCGCCGAGTTTCAGAGAGCGGTGATACAGATGCTTGTCATCGTCTTTGTGGAAGGATTGGGGATTGCCATACTGGAAGTATGTATGAGCAGGTATCAGGTACAGAAATCGGTGAAATAAAAGGGGAATATACTAAAAAACAGTTGACATCCTAAACTTTTTGAGATACAATCTCTACAAGTTTTAAATAAAACGCTAATGCGATGAAGAGAACGAGTACTGTCAATCCACTTTGTACAGAGAGCAGCCGGAGGGTGAGAGGCGCACAGAGTCTGGCAGGAATACATCTCGGAGCAGCAAACCGAAACGCACCGGATTTTCTGTGCTGAGTAGGCTTTGACGGCAGGCCCCGATATCGGCCAAGGGTATTTTGGCAGTGAGGAGAGCAGAGAGCCTCGATGCTAATGTACTTTCTGAGCTATAAGGTGTGAGCCTTATGGGAAAAAAGGTGGTAACACGGGTGCTGGCCTCGTCCTTTTGTGGGACGGGGCTTTTTTGCGCGCACAGGCCATAGTCCTTGACTGTGCCAGAGGAACAGAGGTTCTGACGAACCTCAAAACAGCATATTTCCGTACAACGCACGGATGGAAATACGGACGAAGAAACGGGGAATATCCGTCACGGAAACCGTGTGTTGGCAGGGGATATGCGGAACAGAGGTTCTGACGAACCGCAAATAGGAGAGAAGAAAAATGACGGTATTTGATGAGTTGAAAGCGAGAGGGCTGCTGGCCCAGTTGACGGACGAGGAGGAGATCAAGGAGCTGATCAATAACGGTAAGGCCACCTTTTATATTGGGTTTGATCCCACTGCGGACAGCCTGCATGTGGGGCATTTCATGGCTCTGTGCCTGATGAAACGTCTGCAGATGGCTGGCAACCGCCCCATAGCCCTGATAGGAGGCGGTACGGGCATGATCGGAGACCCCTCCGGCAGAAGCGATCTGCGTAACATGATGACCACAGAACAGATAGACCACAATTGTGAGTGTTTTAAAAAACAGATGAGCCGTTTTATCGAGTTCGGAGAAGGCAAGGCTATGATGGTAAACAACGGGGACTGGCTCAGAGATTTAAACTACATTGAGTTCATTCGGGATGTCGGCGTGCATTTTTCGGTAAACCGTATGCTCACTGCGGAGTGTTACAAGCAGCGTATGGAGAAGGGGCTGAGTTTTCTGGAGTTTAACTACATGATCATGCAGAGCTACGACTTTTTGTGCCTGTACGAGAAATATGGCTGTAATATGCAGTTTGGAGGCGACGACCAGTGGAGCAATATGCTGGGCGGCACGGAACTGATCCGCCGTAAACTGGGCAAAGACGCTTACGCCATGACCATTACTCTTCTGCTGAACTCCGATGGTAAAAAGATGGGTAAGACTCAAAAGGGAGCCGTGTGGCTTGACCCGGAAAAGACCTCGCCCTTTGAGTTCTATCAGTATTGGAGAAACGTGGCGGACGCGGATGTAATGAACTGTCTGCGCATGCTGACTTTCCTGCCCCTTGAGGAGATACAGGCCATGGAGAGCTGGGAGGGCAGCAAGCTCAACGAGGCCAAGGAGATACTGGCATTCCATCTGACGGAGCTGGTACACGGCACGGAGGAGGCAGACAAAGCGCAGGAGAGCGCCAGGGCGCTGTTCAGCGCAGGTAATGCGGACAATATGCCTACTTACGAGCTGCAGGAGGAGGACTTTAGGGACGGTGCCATCGATATCATCGGTGTGGTGGCCGCGGCAGGTTTGACGGCATCCCGCTCCGAGGCCAGACGGGCAGTGGAACAGGGCGGTGTCACTGTGGACGGTGAAAAAGTGACGGATATCAGGACGGTGTATACCAGAGAAGATTTTACCGGTGAAGGCAAGATTGTAAAGCGGGGCAAAAAGAGCTTTAAAAGGATTATCTGCGCGAGTAAATAATCAGACCATACTGTCAAAGCGGCTCCGATATGTGGGAAAAGCCATAGGAGATGTGGGGGAACAGAGGGCGGGGGACGCAGGAGGATGGCATATGAATATGTATTTGAATAAGGGATACAAATGGACTGTATACGCCTGTTTTATGGGATATATCATTCAGGCTATCGTAAACAATTTTGTACCGTTACTCTTTTTGACATTTCAGAGCAGTTATGGCATCCCCCTGTCACAGATTACTCTGCTGATCACGGTGAATTTTGCCGTGCAGCTGCTGGTGGACCTGGTCTCTGTGGTATTTGTGGACAGAATCGGGTACAGGGTTTCTCTGCTGATCGCCCATGGCCTGTCGGCGCTGGGGCTGGTGGGGCTGACCGTTCTGCCCCATGTGCTGCCCAGCGCTTACGCAGGGCTGTTTATCTCTGTGGTATGTTATGCCATCGGCGGCGGTCTGCTGGAGGTGTTGGTCAGCCCGGTGATGGAATCTTGTCCCACAGATAACAAGGAAAAAGCAATGAGTATGCTCCATTCCTTTTACTGTTGGGGACATGTTGGCGTAGTGCTGATTTCTACGCTGTTTTTCCGCTTTTTAGGAATAGAAAATTGGTGGATACTCGCTCTGTTGTGGGCGGTGATTCCCGTTGCCAACGGAATCCTGTTTGCCCGGGTTCCCATTGCTCCGCTGATCGAAGACGGAGAAAAAGGGATGACAGTCAGGGAGTTGTTTGGGGTGCCACAGTTCTGGCTGCTAATGCTGATGATGGTCTGCGCCGGAGCCAGCGAACAGGCTGTCAGCCAATGGGCGTCAACCTTTGCGGAGAAGGGGCTTGGAGTCAGTAAGACCCTGGGGGATCTGATGGGTCCCATGTTCTTTGCGCTACTCATGGGCGGAGCAAGGGCTTTTTACGGAAAGTACGGAGAAAAGGTGGCGCTGGACCGCTTTATGTCGGGGAGCGCGCTGCTCTGTGTGATCTCCTATCTGTGCATCTCCCTGGTGCCCGTGCCGCTGATCGGCCTGCTGGGCTGCGGGCTCTGCGGTCTGTCTGTGGGTATTATGTGGCCGGGCACTTTCAGCAAAGCCACGGCATCCATAAAAAGAGGCGGTACAGCTATGTTTGCCTTGCTGGCTCTGGGCGGAGATATGGGCTGCTCCGGCGGACCTACGCTGGTGGGTTTCGTCTCAGGGGCTTTTGGCGACGACCTGCATAGAGGGATACTGGCCGGTATCGTATTTCCGGCAGTGCTGTTGGTGGGCCTATTTATGTTGAAACCCGGGAAAAATGCGGCTGTAACGTGACGGCTATTCAGGAGAAGACTCAATTAACGCATATAGAAGCATGGATGGAGAACCTTCCGCATATACATATACCAGTATAGGCGGGAGGTTCTTTATATGGAAAATCATACAATGAATACTTATGACCTCTATCATGATATACAGCAGCGGACCGGTGGGGAGATCTACATCGGCGTGCTGGGGCCTGTGCGTACGGGAAAGTCAACGTTTATCAAGCGCTTTATGGACGTGATGGTTCTGCCCTATATGGAGGACGAACACGCCAAGACCCGTGCCATGGATGAACTGCCCCAGAGTGCCGGAGGCCGCACCATTACTACCACGGAGCCCAAATTCATTCCCAAGGAGGCCGCCCATGTGGTGCTGAATGAGGATGTGGAGGTGGATGTACGGCTGATCGACTGTGTGGGATATATGGTGGACGGCGCGGCGGGACATATGGAGGAAAATGCGGAGCGGATGGTAAAAACCCCTTGGTTTGACAATGAGATACCCTTTACCAAGGCGGCGGAGATCGGCACGGATAAGGTCATGAACGATCATTCCACCATCGGGCTGGTGATCACCACGGACGGCAGTTTCGGAGAACTCCCCAGGGAAAGCTTTTTGCCGGCGGAGGAAAAGACCATCACCGCTCTAAAAAAATTACATAAACCTTTTTTGGTACTTTTAAACAGTCAGAAACCTTATTCGGAGGAGACAAAGACACTGGCGGTGCAGATGCAGGAAAAATACGGTATAGCCATATTGCCTGTAAACTGTGAGCAGCTGAAAAAAGAGGATATTCATAAGATTCTGGAGAATGTGTTATATGAATTTCCCATATCGGTAATCGAATTTTATATGCCCAAATGGGTAGAGATGCTGCCTCAGGACAATCGGATGAAACAGGAGCTGATTGAAAAAATAAAAGGCATTATGAAAGAATACACCACTTTGCGGGACTGCCTGGAACATCCCATAGCTATTGAGAGCCAATATGTAAAACGTACCAAAGTAGACCAGATCTCCTTGAGTGACGGATGCGTGCGGATTCAACTGGAGGCGGATGACAGCTATTATTATGAGATGCTCACGGAGATGGTGGGGGAGGATATCGAGGACGAATACCAGCTGCTATCCAAGCTGCAGGAATTTGCCAAAATGAAGTCCGAGTATGCCAAGGTACTCCAAGCGGTAAACATGGTGAGGATGAAAGGCTATGGCGTGGTGATGCCAATGAAGGACGAGATTGTTCTCAATCAGCCCGAGGTCATACGCCACGGCAATAAATACGGGGTGAAGATCAAAGCGGTAAGTCCTTCCATCCATATGATCAAGGCCAATATTGAGACAGAGATCGCCCCCATCGTGGGGACTCAGGAGCAGGCGGAAGATCTGATACAGTATATCAATAATACTGATCATGAGGGAGAGGGGATTTGGGAGACCAATATCTTCGGAAAATCCGTGGAGCAGTTAGTAAATGACGGAATCGCCACCAAGATTGCCTCTATTGGTGATGAATGCCAGGTGAAATTGCAGGATACCATGCAGAAAATCGTCAACGACAGCAATGGGGGGATGATCTGCATTATAATCTGAGTGTAATACAAAATCATATTATCGGGAGCCAATTTGTTCAAACGGCTCCCGATAACATAGGTTAGCCTTATATATCGCACTCTGTCTTTTCAATAAAATCCGATATGCTGTCACAATTTGCGGCGATATGGGTCCAACTGCGTAGAACGGAAATATCTGTTTGCCCGGCAATGAACATCCGCAGTTTTTCTGGTACATCGCCATGCGCCGACAGTAGCTCTAAAATAACTGTGGCGCGTTCCTGTAACATACCTTCCGCAAGGCCTTCGGCATGACCGTCCTCTTTGGCATACTGTTTCATTAACCGGATGTGTTTCTTCTCATCAAATTCTGTCAGTGCTCTTAACATACCCAATACCCCCGATCTGTTTTCTCTGAGAAAATCTGTGAGTATCCCTTGAACCAAACAGTAGGATACAGCCTCTTCCACAGCGGCTTTTGGTGGTATCCCGCCGGTCAGATTCTCTTTGATCCGCCCTACCAGACTGGCGTACTCCCACAGTTTGGGGCATTTGCTCATCAAGTCCCGGTTTTGTCCGAGATTAATGTTGCGCAGATGAACGGTCAATTCCAGGTCTGCCGGGATATCCTTGTTTTGGAACGCGTCGGAGAGCCGCAGCAGTTCTTCATCCTCCGTCCTCTTATCCCCGTTATAAAATACCACGCACTGCGGTGTGGGCAGCACTACCAGTTTCTCCCCGTAGATATCCGTATTCTGTCTGTGCGTGATCCTGTCATACTCCTCTGCGATATATAGCAGAAAACGCAGAGGCATATTAGGGTTGTAAGTACTCTGATGTTCATAAAGATTGAGAACACCGGCGATTACAAAGGCCAGATCATTCACCATCTTCATATAGATGATGTTGTCCAGCGTAACGATGGTCAGTTGGCCGGAATCTGTATACGCTGTGTTATTTAACGCGTTATACAGTTGTAGAAGCGCCTCTCTGTCCTGACCGAAAAGAGCGCAGAACAGGCGGTCCTTATACTTTCTGTTGACTTGTAGCCCGCGCATGTACATGTTCAGGCGTAGCCTGATGTCTGGGAAGATACCTTTTTTCCCCATATAACCCTCCTGTATATTGCAAGTATTTTGCAATATAAGCACTAAGGCAGAGGTATAGTATCTACCTGAAACAAACCAGCCCCTGCCAATCAATATAGTAACAATTGAGTCATTGGCAGAAACTGCCCGAACTGTAAAGAATACAAGATTCACAGATAACTCATGTTGATAGTATGGCACAGAATGAATGATATGTCAATTGATTTTTTAACTCGTTTTAACCTGTGTATAAAATATATGTGCATACTTGCCAATGGAAAATGTAGTAGAGATGCAACTCCTGGTTGCTTAAATTCAAAGAATAATTGGTAGATATTTTTCCGGCGGGCAGGTACAATAAAAACAAGTCCATGGAACTTATAACTGAAAAAAGCATTAATGGATACAGGCTTAAGGAGGAAAAAGCCATGAGCATCGGAAACAGAATTCAAAGACTGCGTATTGACAACGGTCTGACGCAGGAACAACTGGCTGAAAAACTATGTGTGTCCCGCCAATCCATATCTAAGTGGGAAATAGATCAGTCGCTGCCGGAGATTGACAAGGTGGTACAGATGAGTAAACTGTTTTCTGTGGCAACAGATGATATCCTGATGGAGGCGGATGACGTGAAAAAGCTGCGCCCTCAGGAATTGCATCTCGGCAGCGTCTACCTGATCGTGAGAGATTTTGAGGCATCCGTCACATTTTATGAAAAACTCCTGTCCATGACGGTGTCCACCAGAAACTGTGGCAACAAGTTTGCGGAATTTTTTTTTGACAACAAATGTCTGGCATTAATGAATGAGGACAACCTGCCCGGGCATCATTATGTGGACGGAGACCACAAATTCGTGCTGAATTTCTGGGTGGAAGATCTGCGGAGGGAGTATCGGCGGCTGTCGGAACTGAATATCGGAAAAATGACGGATATTCATAAAGTACATGAAGGGTATTATCATTTTGATATCTATGACCCTGACAACAATGTCTGTGAAATTACAGGCGGATATACGGAGCTTTGAGAAGGACGGATATGAGATTTGAGAGTAGAAAGGAAATGAGATAGACATGATAAATGAGATGAATACAATATGTCAGAGTTGCAGTATGCAGATGGGGACCAACGATCATGGAAAAAACGCCGATGGGAGCAGAAATGACGATTACTGTAAATACTGTTTTCCCAACGGAAATTTTGGCAAAGACGAAACCATGGAGGAAATGATGGAAAGCTGTATTCCGTTCTGGGTACAAGGCGGGAAAGCCGAGACCCCGGAAGAAGCCAAAAAAAGATGAAAGTGCTGTTTCCGACACTGAAAAGATGGAAAAACAAGGGGCTGCCGCAATAAGTGGCAGTCCCAAACTTTTTATTTAATTGAATTGCTTTTTAGGAATAAATTGGGTATAATCCTGTTTTTAACAGTTGTGAGGGAGATGAATGGCTGTATGCCCAGTA
>ERZ777305.2882-NODE-2882-length-13132-cov-3.027682_pt1 | contig 13132 bp, 15 predicted proteins | sample MGYA00374965_ERZ777305 | MGnify/ENA primary metagenome ERZ777305 (study PRJEB29328, sample SAMD00013331) | mouse gut metagenome | study: EMG produced TPA metagenomics assembly of the Metagenome analysis of fecal microbiota from mouse which was promoted...
GTATATCCGTACTCTCTGCCGGGATATAGGGGAGCGTCTGGGCTGCGGGGGCTGCATGGAGAGCCTTCTTCGCACCCGGGTAGGAAATTTTGTACAAGAGGAGAGTCTCCGGCTTTCAAAGATACAGGAACTGGCGGATCAGGGCAGGCTATCCCAGGCCGTAATACCTGTGGACCGGATGTTCAGGGAATATCCCAGGGCGTTGATGAAGCCGGAAGGGGATCGGCTGGGTTATAACGGCAATTCTTTTTCCGCATCTCTGGCAGTTCTGGAAGAAGGGAAGAACCGTCCGGAGACGCTGGTGCGGGTCTATGATTCCCGCGGGGTTTTTGTAGGTGTTTACCGGAGGAAAGAGGAGAGCTTCCGCCCGGTAAAGATGTTTTTGTCCTGACGGGCTTTTGCAACAGGGGAACAAGCGATGGAATTGATAAGAGGAACGAGCGAATTTGCGGTTGGGAGGCCCACAGCGGTTTCCCTGGGAAAATTTGACGGGCTGCACCGGGGGCATCAGCTTCTTTTGGAGCGGATTCTGGAGAAAAAGGAAACGGGACTTGCCCCCCTTATATTTACCTTTGATTTCGGGAAGCGGCCCGGGCTGATGCTGCCAAAAGAGCGCAGGCTTATGCTGGAGCAAAAGGGCACGGATTACCTTCTGGAATGTCCTTTTGTGCCGGAGATTTCCCGTTTGGAACCGGAAGTGTTCGTGGAGGAGATTCTGGTACGGCGTCTTCGGACGGAGTACCTGGCGGTGGGCGCGGATTTCCGCTTCGGCTATAAGCGCCGGGGGGATTACCGTCTGCTTATGGAACTGGGCGGCCGTTTGGGCTTCCGGGTGGATGTGGTGGAGAAGGCCTGCTTTGAGGGCCGTGAGATTAGCAGCACCTTTATCCGGGAAGAACTGGAGCAGGGCCGTATGGAGCGGGTCAATGCACTTCTGGGTTATCCCTACTCTGTTACAGGGGAGGTGGTACACGGCCTGCAGATCGGCCGTACTCTTGGGATGCCCACCACCAATCTGAACCCGGAGGAGGAGAAGCTGCTTCCGCCTAACGGGGTCTATGCTACGAAAACCCGGATTGACGGCAGGAACTATGAAGGGATCACCAATATCGGCTTAAAGCCCACGGTGGAGGGAGAGCGGAAAAAGGGAGTGGAGACGTATCTCTTTGGTGTTGAGCAAGATCTCTACGGAAAAGAAATTACGGTAGAGTTTTATACTTTCCGGCGCCCGGAGCGGAAATTTGATTCCCTGGAAGAACTGAAAAATCAGCTTTTCCGGGACGTGGAGTGGGGAAGGCGGCATTTTGAGGGAAAACCTTAGAATATGCTTGCAGGATTTGGAAAAGTATATTACAGTATTATTGGAACGTTCGTGAAAGATTTGTAAAAATCCAAGATGCAAAGGAGAAAGTTCATGGATTATTCAATCGTTCTTGGGCTGATCGGGGGCCTGGGCTTATTCCTGTACGGTATGAAGCTGATGAGCGACGGGCTGGAGAAAGCGGCTGGGGCGAAATTGCGCGGTATTCTGGAATTTTTTACCAAGAACCGCTTTGTGGGAATGCTGGTAGGCGTGGTGTTCTGCGCCATTATTCAGTCTTCCAGTGCCACTACCGTTATGGTAGTGAGTTTTGTAAATTCCGGTCTGATGAACCTGTACCAGGCAGCCGGTGTCATTATGGGTGCCAATATCGGTACCACCATTACCTCCCAGCTGGTTGCGTTTAACCTGTCTGAGATCGCACCGGTTTTTTTGATGGCCGGCGTGATTATGGTGATGTTCTGCAAGAAGCCCATGATAAAAAAGATCGGGGAAGTAGTCCTGGGCTTCGGTGTTTTGTTTATGGGTTTAAGCGGAATGTCCGGCAGTATGTCTTCCCTGCGGGAATCGCCTTTGATTGTGCAGGCGCTTTCCTCCCTGTCCCAGCCGTTGCTGGCGATTGTTATGGGATTTCTGGTGACAGCTATTGTCCAGAGCTCTTCCGTGACGGTGAGTATTGTTCTTTTGATGGCCCAGCAAGGGCTTCTGGATCTGGGCATGTGCTTTTATATTATTCTCGGCTGCAATATCGGTGCCTGTACCTCTGCCCTTCTGGCCGGTTTAAGCGGAAAGAAGGATGCCAAGCGGGCGGCTTTGATCCATTTCCTGTTTAATGTGTTCGGCACCATACTGATGGTGGTAGTGCTGGCTTTTGCCTCAGACTGGATGGAAGGCTTTTTCCTGCAGATTTCCGGCGGGAATATGGGACGTGCCGTAGCCAACGCCCATACGATTTTCAAGGTATTCCAGGTACTTGTATTGTTCCCCTTCTCCGGGTTCATTGTGAAGCTGACATATCTTCTAGTGCCCGGCAGCGAGAGCGACGACGAGAAGGATTTCGAGCTGGTGTATATCGGTTCCAAAAATGTGTTTTCCCCGGCTACGGCCGTAGTTGAGGTGACCATGGAGCTGGAGCGCATGGGACAGTTGGCTTACAACAATCTGAACCGGGCCATGAATGCCCTGATTACCCTGGACGAGGAGGATATTGAAGAGGTCTATCATGTGGAGGAGAACATCAATTTCCTGAACCATGCCATTACGGATTACCTGGTCAAAATCAACCAGTCTACCCTTCCGGTGGATGATGCGAAAAGCATCGGCGGTCTCTTCCACGTGGTGAATGATATTGAGCGCATCGGAGATCATGCGGAAAATGCGGCGGACGCAGCCAAGCAGAGGATTGAAAAAGGAGTGGGATTCAGCAAGGAAGCCCAGCATGAGCTGGGAGAGCTTCTGGAACTGGTAAATAAAATCTTGATGTACTCCCTGGACACCTTCTCTCACAACAACCGGGAGCATGTGGAGGAGATCGCCCAGATTGAAGATCAGGTGGATCATCTGGAGAAGAAACTTCAGCAATCCCATGTAGACCGCCTGACACGCAACGAATGTACGCCTGCGGCGGGCATGATTTTTTCGGACATCTGTTCCGGACTGGAGCGTGTGGCGGACCATGCCACAAACATCGCATTTGCGATTCTGGATGAATGATGATGCGGCTCTTTTATTATCTGGTGGCGGCGCCTGTCCTGCTGGTGCTGCGCCTCCTCTTCTGGCCGGTGAAAATGCTGCTGCGCTTTTTCTTCCGGCGGCAGTATTTCCGAAGCGTGGATTTTGACTCCATGGACGGATGGGAATTTGAGAAATTTGTAGCGGAGCTTCTTGCCCGGAACGGGTTCTGCCATGTGGAGGTTACCAAGGGGAGCGGGGATCAGGGGGTGGATATTCTGGCCCAGAAGGACGGGATATCTTATGCCGTACAGTGCAAGCACTATGCTTCCAAAATTCCCAACAAAGCGGTCCAGGAAGCTTATGCCGGAGCCCGTTTCTACGGCTGCGACCAGGCTGTGGTTCTCACAAACAGTTATTTCACCCAGTCTGCTTTGGAATTGGGAGACGAGATTGAAGTAGAGCTTTGGGATCGGGAGGAACTTCAGAAATTGATTCGGAGGGCAAGGCGGTAAGCCGGCTCTCCGTTTTTTTGTAATTTTACCTAAACGGATTTAATAAAATCTTAAGTAGTATTGTCAAAGTGCTTGTGTTATACTACATGTGGTAGAATCGACGAAGTGAGGAATTTTTTATGGCGAAGGAACGGGAGCCTGTGATCCAGGTGAAAAATTTGTACAAAATTTACCGGGTAGGAGAGAATAAGGTGCGTGCTCTGAACGGCGTGAATTTGAAAATTTACCGGGGAGAGTTCTGTTCCATTGTGGGAACCTCCGGCTCCGGAAAATCCACCATGCTGAACATGCTGGCCGGATTGGAGAAGCCTACCAAAGGAGAAATTATTGTGGGAGGCGAGCATCTGGAGAAAATGAATGAAAACCAGCTGGTGCGCTTCCGAAGAGAGCATGTGGGATTTATCTTCCAGTCGTTCAATCTGCTGGGAACAATGAACGCCAAGGAAAATGTGGCCCTGCCCCTGACGTTCCGTAGAGTTCCCAAGAAAGTGCGGCTGGAGAAGGCGGATCAGATGCTGGAGCTGGTGGGACTGCCCAAGCATAAGACCCATAGGCCCAATGAGATGTCCGGCGGACAGCAGCAGCGGGTGGGCGTGGCAAGGGCCCTGGTGGTAGATCCGGAGATTATCTTTGCGGACGAGCCGACGGGAAACCTGGATTCCAATACTTCAGCGGAGGTGATGGAGCTGATGAAGCGGATTGTGCGGGAGCAGAACCAGACCCTTGTAATGGTAACCCACGACAACCATCTGGCCAGCTTTGCAGACCGGATTTTTCATATTATTGACGGCAAGATTGTGAAAATAGAGGATAACCGAGGAAAAGGGGAGGGAAAAGAGCAATGAGGAAATTTCGAGTAGCAAAAAGAGTACTGATGCTTGTACTGTGCGGGATGCTGGCTGTTCCGGCAGCGGGGATGCTGGCGCGGCCGATGGTTGTGGAGGCAACGCCTCCTGTTGATCCATTTGATGCAGATGATGCTATTGAGGAATTAAAGGGCTATTATACTATTAAAAAAAGCGCTATTAAAGAAGCGGGAAACGAAAAATCGGCAGATGCAGTAGTAAAAGAAGCTGAAGCGCTTTTGAAAAGCCCAGGGTTAACGGAAGAGAACTTAAGAATTGCACTTAGCGATGCAAAAGCGAAACTAGATGCTTTAACTGTAAAAGAAGAACCCGACCCCGACCCCACCCCCAAAACCACCAACGACAACATCATGATAGGCGGCAACTGGGTCACTCCTGTGGCCAATGCAGGCCGGCATGTAAATGTGGTGCTTCCGGTTGTGAATATGGGCCGGACCCGGGTGAAGAATGCGGTGGTAACGCCGCAGATCAGCGATGACGCAAGTAAATGGCCCTTTGAAATAGAGACTTCCAATTATACCCAGACTATCGATATCCTTCCGGGAACCGACGACGGCGGCACGGATATGGAGCGGCGCAGGGAGCTGACCTGGACTTTAAAGACCAGGAAAGACGCTCCCAGCGGCTATATGCCCATTGCCTTTGACGTGACTTTTGAGAAAGAAGACCGCACTCTGGAAACGGTAACCTTGACCAGCTATGTGAACGTAGTCGGAACGACTGGTGTATCCGCAGATGGGACGGCTTCTACTCCCCGGGTGATTGTTACGGGATTTTCCACCAGCCCGGAAGTGGTTCATGCAGGCGAGACCTTTACGCTGACCTTACATATGCAGAACACCTCCAAGGCTACGGCGGTCCAGAATATGCTTTTTGATATCCAGGCGGCCAGCGAGAGCACGGATACCACTTATGTGGCAGCGGCTTTTCTCCCGACTGCCGGTTCCAGCACCATTTTTGTAGACCGGATTCCGGCGGGAGCTACCAAGGATATTTCCATGGAGATGGAAGCGCGTTCCGATTTGTCCCAGAAGCCCTATGTAGTGAATGTAAAAATGAACTACGAGGATGAGAATGTAAATGCTTATGAGAATACAGCCAGTGTCTCCATTCCGGTCCGTCAGGAAGCCCGGGTGGATATCAGCAGCGTAGATGTAATGCCGGATTCCATTGAGGTGGGGTCCGAGGTCAACGTTATGTTCAGCATTTACAATATCGGCAAGACGAAGCTCTACAATACAAGCGTGAAATTTATTGCGGATTCCGTTACCGGCGGGGATACCTATCTGGGAAATATCGATCCGGGAGCTACGGCCAACTTGGACGCTTATTTAACCGGGGCGGCGGCTACCATGGATGACGGAACTGTAAAAATCCAGATTACTTATGAGGACGAAGCCGGAGAGGCGGCTACGATAGAAAAGGAAATGACTCTCTTTGTGAACGAAATGTATATCCCGGATGATATGGGTATGGAGGGAGATATGTTCGGCGAGGATATGATGCAGGAGAAGGGGGGCTTCAAGATCTGGTATGTGCTGGTTCCCCTGGTGCTGGTTATCATAGGTGCGGGTACTTTCCTGGTGATCCGGCATAGGAAAAAGAAAAAGGCAGCGGAGCTTTTGGAAGCGATTGATGATGACGAGTTTGCGGATGTGGAAGAAGTGGATTTGTCGGATGGGGATGAAGAAGAGAAAGAGGAGTAGCACATGAGTGTTGTTGATTTGCTCAAAATGAGCCTCAGCAGTCTCTGGCGCCGGAAGCTCCGTACCATTCTCACAATTCTGGGCGTGGTCATAGGAACAGCCTCCATTGTGGTTATGATTTCCCTGGGACTGGGGCTGAACCGTTCTATGATGGAGCAGATTGAGGAGTACGGCGGGATCACCACCATTAACGTGTACGGCGGGGACAGCGGGTATTATGGATATGAAGTGGCGGTCGCCGTTGATTCAGACAGTGAGCAGCAGGAGCCGGTCCGCATTGACGATGCGGCTATTGAAGCTTTCTCTCAGATGGAGCATGTGGAGCTGGCGTCTCCCGTATTGTCCATCTATGTGGCGGCGAAACAGGGCGTGTGGGAAAATACCTTTAACATCCAGGGAATGAGCCAGGAGGCACTGCATAAGATGAATCTGGAGGTAGGAGAGGGAACGCTTCCGCCGGAAGGAGAGGAGCTGCAGCTTTTTTACGGGAATACCCTGATCCGGGATTTTTACAATGCCAAGACCGGGCAGAATCCTTACTGGGAATCCCCGGATCCGGAAAATCCGCAGTTGGCGGATGTGGATTTGATGAACGATCCCATGTTTATTATTTTTGATATGGATGCTTATTGGGGCGGAGGGACGGACGAGAACGGAAATCCCTTGCCGGCGCCCAAGAAATATGTGGTGCCTGCCTGCGGAGTGATGGCCGGAAAGCCGGACGAATGGAGTGAATATTCCTATACGGCCCTTTGTGATGTGGAAGCTTTGAAAACACAGCTAAGGAAGGTGTTTAAGGGGAAGCAGATTCCCGGCCAGCCTACGAACAAGTCGGGCAAGCCTTATAAAGAGATTTATTACGATCGGGCTTACATCCGTGTGGATGATATCAACCATATGGAGGAAGTGCAGGAAGCGATCCGGGGGATGGGTTATCAGGCGGAGAGCAATGCAGAGTGGATGGAGCAGACCCAGGAGCAGTCCAGGTCTATCCAGGCGGCTTTGGGAGGTATCGGTGCAGTCTCACTTTTCGTGGCGGCTATCGGTATTGCCAATACGATGATGATGTCTATCTATGAGCGGACCAAAGAGATCGGCGTAATCAAGGTGCTGGGCTGTGATATGTCCGCCATCCGGAATATGTTTCTGGCGGAGGCAGGGTTTATCGGGCTCATCGGCGGCGTTGTGGGCTTGGCCTTGAGTTACGGAATCTCATCGATTATTAATTTCGTTGCCAAGGAGACTTATTATGCGGGGATTTCCTACATCCCGTTCTATCTGTCAGGGATGGCTATGATTTTTGCAGTGATAATCGGTATGATGGCAGGGCTGTTTCCGGCCCTTCGGGCCATGCGTTTGAGTCCTTTGGCGGCGATACGGAATGAATAAAGAAAAGAAGAACGGCATTTCCGGCTCTGTTTTAAAGAACTGGAAATGCCGCTTTTTATAATTAATACCCCAGCTCTTCTCCTATCAAAATTACTTTGATTCGTCCGGGAATATGAGATCTGCGGGTAACTACAATCTGGCTGCAGATACATTCCGAAGAGAGACAGTGATAGCATTTCCCCTTGGTAAAACAAGGGGTATTTTTGTTCAGCCGCACGGTGTTTTTGGGCGCGGCAATATTTCTTGCCCGGTTATGTCCTTCTTCCACTGTGGCAGTTACTTTGTTCATGCCGGCCAGGACAATGACGTTGTCCGGTCCGCTGCACAGACAGGCTACCCGGTTGCCGGCGCCGTCTACATTGACCAGTTCTCCGTCCAGTGTAATGGCGTTGGTGCTCATAAAGAAGAAGTCTGCACAGACGGCTTTGGCGTACAGTTCTTTTTTTTCCTGGGGAGTTTTGGCGGACAGGCGATCGATGAGGCTGTAATTTCCTTTTTTCAAGGCATCCATCACGCCGCATTCTTCCATGGTCATGGTTCCGCCCCAGGTAACGGAGGAGCCTTCAGGCACCAGTTCCAGCACCTTTTTTACGGCGGCGGCACAGTCCTCACAGTAAAAGCCTTCCATCTGGCGTTTTTCCAGGGCTGCGATGATAGTTTTGGCAGCGTTTTCGTAGTATTGCTTTTGGGGTGTCATAAGTAGAATCCTCCTATTTAGAGTTCCGCAGAATCCTTTCCAGCACCATCTACTTGGAAGAAATTGGGGACACGAAAGCCTGTGTCCCCAATTTCTTCCGGGAGCTGTCCAGGATACTGCTGATTTAAAGTTCCGCAAAAATCCTTCCAATGCCTTTTAGGAGAAGAATTTCCGTCTGCATGCTGCATCCGAAAATCCTTCTGGGCACATTGGTGCGGCTGTCCACTGATTTTAACTTTATTATAAGAGGATTTCCGCCGTTTTTCAAGCCTGCCTTATATAGACAGGGGAATCATGGAGAGGCGGATAAAATAGCCCTGTTCTTCATGGCAGATGGGGCAGACGGAAGGTGCCAGAGGCCCGGTGTGGATATGGCCGCAGTTCAGGCACAGCCAGGCTTCCTGTCCTCCGGCGGAGAATAAGGCATTGTTTTCGATCAGTTCGGCAAAGCAGCCGAAGCGGTCGCCATGGGTCTTTTCGATGGCAGCGATTCCGTGGAAGGAGGAAGCCACTGCCGGAAAACCTTCTTCCGCAGCTTTGTCGCCGAAAGCTTTGTAGATGGGATCGTGCTCTTCGTATTCGTTGTGCTGGGCGGTGCGTAGAAGCTGAACCACGTCGGGATACAGATCTACGGGATACCCGCCGTCAATGTGGATGGTGGTTCCGGAAAGGGAATTTAAGTGGTTGTAGAAGATCTGGGCGTGTTCTCTTTCCTGGTTGGCGGTAAACGTAAAGAGCTGTTCAATCACAGGAAGCCCCTGTTTGCGGGCTTGCTCCGCCGCAAAGGTGTAGCGGTTCCGCGCCTGGCTTTCGCCTGCGAAGGCGCGCATAAGGTTTTCTCTGGTTTCGCTGTTCTTAAATTCTACAGGCATGGCTGAGGTTCTCCTTTTTATTCATTTTTCTGGTAGGCCGCCAGTACAATGTCTCTGCCAAGTTCCTGGCTGAGGGCTTTTTCTGCATCTTTCACTATGGAATAGGCGGTTCCGTTTAAGTGGGCGGTGCTGTAGGAAGCTTGGTCTTCCTCCCGGAGCGCCGCTTCCATCCGGTCTGCTGCCGCTCGGCAGGAGTTCGGAAGCTCCAGGACAGATTCTTTTGGTGTAGTGTGGTTCATGGCTGATTCCTCCTTTGGGAGGTAGTATGTGCCGAAAGAGCAGAGTTTATGAAAAAATGCAGGAAAAGGGATTGAAAAAACGTATTTTTATAAGAGTGGGTCTTGACAGAATATGGTATAATGAATGAAAGAAGGTTGATGCAGTGTATACAGTAGAAAAAGGGTTTCCAAGTACGAAGAATAAATCGGATATTTATTTGAAATTCCCGGCAATACTAAGAGAGAAATTAAGGAATGGTGAAATTGTATTTCCGTCGGCAACGAAGTATTATTTCAAGCCGGAAAGGGCATTTCGGTGTATTGAGCGTGAGGCAGAAGACTTCAGGGAAGTGGATAGAAAGGATTTTAGATCTTATGCAGAGCTTGGGAGAAAGAAAACAAGAGGACAGCGAATTGACACAACAGATCCGGCATATTATGGAGTATCGCTATTTCGGAAAAGAGAAATTGTGGAAAATAAAATGAAATTTCCCAATCCACACAAGAAAATAGCGGAGGGATTTGTTGTGCAGGAGGGGGGTCCGCAGCATACAAATGAGGAGACGGAACATATCTGCTGGTGGCTTTATTCGGAGGCAGATTTGAGTGGATTTCATGTTCATCAAGAGGTGAGAAGATGAGTAAAGAATTATGCTTTCTTATTGAAGGCAAAAATTTGTATATGGAACAAATTTTGGTTGATTATGAAAATGTGCCGATTTTCTATGTCTGTAGCGATGGTGGTAAGGAGTACCTTGTCTTGCGCAGACATATGGATTTGGAATTGTATATCATTGTTGAAATAAGTCTAAAAAATTTGTCGGATATGCTTCATGGGAAGCTTTCCATGCGGGAAGCACTGATGAAAGAGGATAAATTTTGGGCGGTTGATGCAGGAGACGATGTTGAAGAAGATGAAGTAGTAAGGAAGGAAATGTCAGAGATGCCATTACAGGATTTGCCCTATGAGGGAGGGTATTATCAGGTGGCGGATCGGGAAACGGAAATCTATGTACAGCAGATAGACAAAAGAAGGCTGGATAATGATATGTGGGAAAGCCTTTGGCAGTCAGGATGGAATACTCCGGCTGATGTGGATTATAACTGGCTTGTCACGGATTTGCTGGAGCTTGAGATACCAGATATAGCATTTGAAAAATATGTTACTATGTTCAGCAATTCGGTGTGTGCAGTACAGACAAAGCCGTTGCAGACAGATAGTTTTGCGGGAACATATGAGAGGTCAGCAGATCAGGTACTGAAACAACTTGAAAATTTGGAAAAGATCTGTGCCGAAGCTGTAATTGAGGATTTAGCGGATGCAGCCTGAGGAGATGTGAGATGGAAAAAGAAATGGATATCAGAAGTGTTCTAACTTTGGAGAAGCTGCTTTTTGATAAAATAGAGTTTCAAAGAAAGGGTTTTAAAAGTAACCAAGCTATTGAATTTAAAATTGGTGTAACGATTGATAAAAAATCGGATGAGAATGTGTATCGGGTTCATCTTGCATTGGAAGGAAACAAAGAGCAGGAATATACGATAGAGATTGCGGCTATCGGATATTTTTCTTTTGACAATTCTGAAGATTTGTCAGAAGAGAGAAAGAGCACATTAATTAATAAAAATGCGGTGGCTATTATGATGCCGTATCTGCGGAGTGAAGTTTCTCTTTTGACGGCACAGCCAGAAGTAGACTGTGTAGTATTACCGCCTTTTAATGTAAGTAAATTATTGGACCAGGATTAATTGAACGATAAGATAGGGAAGTATGTTGGAGGCCCCGACATACTTTTCTTTTTTTGAAGGCAAAAGAAAAACAGCCGGATATACCGACTGTTTTTAAGAGCACGAGACGGGATTCGAACCCGCGACCCTCGCCTTGGCAAGGCGATACTCCACCACTGAGCCACTCGTGCGTATCTGCTGATTATTACCAGCGACATGATTGATAATACAATAAAAAGAGCCGTTTGTCAACACTTTTTTTGAAAAAATTTCATAAGAAAACAGGTTGAGAATCTTCCCTGTTAATGGTACACTTAAAAGTAGTAAAAAACAGAAGAATGAAATCGGAGGAAAACGGAATATGAAGAAACTGATGGTGAAAAAAGGCTCTACCTGTATGGCTTGTCTGGAGTGCGTGCGGGCTTGTTCCGAAAGCTTCTATAAAGAGTTCGACCCGGACAAAGCGTGTATCCAGATTGTGGAGAAAAAGAGTGTGCGGCCTATGGCATGTCCGCAGTGCGGCAAGTGCGCCGAAGCTTGTGAGGCAGGTGCTATCACCCAGAATGCCAAAGGCGTCTACATGGTAAATAAGAAGCTGTGCACCGGATGCGGAAAATGTGTGGAGGCTTGTCCCTTCGGCCTCATGGTCAAGGCTGAAGCGTCACCCACGGCGTCCAAGTGTATTGCCTGCGGGATCTGTGCGAAAGCCTGCCCCATGGATGTGCTGGAGGTTGTGGAGAGCTAAAGTTTACATAATGGAAATGGAAAAGAGCCGGCCGAAGCAGAACAATCTTGCGGAAGGGCGGTACTGGAAATGCTTTGGGAAACGGCGCAGCTTGCGGGCTGCGCCGTTTCTCCGTGTGGGCCTTGCGGAGCACCAATGAGGTTATCCTGTTCGGCCAGCACTGCACTTTTGAAGTTCTTTTTCTAGGAGCCGTTCTTCCTTATAAGTCAATAGATTTCCAATATGCTGCTTTTCAAAGAACATCTCCTTATTTGCCAGCACAATCATTGCTGCCGCAAAAAAGATAACGATAGTCTCCACGCATTTTGTCTGCGGCGTCATAGCGATTTTTTCCTGCATTGTGTTTACAAACAAATGGAATATGATACAGGCAAGCATGCTGCGGTTATTCTTTACATACACCCATGTTGTTCCCCCGACAGAAAATGAAAAATCTTCTGTAAAGGCAAACTGTTCTAAGGACTGTCCTGCTAATAGAGAAAGCAGAATGGAAAGGGCAACAATCACCATAAACCCGAGGACTGCCGCTAGGATGCTAAGCGGCTGAATACGGTAAAAGCCGATTAGCTTTCTCCTTAAATCTGCTTTTAATGCCTTGTTACCGGAGGTCAATACGGTAATGACCGCTGTTACAGCGGGAGCGGTTAAGCCTAACAGCATCAGAAGAGCGGACATACCGTGATCATCCGCTGATTTACTGATAACTGCCGCAAAAATCCAAATGGTGCATTAGGGCATTTTGCGGTTTATGCACCTGCTGTAAAATTTCCTGATTGAAATTACCGTGACTGCCGTTAAGCGCAAGCATCATTGTTGTGAGCCGCTTAAGCACGGGCACCTCTTTTTGATCTGCAATTTTCCTCGCTTTCTCAACGAATCGTTTCGTCATACGGCTAATCATGGAATCTAAAAGTTATTCTTTCGATTTGAAGTGGTAATAAAGCGTACCCCTGGCAATTCCTGTTTCATTCAAAATGTCGGTTGTACTTGTGTTGTCAAACCCTTTTGTTCCGAATAAATGTTCTGCAGCATCCAAGATCTCATTTTTTCCTTGGTCTGCATCTTTTATTACCCGCATTTGTCTCACCTGTTTTCATTTGAATTATAGACAGACTGTCAGTCTAATATTAACACGGAAAGGTTTTCGTGCTAATTTATTTGGAAGAAACAGGAATACACCGTTTATTACAGACCTTCCGCCGTGTTTCTCCTTATGGAACATTGACAAATGCTTCTCTTTCTGCTATATTCCAAATGTTGATTAATCAACAAGTTTGTTTTCGCGGAACAGGAGAAGAGGTATGGAACGATTTCAGATGCTCTCCGCAGGTGTCAGCCGGATTTATAAGCAGATGCAGAGACTTAAAAAGGAGTATATGGGCGGGCTGGGCATGAAGGGAACTCATG
>ERZ777305.2883-NODE-2883-length-13131-cov-2.755659_pt1 | contig 13131 bp, 9 predicted proteins | sample MGYA00374965_ERZ777305 | MGnify/ENA primary metagenome ERZ777305 (study PRJEB29328, sample SAMD00013331) | mouse gut metagenome | study: EMG produced TPA metagenomics assembly of the Metagenome analysis of fecal microbiota from mouse which was promoted...
AATTAAAGAACTTCCTCAATCAGAAAGACCATATGAAAAATTAGAAATATATGGTGCAAAAAAGTTATCAAATGCAGAACTATTGGCAATAATAATAAAAACTGGTACTAAGGAAGAAACAGCAATATCACTTGCACAAAAAATATTAAATTTAAATCAGGAAAAAAACATAGACAATTTGAGATTTCTTCAAAACGTTAGTATCGAAGAACTTTGTAAGATAAAAGGAATAGGGAAAATAAAAGCAATACAAATAATAGCAACTTGTGAACTAGCACGAAGAATGTCTAAACCAATTAATTCTTTAAAAGTCAAGATTAACAATTCTAAAGATGTATCAAATCTATTAATGGACGAACTAAGACTAGAAAAAAGAGAATTAGTTAAACTATTAATATTAAATTCTAAAAATGTACTATTAAAAATAGTAGATATTGCATTAGGTGGAAGTAATTTTGCGGCATTAGAGCCTAAAATTGTTCTTTATGAACCAATAAAAATGCAAGCACAAAAGATAATCTTAGTACATAATCATCCAAGTGGAGATCCAACACCTAGTAAAGGTGATTACCTAGTAACAGATAGAATATATGAGTGTGCAGATGTAATGGGAATTACATTGGTTGATCATGTTATTATTGGAGATAATAAATTTCAGAGTATTTTTAAGAATAAAAGTGAACATTAATAGCATTTTAAAGTCTCTCTTTTTGTATTTCATTTCTATACGATTTGTATGTACACATTAAAATGCTAAAACTAAGAAATGTTTACTAGCAAATTTTATTAAGTAAAATTTGTGAGAAATATTAGAAATAAATAATTAAGAAAGAAGGATGTAATTAATGAAACTATTTGGGATTGGAGACAAAGATATAGGTATTGATTTAGGTACAGCAAATATGCTAGTTACACTTAAAGGAAAAGGAATTGTATTAAAAGAACCATCAGTAGTTGCAATAGATAGAAAAACAGGAGAAATTATGGCAACAGGTGTAGAAGCAAAGGACATGCTTGGAAGAACACCAGAAAGAATAAAGGCAGTAAGACCATTAAAAGATGGAGTAATAGCAGATTTTACAGCAACACAACTTATGTTGAAAAATATAATATCTAAAGTATCAAAAAAATATAACATAGGAAGACCAAGGGTTGTAGTAGGAGTTCCATCAGGAATTACAGAAGTAGAAGAAAGAGCTGTAGAAGAATCAGTAGTACAAGCAGGAGCAAAAGAAGTATATTTAATAGAAGAACCAATGGCTGCAGCAATAGGAGCAAACTTAGAAGTATCAGAGCCAAGTGGTAGCATAATAGTAGATATCGGTGGAGGAACAACGGAAGTTGCAGTAGTATCTTTAGGAGGAATAGTAGTAAGTAATTCATTAAGAGTAGCAGGAGATGAACTAGACGGAGATATAGTTAGCTATATAAAAAAAGAAATAAATTTAGCAATAGGGGAAACAACAGCTGAGGAAATAAAAATGGAAATTGGATGTGCAATGCCATTAATGACAGAGCAAACAAAAGAAATAAGAGGAAGAGATTTACAAACAGGACTTCCAAGAAATGTAATAATAACATCAACACAAGTGCAAGATGCTATGGCAGAATCTGTAAATGAAATAGTTGAAGTAGTAAAAGCAACCTTAGAAAAAACACCACCAGAGTTAGCTTCAGATATAATGGAAAAAGGAATTGTATTAGCAGGTGGAGGAGCATTAATTAAAAACTTAGATAAACTATTAAGCGAAAAAACAGGAATGCCAGTTTATGTTGCAGAAAATCCACTTGACTGTGTAGTTAAAGGAACAGGAAAAACACTAGAAGATTTAGATAAATTAAGAAGTGTATTAATAAATGCAAGAAAGAGAAGATAAAAGAAAGGATAATTGGTATGTATAAAAAAAATACAGGTGTTATGGGAATAATAATAACAATAGTAATATTAATATTATTAGTTATTTTATCTAATATAAACATAGAAAAGTTATCTCACATAGAAAACATTTTTACAGTAGTAATAATGCCTGTACAGAATGGATTAACATACCTAAAGCAAAAAATAGCTGGGAATGATGAATTTTTTTCAGATATATCTACTTTAAAACAAGAAAACGAAGAACTAAAAAATAAAAATGCTGAATTAGAGAGAAACTTAAGAGAATATGAAATATTAAAATCTGAAAATCAAACATTAAAAGAATATATGAATTTAACACAAAAATACGCAAATTATTCAACAAAGGCAGGATATATAATAAATAAAGATGTTACTAATTATAATAGTACATTTATAATAAATATAGGAAAAAAAGATGGAATAGAAGTAAACATGACAGTTATATCAGATAAAGGTTTGGTAGGTCATATAATATCAACCACAGATAGCACATCAAAAGTACAAACTATAATTGATACATCTAGTTCATTAAGTGCAATAATGAGTACCTCTAGAGATTCCTTAATATGTAAGGGAACTCTAGAGGAAAAAAACTGTTTAAGAGCGACATATATTCCAACTACGGCAAATATTGTTCAAGGAGATAAAATAGAAACTTCAGGAATGGGAGGAATATATCCTAAAGGAATATTAATAGGAACAATAAAAAGTATAGAAAACACAAAAAATATTACAGATAGATATGCAATAATCAAACCAGCAGTTGATTTTGATAAAGTAGAAACTGTACTAGTAATAACAAACGAATAAGAATATTTTAATTAAAAATTATATTAGCTTATTCACCAAAATACTGCTTACTAAGGAGGTTCAATTGAAAAAAACAGTAATTGTAATATCAATATTTATAACATTCTTAATAATATATTTTTTACAATCGAACTTATTCAACTGGTTTACTATAGCAGGAATATCTCCAAATTTGTTTGTAATAATGGCATTATTTTTGGGGCTATTTTTAGGAAGAAGCCGAGGGATACCTATCATATTAGTAATAGGGATATTTTTAGATTTTTTTATTGGAAAAAAAATTGGAACTTCGGCAATAATGCTTGCTTGTGTAGTATTAATTGCAGGATATTTTGAGCAAAACTTTTCAAAAGATAGTAGAATAACAATTTTACTTATGACAGCAGGAGTAACTCTAATATATGAAGTAGGAATGTATTTATTAAATATTATTTTTGTAGGAACTACATTAGAAATATTGCCATTTATGAAAATACTATTAATAGAAACTTTGTATAATGTAATATTAACCATTATATTACATCCATTAATTCAAAAACTTGGATATTGTATAGAAGAAACATTTAAGGAATCACGAATACTTACAAGATATTTTTAATTTATGAAGGAGGTTAAAATTTGAGAGAACAAAAACAGTCAAACATAAGATTAAGATATAATATATTAACTGTTTTTACATATATAATAGGAATAATATTATTAATTCAATTATTTAATCTTCAAATAATTCATGGAGCAGAATATAGGCAAACATCAAATACAAGATTAACTAGAGAAAGTGTACTAAAAGCAGCTAGAGGAAACATAAAAGATAGTAGTGGAATAAGCTTAGCACAAACAGGAACAGCATATACACTAGAAATGTATAAGACAAAAATAGATAATAACACATTAAATAATACAATATTAAATATGATACAAGTTTTAGAACAAAATCAAGATAAATATGTAGATGAATTTCCAATAAATATAAATCCATTTAGTTTTACACAAGAAGATATAGATAAACAAAAAAATTGGAAAAAAACATATAAAATAAATGAAGATGCTACACCAGAAGAAGCCTTTTATGTTTTCAAAAATAAATATGCAATTGAAAATGATAATATAGAAGAAATAAGAAAAATAATATCAATAAGATATCAAATTTCTAAGGAAGGATATAGTTCTACAAAATCAATACAAATTAGTTCTAATATAAGTGCAAAAAGTAGAGACATTTTTAATGAACAAAATGATAAATTTCCAGGAATTAGTATATTAGTGCAGCCAATTAGATCATATCCAAAAGGAAATCTAGCATCACACATATTAGGATATACATCAAAAATAGGTCAAGAAGAATTAAAAGAAGAATTAGAAAAAGGAAATGATTATACTAGAAACGATTATTATGGAAAAGCAGGAATTGAAAGAGTTGCAGAAAAATATTTAAAAGGACAAGATGGAATAAAACAAATAGATATGGCAGTTGATGGTACAATAACAGATGAATATATTCAAGAGCAAGCAATACAAGGCAAGGATGTAATACTATCTATAGATGCTAGGTTGCAAGAAGTAACACAAACAGCACTGAAGAACAACGTAGAGGGCATAAGAAATGGGGAATATGGGGCATCAAATCAATCAGATGCAACAGGTGGAGCCATGGTAGTAATGGATGTACAAACTGGAGATATACTTGCAATGGCAAGCTATCCAGATTATGAACCATCAAAATTTATATTTGGAATAGATTCACAAACATGGAAGGAATATTCAGAAGAAACGAAAGCTATAAGAAACAAAGCTGTATCAGAGACATATTCGCCAGGTTCAATTTTTAAAATGATTACAGCAATTGCAGGTTTAGAAACGGGAACAATTACAACTACAACGAGAATAAACGATACAGGAGTATACCCATACTGGGACCATCCAGCATGTTGGATATGGAACAGTTATCATAGAGGACATGGATATTTAAATGTTTCAGGAGCAATTCAACATTCATGCAATTATTTCTTTTATGATATAGGCTACAGAATGGGAATAGATAATTTAGTAAAATATGAAAAATATTTTGGTTTAGGTTCAAAAACAGGGGTAGAATTACCAGCAGAGTCAGTAGGACAAATTGCAGGACCAGAAACAAGCAAAAGGCTTAATACTCAGTGGTATGCTGGAAATACATTATCAGCTGTTATAGGACAGGAAAATAATAAATTTACTCCAATACAAATGGCAAAATATGCAAGTATGCTTGCTAATGGAGGAAAAAATATAAAGCCAACAATTATAAAAGCAATACAAAATTCAGATGGTACAAATATTCCAAAAGAAGAATATGAATCATATTTTAATGAAACATTAGGAATTACAAATGAAATAGAAAATTTGTCAATTAACCCACAAAATTTAGAAGCTATTAGAGAAGGAATGAAATCTGTTACTAGTGAAAGTGGAGGTACAGCATATTCAATATTTAAAAATTTCAATATAGAAGTAGGAGGAAAAACAGGTTCAGCTCAAACTGGAACAGTAGATGAAAATGGTAAAAAAATTACACATGCATGGTTTTTAGGTTTTGCACCATTTGATAACCCAGAAATAGCAGTAGTAATATTAGTTGAAAATGGAGGACATGGAAGTACAACAGCATATGCAGCAAAAGATGTTATGGAGCAATACTTTGGAATGAATGATGAAAGAATAGATGAAGGGACTTCAGCAGAGCCATATGCACAAGTTCAAAATTAAGAAAGAAGGATGTAAAATGATAAATAATTCAGCTACAATAACACTTGGACAAGAGAATATAACAATAAAAATAAAAGAAATAGCAAATCAAACAGATATAATAAGCTGTTTAAAGGAGAAAATACCAGAGCTTAGAAGATTATATAAAGAAGAAAGAACACCAATTATCGTTACAGGAAAAGTTCTTAAAAATAAAGAAATGGATGAAATAAGGCAAATGATACAAGCTCAAATAGATGTAAAAATAGAATTTGATAGTCCAAACGTACTTGGATTATATGGAATAAAAAAAGCATTTACACAAGAAATAGAATTATCAGAAACCATGTTTCACAAAGGCTCATTAAGAAGCGGACAGAAAATAGAATTTGATGGAAGTATTGTAATAATGGGTGATGTAAATGCAGGATCAGAAATAATTGCAAGTGATAATGTAGCTGTTGTTGGAACTTTAAGGGGAACAGCACATGCAGGAGCAAAAGGAAATAAAAAAGCGATAATATCTGCAAATAGTATAGAATCAACACAATTGAGAATAGCCAATATTATAAAAGAAATAGAAAACGAAGATGATACAAGAAAAACATATGCTTATGTAGAAGAAGATAAAATTATTTTAGAATAAACAATTCTTCTAAACAATACAATACTATAAATAAATATAATTATTTCTTGTTCGTTGTTGTCGAAGCCTCCCATTATAACCATACTGTATGTCGGCTTCTTCAATCGCACTCGCAACAATGTTGCTCGTTTGGTCGCTACGCCTCACTTCGAAATTTTAATTATATTTATTTATAGTATTGTATTGTTTAGAATAGGAGTATTTTTTATTAAGATATTTAACTAAGCAATAACAAAATTAGAGTAACAAATAAACTTTCATCTTTAACTTCTTCCTTGTATAAAAAGTAAATTAAAACAATAAGTAAAATATCATCAAAATATAATTTAATACCAAAAATATCAAAAATAGGAGATCCATTAGAATCTTCTTTTTTTGAATCAGAATCTAAATTAGAATTATTATTTTGCGTAGAAGAGGTATCTTTTTTGGAATCATTAGGAGATACATTCTTATAATTATTAGGTATATAAGATGAGTTTGGAACTCTATAAAAGTTATTTCTTTTATATCGGTTATATGTATTATAATTATAAAAAGGCAATGAAAAATATGGCATTCTTTTACATTCCTTTCCTAACTATTATTAGAATCTTTAGTTTTGCTAGAATTCAAAACGTCAATTATACTAGTCATATTAAAAATTTGTATATACTGTTCAATTTTGTTTTTTCTACTTTCTTTTAAATATGGCTTTAAGGAAAGTAATAAATTACTTCTAGGGTCGTTTTTATTATTCATTTTTTCCATTATACTTTTAATCTTAAGTATTGTTTCAAAATCGATATTATTTGAGCTTGTATTATTAGAAGAGGTATTAGAATTGTTAGAATTATTAAACATATTTACTATGTTAGAAATACTATCTGCATTAATTGATGGATTTGTTCCGAGTATTAGAAGTATCACTATTAGAATTGTTAGAGTTATTAGAATTATTTTTTATATTATTAATAATATTTTTTACATCATCTGGAATTGTACCATTATTCATCATAGAGTTTAAATTGTTTAACAAATTAGACATATCAGGTGAATTATTTTCCAAAATTAACATCCCCTTCCACTTTGATAACAATATTTGAAAAATTTATACTAATAATATATGCAAATAGAAATAAATTGTTCCTACAATTCTTATAATATGAAAAGCTTTTTGTGCGTAAGATATTAGTAGATATTTATTAAAAATGTAATAATAATTTAATTTTAAAATAATACTATAGAAATTATTTTGAAGAATTGTTACTCCGTAAGGATTACCGTATAAAATATATGTAATATAGTATATTTATAAATTGAAAAATTATTAAAAAAAATGTAAAATTATATAGAATAATATATAAATATGGGAGATGTAATTATAAAAAATACAATTTTTATGAAAAATTACGCAAAAGTTTACATATTTTGCAATAAAAAGATTGAAAAACAGCTTAAAATGAGGTATAATAAAGATTGAGAACATAAAATATGGGAGGAATTACTATGAAAAAAAGTTTGATAAGTAAAATTTTAGCTTCAATGCTTGTAATAACACTTACAAGTGCTAATTTTTTGCTATTAGGAATGTATGCATCAAAAACATATGCAATATCTGATGTGTTATCAGCACAATCTCAAAAAACAAGCAATGAAAATGTTGAATTTGATGTATATTTCAAAAATTCAAAAGGAGAAAATACTCATACTATTACTAAAGATATTAATGACCAAGACAATAAAATGTTTATTTGGTTAAAAGTACAAAAAGGGTATATAAAAAATGCACAAATTAAATTAATGGCAGAAGAAGGCTTATCAAATGTAAGATTTACAAATACAAATAAACCTTCTGAATTAATAAAAGGAATAGATGAAAATAACAATATAGTTGAGTTAAAACAAATAGACAGAAATTCAGAAGTTGTTATTGAAATACCAATAGAATTTAATAAAGAAGATAAATATGATGTACTTAACTTAGCAAAAGAGAATATTGCTAAGTTATCAGCAATATTTGTTAGTGATAATGGAAAAGAAAGAAATATTACAGGCTCTGTAAAAACGAAAGTAGAAATTGATGCAGAAGCAAATGCAGACATAGAACAAAAAGTTGCAACAGTTATTCCATATACATTACAAAATTCAAAAGGATTAGTAGTACAAACAATAATTAGCACTGGATTAGAAAATAACAACTTACCAGTACAAGAAACTAATTTAACAGTAAAAGTTCCTGAAATAAATGGAGTAAAGCCAAAACGTGTTAATGTAACAGCTAACTCAACAATGGCAACCAATGGACAAGATGGAATAAACTTTGGAAAAGAAAATTGGAATTATGATGAAGAAAAAAGTGAAATAAATATAATTGTAAAAAATGAAAAAGATTCAAACAATATAGTATCATGGAAAAAGAATTGTAAAGATGAATATGTTGTAACATATATATTTGAAGAAGAAATAGACACACCATTTTCAATATCACAAAATGCAAAAGTAACAATAACAACATATAATAATGAAATAGCTAAAAATGAAATTTTACAACAAATACAAATAGAAGATAGTATTGGACAAATTGTATATAACAGTATAAATTCTATTACAAACAAATTAAGTAAAGGAAATTTATACTCAAAATCTGAAAGAGACAATAAATATAAAGTAGCACAAAATATTGATATAGCAAATAATGAATTAGTAGATGAAATAGTAATTAAAAATATACAAGATAAATTTGTTGATGAAAATGGAAAAGAATACGTAACATCAATAAAAGATACAAATTATACATATTATCAAAAAACAACTATTTCAAAAAAGAATTTTGAAAATGTATTAGGAGCAGAAGGAAAAATAATTATTAAAGATACATTAAATAATAAATTAGTAGAATTTAATAAAGATACAGCAGTAGATGAAGAAGGAAAGTTTGTATTTAATTATGAAGACATAAATGTAAGTGAAATTACAGTAACTCTATCAAAGCCAATATCAGAAGGAAGAATAATACTAAATCATGAAAAAACTTTAAAAGGTAACATTCCATATTCTAGAGCACAAATAGAAAAATTTAGAAACATAAAGGTAGAGTCAAATGGAATTTCTACTATAAATAATATTGAAATAGCAAAAAATAATGATAGTTCTAATATGAAATTAGTAGAGCCACAAACAAGAATAGAAGCAAGTGCAAGCACAAACAATTTATCAACAGTTATTGAAAATGAAAATGTTGAAATGAGAGTTGTATTAAAAACAAATGATATAGACTGTGACTTATACAAAAATCCAATAATAGAAATAGTACTTCCAAATTATATTGAAGATATAAAATTAAATGCCATAAACTTATTATTTAGCGAAGAATTAGAAATAGCAGATTATAAAATAACTAGAAACAGCAACGAAGAAGTAGTAATAACAATAATGTTAAAAGGTGAAGAAACAACATATAGTACAGATTCATTTACAAAAGGTGCTAATATCATAGTAGATGCAAACATAAAACTAAAAGAATTAACACCAACACTAAAACAAAATGCAAAAATATATGTAACAAATCAAAATGTAACAACATATGAAAATGAAGAAAAGTCTAAAGGTTATACACAAGTAGAACTAAATTCAGTAGCACCAGTAGGAGTTGTTACAACAAATACAGTTTCTTCTTATAATAATGCAAAAGATGTTGTAACATCAATAAGTGGAAAAGAAGCAGTAGGAAAGTTAGATTTAGCTTCAAATGCACAAACAGCATTAATATCAATGAATATAATAAATAACAATGAAAAACCAATAGAAAACATAAGTATATTAGGAAGAGTACCATTTGAAGGAAATAAAGATGTACTAACAAACAAAGATTTAGAAACAACATTAAATGCACAAATTAAAAGCAATATTATATCTGCAGGAATTGATTCTTCAAAAGTAGAGGTATATTATAGCCAAAATGCACAAGCAACAAAAGATTTACAAGATGCAAATAATGGATGGACTAAAAGCTTAGATGTAAATTTAGTAAAATCATACTTAATAGTAATAAAAGATTATAAAATGGAAACAGGAGAAATTATAGGATTTGGTTATAACATAGGTATACCAGAAAACCTAAATTATAATAAAACATTAGCATCAAACTATGCTGTATATTATAATGAACAACAAGAAGAAACTGTAAATAAACCTGTTCAAGTTGCTGGTGCAACTCCAGTAACATTAACAACAGGAGAAGGAATAGAAGTTGAGACAAACCTTAGTGCGAATATACAAGGAGATATAAAAGAAGGAGAAAGAATAAAATATACATTAAGCATAAAAAATATAGGAAATAAAGATGCAAATAATATAACAGTAAAAGTACCAATACCAGAAGGAACAATATATACAAGATATATGACATCTGAAGAATATGAAGAAGAATATCAAGAATATGTAGAATCAGGTTATGTAGATTTTCATGATATAACAGAATATGTTAAAACAATAGATACTATAAAACCAAATGAAACTCTAAATGTTGAATTTGATTTAAAAGTTAAATCAATGTTAGATACACCAATAGAGCAATTTGTTGAAACATATGCTATAGTAGAAGCACCAAAATTACAAAATAGCATTCATACTAATACAGTAAAATCTAAAATTGTTGAAGGGTATATAACAGCAGAGATGAAAACATTCCCAACTGAAGCAAATGGATTGTTAAAAGAAAATGATACAATAACATATACAGTAGAATTAAAAAATGTGAGCCAAAAAGATAGAACTAATGTAAAAGTTCAAATGAAAGTACCAGATGGAACAACATATAAAAATGCATATGGTTCAGGGTTTGGTAATAATAAAATAGATGAACTTCAATATGACAAAAATACAAGAGTTGTAACATATACTATACAAAAAATAGAAGGGCAAGAACCATTTAATGTTAAATTAGAGGTTATTGCAGATAAATTAGAAGATGGTACATACGAAAGAACATTCAAAAATCAAGCAACTGTAACTTGTGCAGAAACAACTAAAATAGTAACTACAAATGAAGTACATAATGAAATAAAGCTTGCAGTATTAAATGTAACATTTAGTAATAATAAAGGTGAAGCACAAATAACAGATAATGACCAAATTGAATATTATATAAGAATAGATAACAAAACAAGTGGTTTAGCAAAAAATGTAGAAATAATAGATTATATGCCAGAAGAATTTGTATACCAAGGAGCAACCATTTCAATAGATGATGGAATTACATCATCTAAAAGTTCATCAGGAAGAAAAGCAACACTTAAATTAGATATACCAGAAGGTAAAACTGCGAAAATAACACTTAAAATGGATATAAAATCATTAACAGAAGCACAAATAAAAGAAGTAGAAAATAAAATAGAAGTTAAGTGTACAGGAATTGGATATTCTAGACAACATACAACAAAGCACGTAATAAAAGCAACATCAAATATAGTTAATAATTCAGGAGATAATCAAACAACCAATAATAATAAATATAATATTTCTGGTACAGCATGGATTGATGATAATAAAAATGGTAGAAAAGATGAACAAGAAGATATTATTCCAGGAATGGAAGTAATACTAATGAATGCAGACAGCGGAAAAATAGTAAAAGATGAATCTGGAAATACATTAAAAAAAGTAACTAACGAAAAAGGAAGTTATACATTTGAAAACTTAGAAAAAGGAAGTTATATAGTAGTATTCTTATATGATGTAGCAGAATTTGATGTAACAACATATAAAAAAGAAGGATTAAATGAAGCAGAAAATTCAAATGCAGTAACGATGACATTAAATATAGATGGAACAAATAGAATAACAGCAATTTCAGACAAATTATCATTATATAGTTCAAATATCTACAATATAAATATAGGTTTATATGTAAATCAAAAATTTGACTTAAGATTAGACAAAACAATAACTAAAATAAGTGAAACATCGTCAAAAGAAACAAAAGAACATACATACAATAACCTAAAAGTTGCAAAATTAGACTTAAAATCAAAAACAGTAAAAAATACAACAGTAGTTATTGAATATAAAATAAAAGTAACAAATGAAGGTGCAGTTGAAGGATATGCTAAAAAAATAGTAGATTATATACCACAGGATATGAAATTTAATGCAGAATTAAATAAAGATTGGTATGTTGGAGAAGATGGAAATATATATTCTACTGCTTTAGCCAATACAATTTTAGAACCAGGTCAAAGTCAAGAACTAACACTATTATTAACAAAAACAATGACAGAAAATAACACAGGTATAGTTAATAATAATGCAGAAATATATGAAAGTTACAATGATTTTGGAATAAAAGATTACGATTCAACAGCTGGAAATAATGTTCAAGATGAAGATGACCAAAGTTATGCAGATGCAGTACTAGGAATAAAAACTGGTGAAGTATATGTATATACTTTAATAACATTAATTACAATATGTATATTTGGATTAGGAATATACTATATTAATAAGAAAGTTTTACGAAAGATACAATAAAGAAAGGAGGGAAAAATATGAATAAAAAAATAAGCATAGGAATAATAACATTTTTTATAATAATGCTAATGACATCTGTTGTACATGCTGCACCACCTGAAGAATTTGATTTCGTAGATGATGGAGGATTATTTGCAACAATTCAAATAGATGGATGTTGGATTATGTGTATAGAAAAAGGTGGCTCATTAAAAACCACAACATATACAGGTTCACCATATGAAAAGGGATATTCGGTTCAAGTGTGTCCTAATAGTTCTAGTACAACAGCACCAACAACATGGTCAGGTATAAAATATCAATCTCACTTTGTAAAAGCGAGTGAAATACCAATAACAGAACACCAAGATGCTAGATATGCACTTATCCACGCTCCTAGTATTGATACAGCACAAACTATACTATGGACACTAGCAATAAATGGAGGAAGAGATTTTTACTATGATTCTGCGCTTAAAGAAGAAGCAGTAGCTTATGGAGAATTTTATAATAAAGTTCAAGCAGCAGGTGGATATAAACCAAAAGATACAACAGATTATAGTAA
>ERZ777305.2885-NODE-2885-length-13121-cov-3.538803_pt1 | contig 13121 bp, 16 predicted proteins | sample MGYA00374965_ERZ777305 | MGnify/ENA primary metagenome ERZ777305 (study PRJEB29328, sample SAMD00013331) | mouse gut metagenome | study: EMG produced TPA metagenomics assembly of the Metagenome analysis of fecal microbiota from mouse which was promoted...
ACTAGCAAAAGCTACGGCAATCGAAATTCCTGTTGCATATTTATAGACATAAAATGGGGTATAAAAGTGGGGTATTCTTTCCCATTCATAACGAATCAAATCATCGCTTACAACACCATCCCCATAATATAGACGATTTAATTCATAATAAGTATTACTAAATTCTTTTTCTGTTAATGGAACGCCATTTGCTTCTTTTTCATGCATCAACATCTCAAATTCCGCAAACATGGTTTGACGATAAATGGTTGCCCTTACATTGGATAAAAATTTGGTTAAAATAATAATCTTTTCATTCTTACTCTCTGCATGTTGATACATATATTCATTTAATAAAACTTCATTGACAGTAGATGCAATTTCAGCAGAAAAGATTGGATAAGAATAATAAACAGAAGGTTGATGCTTAATCGAATAATAATAATGCATGGCATGTCCTAACTCATGCGCAGCTGTTGAAACAGAACCTAATCTTCCATAGTAGTTGAGCAGTACATAAGGATGCGTTTCATAACTGGCAGTACAATAGGCACCTGATTTTTTATTTTGCGTTGGATAAACATCTACCCACCCACTTTCTAATCCTTTTTTTAAATCCATTACATATTGTTCTCCTAGAGGTTTTAAAGCTTCTAAAATGATTTCTTTTGCTTCTTCATAGGAATAAGTTTTATTCTCTTCCGCTACTACATCCACATAAATATCATACATATGCAGTTCCTCTAATCCAAGCATATGTTTTTTAAATTCCATAAAATCATACATTTTATCTAAATTTTTATGTACAGTATCGATTAAATTATGATAAACAGATAGACTAATATTGTCATCATATAAACTTGCTTCTAATGAACTATTATAATGATGTACCTTACTTTGAAATAAGGTTGCTTTAATTTGTCCTTTTAAAGTGGCAGAAACGGTATTTTTGATACCCTCCCAATAATGGTATAAGGTCTCGAAGGCATTTTTTCTAACTTCTCTATTTTTGCTTTCAATATAAACACTATAGTTTTCATTAGTAAGTTCCACTTCTTGATTTTCTTCATTTCTAATTTTACCATAATGCACATCGGCATTATCTAAATGTGTGAATACTTCATCTGGAGTATCTAAGGCATTAGAAGCCATGGCAATAATTTCTTCTTCTCGTTCTGTTAAGGTATATTTTTGAAAACGATATACTTTTTCCAAATCAAAACGGTATAATTCTAATTTGGGATTTTCTTTTAAATATTGTTCTACTACAGTATATGGTGTTTTTAACATTTCAGGTCCAATGAAAGAGGTTTCTTCTCCAACACGTTCTAATAAATGCATTACTTTCATTTTCAGTGCTTGGGCATCCGAATTGGTGGTATCCTCATCCAAATATAATAGTACATAAATTCCCACTTTTTCGAGTAACCGCGATAACTGGTCGTGAAGTTCATAGAATGCATATAAAGTTGCACTATCTTGCATAATTTTTCCTTTATAAGAAACGAGTTTTTTCGTTTGCTCTTCAATTTCATTTAAAGCTTCTAATACTTCTGCTTCACTACTGTAAATTGCCTTTAAATCCCATTTGTACTTCGCTTCAATTTCACTTCTTGTTTTTATCTGTTCCACTTTTATTCTCCATTTCTTTTAGATAGGATGAAAGTTCTAGTTTCCTAGAACTTCTCACCTATTTTTCTTCGAATTCAGCATCGATTACATCGTCATCTTTTTTATCAGTTGATTCTGTTTTATTTTCTTCTGATGCATGGGCTTCCTGAGCAGCTTTGGCAGCTTCTTCATATACTTTTGTCGCAAATGCCATAGCGGTTTCTTGTAATTTGTCTTTTTTCGTCTTAATATCATCTAGATTATCTTTTTCCAAAGCTTCTTTTAATTCTTTAATTTCAGTTTCTGCTTTTTCCTTGTCTTCTTTACTGATTTTATCTCCTAAATCTTTGATTGATTTTTCAGTTTGGAAAACAAGTTGTTCTGCTTCATTACGTGTTTCTGCTTCTTCTTTACGTTTTTCATCTGCTTCTTTATTTGCTTCTGCTTCTTTTACCATCTTATCAATTTCTTCATCTGTTAATGAAGTAGATGATGTAATCGTAATAGATTGCTCTTTGTTAGTTCCCAAGTCTTTTGCTTTTACATTGACGATACCATTGGCATCAATATCAAATGTAACTTCAATTTGAGGAACACCTCTTGGAGCAGCTGGAATATTGGTTAATTGGAATCTTCCTAATGTCTTATTGTCGGTAGCCATTGGACGCTCTCCTTGAAGTACATGGATGTCTACAGCAGGTTGATTATCTGCAGCTGTTGAGAATACTTGTGATTTACTAGTAGGTATCGTTGTATTTCTTGGGATTAATACAGTCATTACATTACCCATTGTTTCAATTCCAAGTGATAATGGTGTTACATCAAGTAAAACGATATCTTCTACTTCTCCTGTTAAGACACCACCCTGAATGGCAGCACCCATTGCGACAACTTCATCTGGATTTACACCTTTAGAAGGTTCTTTTCCAAGTTCTTGTTTAATTAAGTCAACAACTTTTGGAATACGTGTAGATCCACCTACCAATAAAACTTTATCAATGTCATTTTTGGTTAAGTTCGCATCTTTTAAGGCATTACGAACTGGTTCTAATGTAGAAGTCAATAAATCATCTACCAATTCTTCAAATTTTGCTTTTGTTAATGTAACCGCTAAATGGATTGGTCCATTTTCACTTTGCGTAATAAATGGGATAGATACTTCTGTAGAAGACATTCCAGATAAATCTTTTTTGGCTTTTTCAGCAGCATCTTTGACTCTTTGCATTGCCATTTTATCACTTGTTAAGTCAATTCCGTTTTCCTTCTTGAATTCACTCACTAAGTGATCCATTACTCTTTGATCGAAGTCATCTCCACCTAAATGGTTATTTCCACTGGTTGATAATACTTCATATACACCGTCTCCTAATTCAAGGATAGAAACATCGAATGTACCTCCACCTAAGTCGTATACAAGAATTTTTTCATTTTTATCTTGTTCCATACCATACGCTAAGGCTGCAGCTGTTGGTTCGTTGATAATTCTTTCAACTTCTAATCCAGCAATTTTTCCTGCATCTTTGGTTGCTTGTCTTTGGGCATCATTGAAGTAAGCTGGTACCGTAATAACGGCTTTATTTACCTTTTCTCCTAAATATGCTTCTGCAGTTTTCTTTAAGTCACTTAAAATCATGGCAGATACTTCTTGTGGTGTATAATCTTTTCCATTTGCATGGACTTTTTCATTTGTACCCATTAATCTTTTAATCGAATAAATGACTTCTGGGTTCGTAATCATTTGGTTTTTCGCTTTGACACCAACGATAATTTCTCCATCTTTTCCAAATGCAACAACAGATGGAGTCGTACGATTTCCTTCGGCATTGGCGATAACTTTTGTTTCACCACCCTCACGTACAGCAACACAACTATTGGTTGTTCCTAAATCAATTCCTATTATTTTACTCATATATATTCACCTTTCCTTTATTCACTTACTTTGACCATGGCTGGTCTGATTACTCTATCTTTGAGTAAATATCCTTTTTGTAATACTTCTAATACTTGACCAGATTCTACGCCCTCTACCTTTTCTGTTAGAACTGCTTCATGGTAGGTTGGGTCAAATGGTTTATTCACACCATCAATTGCTTTTACTTCAGCACCCTCTAAAATATTGGTTAAATTGCAATAAATCATTTTAAATCCTTCTAAGAATTTAGAAACTTGATCATCTAGATTGTTGTCATCCATCTTAATGGCTCTTTCAAAATTATCGACAACAGGTAACAGTTGTTTTACAATGTCTTCATTGCTATATTTTAGAATACGAGACATCTCTTCATCTTTTCGTTTACGATAATTGATTAATTCTGCTTTGTCTCGCAAGTTTTTATCTTCTAATTCTTTTACTTGTTGTTCTAACTCTTCTATTTTTTGTTTCTGTTTGTCCTTTTTATTCTTTTTTTCTTTTTTCTTATCTTCGCCACTTGTCCCTTCTTCACATTCACAATCTTGTTCACAAGTACATTCTTCGCATTCACAAGTATGTTCTTCCTGCTTGCACTCGTCACAGTGGCATTTCTCTTCACATGCACAATTTTCTGTTTCTTCACAATGACATGTTTCGTTCTCCATTTTGGTTCCTCCTTTATTCATTGATATGGTCTTTGATAAATTCTAACAATGTTGTCACACGATCATATTCCATCCGTTTAGGTCCAATCAAAGCAATCGTTCCTTCCACTCCATCGACAGAATAGTTGGTCTTAATAACAGTTACATCTTCATCAAAAGTATTTTCACTTCCAATATAAATATTGATATCAGATGCATCGTCACCATCTTCCACAACACTTTGAATGAATTCCTTATCCTCAAATTTGTCTAAGATATTACGAATTTTATCGGCATCATTAAACTCTGGTTGTTTTAAAATATTACTTGGTTTCGTAATATGTACACTTGGTTCTTCCTGTAAATCAGTCAGTACATTATATAGGGCATCATAGATGGCACGCTGTTGTCTTACAGAATTGCCAATTTGCGGTTTGACTTCAAATTCTAGTTTGACACTCACTTCATCTAGTTTTGTTCCCACTAAAAATTTGTTAATCAAATCGACAGTTTGTTTGATTTCAATTGCAGATACTTTTTCTTCTATAGCTACATTTTTGTGTTCCACATGACCTTTATCAGTTACCACAATTGCCACCATGTTGTTTTCATCAATGGGAATTGCTTCTATTTTACTAATTCTATTTTCCTTAGAAGAAGACCCTAATACAATTGATGTGTAATTGGTAAGATCTGAAATAATTTCCATACTTTTGGCAATCGCATCACTTAAGATTAACGATTGATTTCTAAAAACTGTCTGTAGCTTTAACATATCATCCCCTGTTAATTCTTTCGGTTGCATAATATGATCGACATAATAGCGGTATCCTTTTTCACTTGGTACACGTCCTGAAGAGGTATGTGTTTTTTCTAGCAAATTCAAATCTTCTAATAAACTCATTTCATTCCTTATGGTTGCACTAGAACATTTGAGTGCTTTACATAGTGACTTTGAACTTACTGGTTTTGCTATTTTAATATAATTTTCTACAATTAATTTTAATAACTCTTCTTGCCTTTTGCTTAACAATTACATCACCTCTAGCAAACTCTTTATCTGACTGCTACTTCATTATAGTATATTCTATTAGCATTGTCAATATGTGTGTGCTAATAAATTTATTTTTGACATATTTCTATATCTTTATGTATTCAATTATCTATGTTTATACAAAAGAAAACAAACTTTGATGTTTGTTCCTATATATTTAAGTTGCTTTACTAATTCCTTTTAATTTTCGAATGACTTTTTTCTCAATTCGCGAAATGTAAGATTGACTGATACCTAAAACTTGAGCAACATCTTTTTGGGTCATTTCTTTTCCAGACTTTAGTCCATATCGTAATGTCATAATTTCCCTGTCTCTATCATTTAATTTGGCAATCTCACTATGTAACATCTTCTTTTCCGTTTCTTCTTCTAATCCCTTAGTTACAATATCACTTTCTGTTCCCAAAATATCTTCTAAATGAAGTTCATTTCCTTCTGAATCATAACTTAGACTATCTTCAAAACTAATTTCCGTTCTTCTTTTTTTATTTTTTCTTAAAAACATTAAGATTTCATTATCGATACAGCGAGATGCATAGGTTGCCAATTTGATATTTTTGTCTAGTTTATAGGTATTGACTCCTTTGATTAAACCAATTGTTCCAATACTGACTAAATCTTCTAAATCAATTCCTGTATTTTCATATTTTTTAGAAAGAAAAACAACCAGTCTTAAATTGTGTTCAATTAACTTACTTCTTGCCTCAATATCTCCATTCATAGAACGTTCAACAAAAAGTACCTCTTCTTCTTTCGTTAAAGGTTCTGGTAGTTTATCTGCACTGCCAATGAAAAAGATATTTTCTTCTTCGCAAAAAATTCTTGTAATCCATTGCATTATTTTTTTGATCATATTGATTCCTCCATTAATTTAGGCTGCAACAAACAATCAATACCTTCCATCTGAATCGGATGATTACACAAACCAATCCATACACGATTACAACTACACTTTCCAACAATCTCAAATGTATCTGCACGAATACATGGTATCATTGTACTCTCCTCTATGGTATGCACAGGAACTAAAATATATTCCTTATTTTCATTCATGATGACTTTTTCTTTATCAATTAAAACAACAGGATCATGGAAATAGGGTTCTGTTAAGCGATTTCCAGTATCCATAAATGCTTTCCAATGATACCTTTTTGAACCAATTGTAACATTGACTGAATAAGTATTTGCATAAAAATTCTTTAATCGCATTCCTTGTTTTACATAAGCATAAAGAATAATGGGAGATGAAATGATTAAAAAAACTACATTGACACTAAGTCCATTATGAAAGAAAACAAGTCCCTGTTGTTTATAAGAAAATTGTACATTTAAAAAATATAAAAAACCTCCTAAAATCATACTTGCTGTATAAAGATAAAATATATTTTGAAAAAAGTATCTTCTGTTCTTATAAGAAAATGTAACAAGTATCATTCCCATACTGATTAATACCTTTAATAGGAATAGAAGAAAAGAAGTCATTGGGATAAATAAAGAAAAAATACTGAGTCCCCCAAGTAAGGCTCCTAAAAAGATTTTTTTGATGGATACATTTCTTCTTAATAGATAAGAAACAACCAATAATAAGATAAAATCAAATCCAAAATTGATTAGAAAAATGACATCTAGATAAAGTTTCATCGCATCACCAAATATATTATAAAAAAAGACACTTACCTATTGTGTCGTTTTTTCGTTTGAAATCAATTTTTATAAAGAGCCTAATCTTTCACGAATCATTTTACTTACCATACTCATATCTGCTCTCCCCTTTAAAATTGGCGTTAAATGTCCCATCAATTTTCCCATATCAGATGGAACAGTTGGATTTATGATAGAAAATGCTTTATCAATTTCTGTGAGTACTTCTTCTTCACTCATTTGCTCAGGCATATATTCTTCCAATATTGCAATTTCAGATTGTGTTTTCTCTATTAAATCATGGCGGTTTCCTTTTTCAAATTCCGTAATAGATTCTTTTCTTGTCTTGATTTGCTTTGCAACAATCCCGATTACTTCATCATCTGCAAGTTCATGTTTTACATTTAATTCTTCCATTTGAATGGCACCCTTTACCATGCGAATCACTGATAATTTTTCTTTGTCTTGGTTTTTCATTGCTTCTTTTAAGTCATTTAATATTCTTTCTTTCATATTATTCTCCTTTTAAAGAAAAAGCCTAATTACGGCTTTAATAATTTTCTCTTTGTCTTCTTCTACTATTTTTAATTGCTTCTTTTTTTGCATTTCTTCTTCTAACTCCAGGTTTCAAATAACCTTCTTGTCTTTCACGTACTTCTTTTAGGAGGCCGCTTTTTAAATTCTTTTGTTTAAAAGCTCTTAGTGCACCATCAACGTTTCCATTTTGAACGATAACTTTTGTCATACTATTCCCTCCCTTCTGAAACTAAAGGTATTATAACACTGTTTTTCCCATTTTTCAACAAATTTATTTGTTTTATGAAAGAAAATTTCTTGTTTTATGAAAGAAAAAAGAAAGAACTATTATTTTTGAAGTAGTCCACTTATTAGATATACAAATCAATATTCTTTCTTATTTTTCAACAATAGAAAAGAGATACATTGTATCCCTTTAACAAAATTGTTTGGTTTGAATTCTACGAATGGCTGTTCCTAAGCTTCTTCCTAAATCTAATATAGTACTAATACCCCTGATAAAAGCATTAATCAAAGATCCAGAAATAGCCCCTCCAGAAATTTGTAATAATTCTTGTTTATTTAGTTCTTTCATTTATTACACCCCAAAGGTCTTACAAATCCATCAATTAAACCGATTAAAAATGTAATACCGGCACCAATCAAAGCGCCTAAACCAAATGAGAATCCACCACCAACAACTTGTTTTAATTCTTGTTCTTCTAATATTTTCATAAATTCATTCCTTTCTAAATGATTACTAAATTGTAAACATAAAAATAAAACTAATCAACATTTTCCATAATGTTCTCATACTGCTATATACTCCTTTCTAACATCTCTACAATCTTCCCTTTTTCTAAACGTAAAACTTGATCATACAAATCCATATTATCTTTACGATGTGATATAACAGCAATCATCTTCTCTGGATACCTTTCAAAAAGTCGTTTTAAAATTCTTCTTTCTAAATTGATATCCATCTGTCCAAATCCTTCATCAATAAGTAGTACTTGAAATGGTTTTAAAAGAGTGCGCGCTAATACAATTTGCGCACGTTCCCCACCAGATAAGTTACTCCCATTTTCTTCAACTAACATTTGGTATTTTAAAGGATTGGTCTCTACAATCGTATCAATTTCACACAAATCAATTACTTCCTTTACTTCATCTTCATCCAAATGGTCTAACAATGTAATATTGTCATAGATAGTACCTACTATTAACGTTTCATTTTGACCAATATATAGAATTTGCTTTTGAATGTCATATTGATTCAAACTCTCTTCATTCATCATTATTTGATTTTCATTTATAGGATAATATCCCTTGATACACTTGAATAATGTCGATTTCCCACTTCCACTGGGTCCCATACATAATATCTTATCTCCTGATTTCCATTTTAAATTGATATCTTCTAATACTAGATATTGATCTTCTACTTCATAAGATAAGTGATTACAAGTAATAGATTGAATCAATTCCTGTTTTTCTACCTTCTTTTTTTCAGTAACAGATAAATTTTGAATACGCTGTAATGCACTTTTTGCTCGTTCAATCAAATAGTCAGAATCTACAAATTGAACAATTGGACTCATGATGTAAGTAAACAGCATTTGATAAGCAAATAATAGCCCAATCTGGATTTTTCCCTTTCCATATAGGAAAATGCCAATTCCTAAAAAACCAATATAACCTAAACTCTCTAAAAGATCACGTATCAAATTTTTTCTATAAACTTGTTTTTGAAAGTGGAAAGAACAGATACTATATGTTTGATATCGTTTTTGAAACTGCTCAATTACCTTATCTGTGATAGATAAACCTTTTACCATTTCAAATCCACGCATATAATCTAATATATAAGATTGTAAGTACACATTTTCTTTTTCAAAAGCGAATATATTTTTTTGATGAATTGGTCGGTAATGACGTACCAATAAGAAATAGAAAGTACACATAAGAAAGCAAATTGGAAAAAAAGTGGGTTCTAAGGAAATTAAAAATAATAAAGAAAATAGAAATAAGATTCCATCAAATAAGAATGTAAAAGCAACTGAAGAAACTACTTCTTGAATGAATTTGATATCTTGCATTCGTGCCATAAAGTCACCTGTAGGAAGATTGTAATATTGCAAATAAGGAAGCTTCATTATCTTTGAAAAAGCATCACAAGTAAGAACTATGGATAATTTTTCATTCAATCGGCATAGCAAGATACTACGGAAATAGGAAAGAAACTGTTTTATCATCTCGAGAAAAAGGAAAATGAAAAGAAGGGTAATCCAAAATGAAAAATAAGTATTTAATAAAATCGAGATATAAAATGTTCCTACAAACGAAATCGTTAGAATGAATATGGATAAGATACAGATTGGAAGAAATATCTTCCAGTGTTTTTGGATTGTATATAAGGTATATTTTGTGAATGAATATGGTTTATGATAAATAGGTATTTTTTGTATAGGATATAATATAATTAAAACTTGATTGTATATTGTGATAAATTCATCCAATTTCAATCGCATCATTTGTCTTGCAGGATCTGCGATTAAAACAGTTTTCTTTTTCCAATCTATTTCGTAAATTACGACATAGTGTTGATAAATATTATCTAATGTCACATGTGCAATACAAGGACAAATAATTTCCTGTTCAGTCATGAGATCACACGAAACTCCAGTAGCAGAAAAACCAAATTGTTTCAGTGCTTCTATCATATGATAGGCTGTTGTTCCTTTTTTATCTGTATGTGTATAGGAAACTAGTTCGGATTTCGGTATATAACCTTTATAATAGCGAATAACCATTTCTAAACAAGCAACACCACAATCATTACTATTATCCTGTCTGATGTATGGATACTTTTTCATGACAATTTCACCTCCTCACTAATAACATAGTAAGAAAGTTTTCGATTTCCTTTTAAAAAAAGAATGTTTTTTTACATTCTTTGATATATTTTTATTTTTTTACTACCGTATTCTTTTTCTTTGATACATGTATAGGCACTTTCAAATGTTTCAGATTCATACTCACATATAATTATTCCAAAATCATTTAATAAATGATATTTTTCAATAAAATTGAGACAATTTTGAATCAAATGTTCTGAATAAGGAGGATCTAAAAAAATAAGATCAAAGGAAATATGATTCTGATGAAAATATTGTAAGGCCTGCTCATAATCCTGTTTCAAAAAAGTAGCTGTTTCTTGTACTTGTAATTTACGATAATTGTGCTTAACTGTTTGAATGGCATCCAAATTATAATCGACAAAATAGCAATTGTTTGCACCATTACTAAGCGCTTCTAATCCCAAAGCACCACTTCCTGCAAATAAATCTAGACAAATACTATCTTTTATATGATTTTGAATGATTCCAAACAAAGACTCTTTGACACGATCCATTGTAGGTCTCGTTCCATTTAGATCAAAACCCTCTAATGCTTTTCCTTTATATTTCCCACTAATAATTCTCATATTTTTGCTCCTTATGTATAAATTTGAAAGAATAAGTTCATAATACGAATGTGATGATTAATCACATTTTATTACTCCCCTTCTAAAAAGTCCTACTCAGTAGGATTTTTTTCTATCCATATTTTATCACACTATTTGAAGGTTGCAAAAATATTTTGTAAAAGTTCAATCGTTTCTAATGTTTTTGTAATGCGATCTCCTGGGCGAAGACCGTATTTTTCTTTTACTTCTTCTTCAAATTTAGAAAACAAACTAGCATCTCGATTTAGCCATTTATACCAAATGGAATTTTCCCTAATATATCTTAAGTAATTTGGATTATTTTTAATTCGGAATTGGATATCTAAAGACATTAATCCTCAAAATGTTTATAAAGAGGTCTTGGTTTATATTCTGGAGTTGTTGCAGTCTCTTTATTACCAAAATCTTGTAATACACCTAATACCCGTTGCATACTACTAATCCCATTTTGTACACTATCCAAATCTACTGTTTTAAGCCATCCTAAAATCTCTCCTACACCAAACGATGTTGTTTCTTTCACTTTTTCTTCTACTTTTGTCTCCTTTTGATAGGGCTTCCATATCTCTTCTTTGGTTCCATATAGGTCATATAGTTCATAAAACTTCTGCCATGACATATCTCCATTATGTACATAACGAACAAGTTCCGGTTTATCTTTTACAAATTCTTTAAATTCTGTCATCTTATCCATGATAACCACCTAATACAGTATATGTAAATATTCAAAAAAGTTCACCTTGTTTTTTGGAATTGATTACTTAACCAAAAGTAATCTTGATTCTTAAAATCACAAACAAATATCTTCTTATTGTAAATATGAAATACCTTTAATATTTCTGGAAAATTCACATTTGTTTTTATAATAATGCAACCATAATTAATTTGGATTGTTGTTCTTTCCTGAATAGAATGTATCTTAATGACTTTTGGCGAAAGAATCATACATGTATATTTACTCTGAATATACTGACTCAGTAGATTAACAGAAAAAGGATTACAGATACTCTTAAATAAAGAAATACCGTAATTCAAATTAGGCTCTTTTAATTGATATAGGTTATACAAAAGATCATATAGAATCTTTGGACTTTTTTGATATAATTTATAATATTCCGTTTGAATGAGAAAGAGATAATATTTTCGCATCAAAATCACCACATATAATATAGCAATTTCTATATACTAATTTTGTCGAAAAAAGTATTCAAAAGAATACTCTATTTTCGTTTAAAGAAATATTTGATTAAATGATAATCTAATACAAGGAAACAAAAGACAAATAGCCAAGCTAAAATATCATAAAATAACCCATTTGCATATCTTCCGACAATAACTAATATGGAAGATGGAATATATTTATAAATAAAATTGCTAATTTCCGCAACTCCAATATGTCCAGCAATATAGGTCATAACATGAAAAAATATTTCTATTATTCCTAAAAAATAAACAAAACATTTCGTATCTCGAAATACAATAATGACAACTGCAATTAAAACAAGTAAAACAATTAAATCCATAACACACCTCTATCTTACTTTTAAAGTATATCAAAAGAAAGAAAAAAAAACAATATTCAAATTGTTTTTATCACTACCTTACTAAAGTTTTTACTTTCGTTTTTACTCTTTCCAATTCTTCTTCTGGAATTTGTGAATTTACAGAAACACTTTTGTATTTGGTTTCTTTCAAATAATCTTCTTTAATTTCTTCTGCTTTCAAATAGTTTTCATAATTTACTATATTAGAATCGTATTCATTCATATTAAATTCAAGATCACCAGTGTATCTTTTACGCTCAATTACTTTTGCTTGTGCTAATGCTTTGGTAAGAACACGGTTATTAATTTTAGTATTTACATAAGGATACTTTTCTTGTATAGACTTATATTTTAGTTTTTCATACATATAAACATCATGAATCATTCCATATGTGCTTGACATTATTGCATATCCTACACAAAGAGCAATCATAATTAAGGGTGCAGGTATAAAAAATCCTAATAAGCCTAGTACAAGAGCCATTGAAATAATAAGCATTTTTCTTGTTATTTTTTCTACATATATCAAACCCTCTTCATTAGGAACAAATCGTTTTCCTTTTTGCTTTGCTGTAAACAATTCAAAATACCCCTTATAATTATCTTTTGTTATAACCAATTCTTCATCTTTTTTCATAAATTATCTCCCCTGTTTTTCAGGTAGTGTGAAAAGTTATATACACTACCACTTATTTTTCCTTTATATTTCAAT
>ERZ777305.2886-NODE-2886-length-13119-cov-47.273576_pt1 | contig 13119 bp, 12 predicted proteins | sample MGYA00374965_ERZ777305 | MGnify/ENA primary metagenome ERZ777305 (study PRJEB29328, sample SAMD00013331) | mouse gut metagenome | study: EMG produced TPA metagenomics assembly of the Metagenome analysis of fecal microbiota from mouse which was promoted...
GTCCGACTTATACCCCAAAATTCGATGTTTTCAAATTTTTGTCATGTACTTAACTTCGATAATTTCAGAATCCGTTTCAATTATGACTATGTGGACGGCGATTCTGTGTCGCCTATGGAGCTGTCGGGGTATTCGTTCAGCATCGAATCGGACGGACGCGGCCATGACATGCTGGGGTTCAACAAGGCGAATTATTCTTTTTCCGTGAATACGTATGCCGAGGTGTATGTGGCCGATAAGGAGTATATAACGATAAAGGAAGCGAAAAAATGGGAGCGCCTTCGGCTGGATCCGTCGGCGGTCGTGATGTATGAGCCGCCGGGCGTGCCCGAATTGCAGGCCTCGGTGCGGGAACTCATGGAGCGTGTGAACGCCATCGATGCCGACAAAGGACGGTTGGCACTCAAGCCCGACATCCGTCTGGCCGGAAGAAAGTCCCGGCCGCAGCATTTAGGGCAGCGAGCACTGCAGGTTCTCAAGGATGTAACAGGCATAAGCGGTTTCAAGGCAAAGAAACGCAGGGAGCGGCAGTGGAAAGAATTCCGGGACGATTTCAGGAAAAAACGGCAAAAGGACGTAGAATAAAGTTTTTTGAGAACTTTTTGGCGCGCGGCCGGATGGTTTTCTGAAAAAATCGTTACATTTGTGCTCTATCCATAATTCATCATATTATTTAAGTTTATGAAGAAATTTTTACTCATGGCGGCCGCTGTAGGAGCGGCTGTGGCGCCGGCAAGGGCGCTTACGGCATCGTTTGCGTCGCAGGAGGCCGAGACGGCTGTGTTTGCCTGCGGATTTGACTCCGAGGAGGAGATGGAGGGCTGGACTGTTGCCGGATGGCAGCTCGAAGCCGTTCCGAGACTGGATCAGGGCGATGTTAAGCCTTTTTCGACCATAAATCCCGAAAGTGTTTACTCTGCTGCGTGTCTGGACCAGCTCAAGCCGCAGAACGAAGCCATGGTGTCGCCCGAAGTGGAGGTGCCTGAAGGCGCCCGGCTGCGGTTTTATGCGGCATTCAGCGAATATTTCGGCTTGTGGGGCCATATGGAGGTGAGCGTGCTCGATGGCACTGAGAGCACTTTGTTGCTGAACAGCTTCCTGTGGAGCCAGGAGGATGGCAACGAAGGCTCGCGGTGGGTGCCGTTCTGCTACGACCTCTCGGCTTTTGCCGGCCGGAAAGTGCGCTTTGAGTTCCGCTATATCAACACCGACAATGGCGGCGACAACGTGTATGTGGACGATGTGGCCGTAAGCGTGACGGATGCTTCGCCGGAATCAAGCATAACCATATTTGAGGAAGGAAGCGTGCATTTCACCGACCTTAGCGAAGGCGCCACGGCATGGGAGTGGACATTCGCCGGCGGCGCGCCTTCCGCGAGCACCGAGCAGAACCCTGTGGTGACGTATGCCGAGCCGGGAGTGTATGATGTGACGCTTACCGTAAGCGACGAATCCGGCGCTACGGCCACGGCCACCCGCAAAGCTTATGTAAACGTGAAAGGACAGACCCCGACCGCCCGCGTCGGATTGCCCGCCGGATGCTATATGTCGCCGTGGACCATGTGCTATGTGCCCGTAGGCACACCTGTCACCTTCTCCGACCGCAGCACAGGAAAACCGACAGAATGGATGTGGCAGCTCCCCGGCACCGATAAGCCCGTGTGCTACGACCGGAACCCCACGGTGACGTATACCGAAGAAGGCGTATTCGGCCTCAGCCTGCGCGCCGGCAACGCCTCCGGAAGCACAGTCGATGAATACCGCGATGCCGTCCGTGCAGGCGGTGCGGAGTATGTGTGGAACATTTCTCCCGAAGAGAGTGCAGCCATAGAGCCCATAGATATGAGCTTTTACGGCAACTATGCCGGCACCAACTTCCTCGGTCTCGGCGCCTTTGCCGAACGCTTTGAGGCGCCTGCCGCCGCAGGCAGCATAGATTGCGTGCAGGCCTATTTCGGAAAAGTCTACCATGTGGCTGCGAGCGCGGATGCCCCCATTGTGGTGAGCGTATGCGAGGAAGCTGCCGAGGGCGGCCCCGGCGCGGTGCTGGCCACGACATCATTGCCCGCTAAGGAGCTTGTAGACGGCTACCAGGCCTACGACCCGACCACTTTCACCTTCGACGAGCCCGCACTCGTGGAGAAAGGCAAGCCGTTCTATGTGGTGATAGGTCCGTTCCCGGCCAATGAAGACGAAAGCTACAATGTGGACGACATAGCCCTGTACTGCTCGCCCCGCCGCGATGCCGACAAGGGCGGTTATTCCACTGCATGGCATTTCGCTTACGACGAGAATCCCGACAACCCGTATGAGTATCTCACCACCGGCAAGTGGATGGCGCAGACCGACGAACTTGTGTCGCTGGCCCTTACTCCGCACCTTGAGTTTGACAAGGCACAGGTAGGCATAGACGACGCCGTGGCCGACACCGCCATTGAAGTGCGCCGCGAAGGCGACATGCTCTTTGCCGCCGGCGACGTGCTTGTCTACAACCTCGCCGGAATGCTCGTGGCCCGCGGCACAGACAGCGTGCACGTAGGCTCTCTCGCATCCGGAGTCTATGTGGTGCGCACCCCCGCAGGCGCTGCAAAAGTGGTTCTCTGATAATTATTTAGCAACTACAAATACGTCCCGAGGCCGACGGCCTCGGGACGTATTTGTAGTTGCTATTGCCATTTAATTTCAAAAGTAGTATTTTTGCAAGATGATGTATACTTCGGAAATACAAAAAACAGTTTCAATAAAGCCTTTTCTGAAATGGGCAGGCGGGAAAACTCAATTACTTCCAGTGCTTGATTGCTATCTTCCTGTTTCAGTTGTCAATGGATCGAATTTTACATATATAGAACCGTTTGTGGGCGGTGGCGCGATGCTGTTCCACGTCCTAAGGAAATACAGAAACATAAAAAAAGCTGTTGTCAACGATATAAACGAGCGTCTTGTTGTAACTTATAAAGTCATTAAAGAAGCACCATATGAGCTGATAGAAAAGTTGAATCGCTTGAATGACAATTATATCAAAATTGAAGATGTCGATGGCCGAAAGGAGTTTTATCTTGAAATCCGCGAGCGTTTCAACAAATCAGGTAACAGCAGCGTTGAGGATGCCGGGTATATGATATTTTTAAATCGGACATGTTTTAACGGCCTTTATCGTGAAAATTCAAAAGGGCAGTTCAATGTCCCGTTCGGGAAATATACGAATCCTCTCATATGCGATGCAGACACAATATTGTCTGATAGCGAGATACTGCAGAAAGTAGATTTAAGATGTGGCGATTATTCAGAGATTATTGAATTTGCCGATAAACACAGTTTTGTATACATTGATCCGCCATACAGGCCTCTGGATGCCACTTCGAGTTTCAATTCCTATGTAAAAGGACATTTTGATGATGCTGAGCAATTGCGTCTGAAGTGTTTTGTTGATGAACTGGATGGTAACGGCTGTAAAGTGTTGTTGAGCAATTCCGACTGCCGCAGCAGGAATCCTGAAGACCTGTTTTTTGATAATCTTTATAAAGATTATATAATAGAACGTGTACTTGCGCGACGTTCTATTAATGCCGTTCCGTCCAAACGTGGGAAATTAACTGAATTGCTTATACGGAATTACCAACAATACCAAGGCGTGATTTTATAACATTCAATACAAAAGACAATATGGCAGACAGGCTTGAGAAGTTTTTAGCTCCATTGAAAGACACACATTTTTCGCTTGGCGATTATGTCGATTTTGAAAAAGTGGGAAGGAATGTGGAGTCCATATCAATTAAACTGAATCAACTCAATTATCTTATTGGACAGCCTGATATGGAATATGCCGTAAGGCGTTTATGGCATGAAAATCCCGGAGCGTTCACTGTCTTGGATGTTCTTATCGCAGTACGGTCAAAGGATATGAAGAAAGCCTTGGACAAAGAAGGGAACATCTGCATTATAAGTGATTTTTTCAAATCGCCGGAGCAGGTGATGGATTTCCTTGATGGTACCGGTTTGGCTGAATTGTTCAGAGACCGGAAAATTAAGAACCTTGTGGACTATGTATTTGGCGTGGAAGTCGGTCTTGATTCAAATGCCCGTAAAAATCGTGGCGGTCACATAATGGAAAATCTGGTGGCGTCTATCTTTGAACAGAATGGACTTGATTATGAGCGTGAGGTGTATTATTCGGCGTTTCCATTAATAGAAAAAGCGCTTGGGGCGGATAATAAACGTTTTGATTTTGTTTTGCGGAATGCCCACAAGACATTCCTGATAGAAACCAATTTTTACGCCGGAGGGGGTTCCAAACTCAATGAGGTGGCCCGTGCGTATTCAGAATTGGCGCCTAAGATTAACGCTGTGCCCGGATTTGAATTTGTATGGATTACTGATGGCGTAGGATGGATGTCGGCAAAAAATAAATTGGAAGAAGCAATGGCCTGTATCCCGAGCGTTTATAATCTTTCTACAATTCAAGATTTGATAGATAAGGTAAAAGAGGGATAATGATATGCTTATTCCGTATTATAAATCAGATGATCGTGCATTTACCATTTTACACGATGATTGTTTTGATGTGCTCGGGCGCTTCGACTTTAAATTTGACATGATATTTGCCGACCCTCCTTATTTTCTGTCGAACGGAGGCATAAGCTATCAGGCCGGTAAAATCGTATGCGTAAATAAGGGAGATTGGGATAAGGGCGATATAGATATAAATTCATTCAATAAAAGATGGCTTGGCCTTTGCCGCGATAAACTGAAAGAAAATGGAACCATCTGGGTGTCCGGCACGTATCATAATATTTTTTCTGTAGCATCTTCATTGACTGAATTAGGCTATAAAATTCTAAATGTGATTACTTGGGCAAAAACAAATCCGCCGCCAAATATATCTTGCCGATATTTTAAGCATTCCACTGAATTTGTAATATGGGCGCGGAAACAGCAGAAACAGCCTCATTTCTATAATTATGAACTTATGAAGGCCATAAATGATGGCAAGCAGATGACTGATGTGTGGCGTTTTCCGGCTATCGGGCGGTGGGAAAAAAGCTGTGGGAAGCATCCTACTCAAAAACCGTTGCCATTGCTTGTCCGTATGATTCTGGCGTCCACTAAGGCCGGGGCTTGGGTTCTTGACCCTTTTGCCGGTTCGTCGACAACCGGTATCGCTGCAAATTTATGTGGCAGAAGATATTTAGGTATAGAAAAGGAGAAAGAGTATGCGGATTTGAGCAGGATGCGTCGTATTGAGCTTGATATGCCGGAAAAAGGGGACTATTACAGGACACGTATAACAGACTTGGCAACTTATATGCCGGACAATGAAATGAAGGAAAATGCTTCTTTTTATGGCTCGGATCTTCCGTTTTAGGATTCAATGTCGGCCATATTATTGTCATGCGGGCGTCTTTTTATGGATTTGCGCAATTGGCTGAAAAGTGCTAACTTTGCCGACATATCATTAACCAACCTGAAAAGTTTTGGATATAGAGCCTTTGCCGGCCATGCTGCCGGCCGACCTTTTGCCCTCAGTATTATGCTCGATGCCCGTATTCAGCGCGGGACAGACCGTGGCGCTCGTCGTGGCGCTGATGTGTCTTGTGGTGTCGGGATTCGTGTCGGGCAGCGAAATAGCTTTTTTCTCCCTTACGCCTGCGCAATGTGAAGAACTTGACGATACGCCGCGCGGACCGGCCATAAGGCGTCTGCTCGGCATGCCCGAACGTCTGTTGGCCACTATTCTTATAGCCAACAATTTGGTGAATGTGACCATTGTCGTGCTCTGCAACTTCGCGCTTGGACCGGTGTTCGGCAGCATGCCTCCGCTGTGGAGCTTTGTGCTGCAGACGGTGATTCTTACTTTCCTCATCCTGCTGTTCGGCGAGATTCTGCCCAAAATATATGCGAGCAATTACTCCACGCGTTGGGCGCGTTTCGCCGCTCCCGGCATAAACTTTTTCGAGCGTCTGTTCTCGCCTCTGTCAGGACTGCTGGTGCGCTCGTCGGGAATAGTCAAGCGTGTGGTGAGCAAACATGCCGACCCTCTTACGGCCGACGAACTTTCGACGGCTCTTGACATCACCGACGTGAAAGCTGCCGACGGCAAGGAAATCCTGCAAGGAATCATAAAATTCGGCGACACGGCCGCTTCCGAGATAATGACACCGCGCATCGACATCACCGACATCGACATGGCGCTGACATTCGAGCAGGTGATGAAGGTGGTGGTGGACAGCGGCTATTCGCGTCTGCCGGTCTACGACGGCACGCAGGACAATATACGGGGCGTGCTGTATTCGCGCGACCTACTGCCCTATGTGGGGCGCGAGGCTGAGTGCATAGAGTGGCAGAAACTGCTGCGCGAGCCTTATTTCGTGCCTGAAAGCCGCATGATCGACGACCTTCTCGAGGACTTCCGCAAGCTGAAAATACATATGGCCATAGTGGTGGACGAGTTCGGCGGCACGCAGGGTCTCGTCACGATGGAGGACGTACTCGAAGAAATCGTGGGCGATATCAACGACGAATACGACGAGCCGGACAATACCTACAAGCGCCTTCGCGACAACACTTATGTGTTTGAGGGAAGGACGCTGCTTACCGACTTTTTCCGCATCACGGGTCTTGACGAGAGCGAGTACGCCGACGTCACGCAGGACGCAGAGACTCTTGCCGGCATGCTGCTGGCCGTTAAGGGCGATTTTCCTAAGGACAAGGAGCCGCTCGTCTACGGCCGATGCCGCTTTCTTGTCCTGGATGTGAGCGACCACCGCATCACTCAGGTGCGGGTGAAGGTTATGCCCGAGCTTCAGGAGGAATGAGCCGCATCGTTTTCTGCATTATTGCGGCTGCGGGAATGCTCTGTTCATGCACAGGGGCCGACGACTCTACCCCGCGCCGCCGCGGCTATCCTCGTCTGCCGCTTTACGACAGCTGCTATGCGCGCGTGGATGGCGCGGCGCTGCACCTGGAGGCCAATTGTGGCGCCGATGTGACTACCGACAGTGCCGGCCGCTGGATTACCGTGCGCTATCCCCTGTATGATGCCGCTCTGTATGTCACAGTCACACCGGCAGCCACTGCCGAAGCATTGCATGCCGCTATTGACAACCGCCGCGAACGCATCCGGCTGAATCTCGGCGGCCGTGAGGCCACGACTTCGCACATATCATCCGACGGCGGTTTCGAAGCCGCGCTGGTGGAAGCACCCGGAGCGGGAATGCCGTTGCAGTTCGTGGCCACCGACGGTTCGGGCTATGTCGTGAGCGGCGCGCTTCTGCTCAATGCGGCCTCCGGAGCCGCCTACGACTCCATACGTCCCGTGGAGGCAGCATTGCGGCGCGACATCGTCCACACCCTCAGCCGCCTCGGTTTTGATGATTGAGAGCAGGACGATAGGCCCCGTGCGGCTGTATGTATGCCGCCTTGGCGATGCGGCATCGCGCCGCAATGCCGAGGTGCAGGCCGTTGAGGCGTTGTTGCGCAGGGCATTCGGAGAGAGGTGCGTTCTGTCGCATGACTCAGAGGGTGCACCGTTCATAGCAGGTTCTGACGTAAGTATATCCATATCGCATTCGCGCACGCATGCCGCCCTGGCGGTGTGTGGCAGATGCCCGGTGGGTGTCGACATAGAGACGCGCCGCCCGCAGCTTGCACGCGTGGCGCCGCGTGTGCTCAGCCCGGCCGAACTCGAGGCTTATGGCGCCGAGCCAGACGGCCTGCTGCGTGCTTGGACATTGAAAGAGGCTCTGTACAAGGCAGCACTTACACCCGGTGTGGACTTCCGCAGCGGCATTGTTTTGCCGCTCGGGGATAAAAAAAACGAAGCCACCGTCGCGTCTCCCGCAGGGGGCGCGATGTGCTTCGAAGTGCTTGCCTCCGAGGTGTCGGAGGATGGAGCCTTAGGGCTTGTGGTGAGGCGTCAGTCCTTTGTGCCGTAGGCAAGGTCGCCGGCGTCGCCGAGTCCTGGCACGATGTAGCTGTGCTCGTTGATAACGGGATCCACGGCTCCCACCCATATGGATGTCCTGTCCTGCGGGAAGGTGCGTGCCACGTAGTCCACAGCCACCTGCGACGCGATGACCGATGCCACGTGTATGTGTGCCGGCATGCCTTTTGTGAGCAGGGCGCGGAAGCTGAGCTCCATCGAGGCGCCTGTCGCGAGCATGGGGTCGCAGAGGATTAGGGTTTTGCCTTCGAGGGAGGGCGATGCGAGATATTCGATGAGGACGTCGAAATTTTCTTTCTCCTTATATTTGCGGTAGGCCGATACGAATGCGTTTTCGGCATAGTCGAAATATTTCAGAAAACCCTGGTGGAAAGGCACTCCGGCGCGGAAGATGGTGGCAAGCACCACTTGCTCGTCGATTACGTCGCATGTGCAGGGAGCAAGGGGGGTGTCCACCTGCACCTGTTTGTAGCGCATCGATTTGCTGATTTCATAGGCCATGATTTCTCCGGCGCGTTCGAGGTTGCGGCGGAAACGCATAGGGTCGCGTTGCACATTGCTGTCGCGCATCTCCATCATGTAGCGGCTAAGCAGCGATGGGCGCTCGGCAAAATTAGTTATTTGCATAAAAAATTATTAGGGCAACCGCTGAATTGCGATTGTGCAAAGTTAATAAAAAATATCCATATATCGGGCTGTTGTCGCACGGCGTCCTGTAAAAATCTTTTTTGGAAATTCATAGACAAACACTTAACTTTGCTGTCCGAAACCTATTATTTTCATTCGGTTTATTAATTCTATACAAAATTCGATGTCAACGAATACAACAGACGACAAAAGAAAAGTGACAACCTCGCGCATCACCGAGATGAAGGCGCGCGGCGAAAAAATAGCGATGCTCACCGCCTACGACTATACCACTGCCAAGCTCATCGACGAGGCCGGCATAGACATGATACTGGTGGGCGATTCCGCATCCAATGTGATGGCGGGCAACGCCACCACGCTGCCCATCACGCTTGACCATATGATTTATCATGCGCAGTGCGTGAGCAACGGTGTGTCGCGGGCGCTCGTGGTGTGCGACATGCCTTTCGGCAGCTATCAGGGCGACTCGCTGGAGGCGTTGCATTCGGCCATACGCATCATGAAGGAGAGCCGTGCCGAGGCTGTGAAAATCGAAGGAGGCTCGGAGGTGCGCGAAAGTATCGAGCGCATTCTCTCGGCCGGCATCCCCGTGATGGGTCATCTCGGCCTCACGCCGCAGAGTATCAACAAGTTCGGAACGTACGCCGTGCGCGCAAAAGGCGAGGCCGAGGCAGAAAAACTCATCGAGGACGCCCGCATGCTGGAGAGCATAGGCTGTTTCGCGATTGTGCTGGAAAAAATACCTGCAGCGCTTGCCGCACGGGTGTCGGCCGAACTGCATGTCCCGACAATAGGCATCGGAGCCGGCTCCGGCTGCGACGGCCAGGTGCTGGTGCTGCACGACATGCTGGGACTGAACAAAGGCTTCTCCCCGAAATTCCTGCGTCGCTATGCCGATCTCGGCTCGGAGGTGAACTCCGCCGTGGGGCGCTATATCGATGATGTGAAAAACGGCGACTTCCCTAACGCCTCGGAACAGTACTGATGGCAGACGCAGGCGAAGGACTTTCGGCAGGCGCTGTCGCCAACCCGCGGCTGTGGCGTCTGGGCATGGAACTCGACATGGACGGAGCCACGCTGGCCGTGGCCGCCGCTTCGTCGGTGGGCGAGGAGGAGATGCTTGTGCGCCGCATCGGGCTTGCCTCGGGCATAGCCCCGCTCAGGGCGTTGGAAGACGCCGTGTACGACAACCCCATGCTGCTTGCCGATTTCGACCGCACCACCATACTGCTGCGCACGCCCCGCTTCTCCGTCGTGCCTTCGGAACTTGCCGAAGATGCGGATGCCGTGGCCGATGCGGCAGCTCTTTTATGGACTTCTGCCGATGAGCGCCCCAGGCTGTTTATCTCTCCCGTAGCCGGCACTGACGCGTCGGTGCTCACGGCCTGCGATGCCGATGTTGCGGCTTTTATCGGCCGTACGTTTGCCGACGCCAAGGTGGAGCACGCGCTGGTTCCGCTAATGGCCTATTTTGCCGCCAAGGCTCCGCTGTGCGGCGACTCCGCAAAGGTTTTCGCAGTGGTATCGTCGGTCGGTGCGGACCTGATTGTCTTTGATGAGAACTCGCGGCTGCGTGGCGCTACATCCTATGTCTGCGCGTCGCCCGACGATATGTCTTATTATGCGGCGGCCATGGCGCAGGTGTGCGGGGTGGCTTCGCCCGAACTGTCCTTTTATGTGGCGGGAGAGGCCGCCGTGCGCGATTCAGTGATGGATTCGCTTCGCCGTTTTGCCCCGAACGTCATGCCGTGGGTGATGCCTGCCGGACAGGATGTGCCATTTCCACTTTTAGAGGTTGTTTAATAATGCTTGTTAATGACAGGACCGAAATTTTCAGATGGATTTATTCCTGCGGCGAAGGAGCATAGCGGGCTATGCAACTGAAGCAAAGGGATAAAGGCGCTCAAAAATTTCGGTAGCGGCGCTAATTCCATTGTTTACAACCTTGACAAAAATTTAAAATTACTTCTGCATGGCGTCTTTTATGTCAATGCACATTTACTCGTCGGTCACAATGGAACCCCATTGCTCCCTCCTCATAAACTGCACCTTAACATAAAATACACCACCCTGTCGTTAACAATGATTATTAAACAACCTCTTATATTATGCGAATAATCCGAGGAAAATACGGGCGCCGGCGTTTCGATGTGCCCGGCAACATATCGGCCCGCCCTACCACCGATTTTGCGCGCGAGAACATTTTCAACGTTCTCGAAAACATAATCGACCTTGAGGGCGTTCGCGCTCTCGACCTTTTTGCAGGCACGGGAGCCATGAGTTTCGAGTTTCTGTCGCGCGGTTGTTCCGAGGTCACGGCCGTGGAGAAAGCCGCCGTGCAGAGTGCGTTCATAAAGCGTGTGGCGCAGCAGCTCGGCGCCGACAATTTCCGTCTCGTGCGTGGCGATGCGCTGCGTTTCATCGACAGTTGCACGGCCACGTTCGATGTGGTGTTTGCCGACCCTCCCTACGACATGCCGGGCTTTGCCGAAGTCCCTGCCGCCATTCTCGGCTCGAAGATGCTGCACGAGGGCACGATAGTGATAATCGAGCATTCCAAAAAGCACGATTTCTCGCATCTACCGGGTTTTCGCGAACATCGCGCCTACGGCTCTGTCAATTTCTCCATCTTCGAAAAGCAGCAGCCGCAATAAGAAGCCTGCCATTTCGTCATCTATGTAGAAGAGCCGCCGCGATGCGGCTCTCCCTTTTTGGGAGGACTGTAAAAACCCCGGGCTGCGACCGCTATGCGGCCATTGCCCGGGGCTAACATTTAGACTTGCCGCTGACGCGGCTGCCGGGCGCTCTGCGCCCATTTTTTAGCGAATCTCAAAAACGTATATTGCGGATTTAAGGCACGGGCTATTCGTCTTTTACAAGGTTGAACTTTGCCGAGATTTCGCGTTGTTCGATTGCCTGGCGGAGGTTGAATCGGCGTTTTTGGGGCAGGTAGCCCGGTTTTTCGCACGTCACCTCTATCTGCACATTGCCCGAGTTGTCGAACTTCAGTCCGCGGATGTCGAATGTTTCGGTGGTTTCGTACGGTGTCGTGCCCACGTAGGATGCGTTGGTGTTTTTCACATCAGGCGTGGAGGAAACCACTCTCCACGACACATCGGCTCCTGCCGGCGAAGAAACGATGTACCAGCGTATGACGGTTTGTTCCAAAGCGGTGTCGCCGTCGCCCTTCACCTGTTTCTGCCGTTCGTCGGCAGCGTGGCGGTTTACTCCAAGTTCGGCTGCGATGCCGTTCCAGTCCATATCGGCGAGGGCTTTGGAGTAGGCGTTGTCTATGGCCGCAACCAAATCCTGCCCTTTGCCCATGGTGTAGCGGCCGCGTGCGGTCTGCCGCAGGATTTCCTCGTTGTCGGTGTTGCTGAGTGTATAGTCGAGGATTACGGTGATGCGTGCATTGGATGGAGAATCCACCACTTTGAACTCCCTGACATTCACGCGCAGGGAATAGTCCGATGTGTTGTTGCGCCCCACGCTTATGCCCATGGATCGTATGTATGTTGTCATGCTCGATTCCACAAACTCTTTGATGGTAGGCTCGAATATGTAGTTTTTAGACATCATACCTCTGACGAATTTGGGGAGTTCTGATGTATCGTGAATCATGTCGTTTGACACGGATGAGCGAACCGACAATGCCAGGCCATGGCTGAGGTCGTTGTAGCGGTGCTCTGGACGGCTGCTGGATGTAAGATGGCAAGAGATGGCATTGGATGGTTCGTAATTGACCCTTGAAGTTTCCATCCTGCTTATGCAGGACGATGCCATTACGGCCGTAATGGCTACTATGGCGTATTTTAGAAGTTTCATGGCTGCGGGGTTTGTTTTAGTGTGTGGTTTTTATGGATATTAGTTTTGCACGTACGGTAGAGGTGAATTCCACTGCATTGCGTCCGGAGTTGGAAGATGTCGTGTAGGTGATTGGCTCTATGATGCCGTCGGCGCCATAATCGGCTGCTGCCGCGATGATACGCGCCATGGCCACGCGGCGGGCAAATTCTTCGGGGCGATAAACGGAAAAAGCGTAGGAATCTGTACCGTTGCTCGTCCTTCAGTTGCAGGCTTCTCGCATTGCCCATCTCAGTAGAACGAGCAACGTAGAAGCCCACGCTTATATATGCAACAAGAGCATCCGGCTGTATTCTCTCGAAACACAATTCCGGACACGGGGTATTACATATCCACGGGCATCTATCGCTGCTTCATCCTTGACTGAGATTGGAAATTTTGCGAGAATTTGCAACTGTCAAGAATCAAGCGTCTGATAAACGCTTTTCATAATGTCTTGCCCTGACGCTCTGTCAAGGCGGTGTCTGCATCCCTCCCTCAAGTCCCTGACCGGGGCTTCAAATCGGTCTGCGCCGCAAAGTTAATATATTGTTTTTGTATTTGCAACAACTTTTTTAGGGGTATGTGAATTGCTCCTTCGTCTGTGTGACAGAGCCGCCGCGATGCGGCTCTGCCTTTTTGGGAGGACTGTAAAAACCCCGGGCTGCGACCGCTATGCGGCCATTGTC
>ERZ777305.2891-NODE-2891-length-13085-cov-4.368304_pt1 | contig 13085 bp, 14 predicted proteins | sample MGYA00374965_ERZ777305 | MGnify/ENA primary metagenome ERZ777305 (study PRJEB29328, sample SAMD00013331) | mouse gut metagenome | study: EMG produced TPA metagenomics assembly of the Metagenome analysis of fecal microbiota from mouse which was promoted...
AAGCTGTTTTCTATGAAGCAAGAAGCTCCCACTTCTTTAAGTGGGAGTAGTTCACTAGATTAAGTAGAAGTTTAACAGATATGGATATAAGAAATATTAACACAATGTTTTGCGAACCATATATACTACAAGAAAAAATAGATAATTTAGAAGATCTTATCGAAAAAACGAAATCAAATTCAGGAATTTCTGGAAATGAACTTGCGAACACTCATTTTAAATTGGGTGAGATTTTAGGCGAAACCTTAAAGTCATCAATAGATGAAAATAAAACAACTATTGTAAGTATATTAAGAGGTGGATTGTTTATTTCTAATGGAATTTATTCAAAATTTAACGGCCACTATCAATTGTATAATGATAAAACTGATAAAGATTTTGGAATTGAAAATAAAAATGATGAAACTATTATATTAATAGATTCAGTAATTAATTCGGGAAATACAATTTTAAAATTAATAGATAAAATTGAAAAAAATAATATTAACATAATAATTATTGCAGTTGTTATTCAAGAGAAAGCACTAAAAAAACTGGATAAATATCAAATATTAACTATAAGAACATCTAAGAACAAATTCATTGGAGCCAAAGTCAAAAAACAGACAGGAAATAAAGGCCCAGATACAAGTGATAGACTTTTTAATATGTTGTAAATTTGTTCCAAATATATAGTATAATATAAGTGGATGTTAAACGAATTTCGCCTAGCGAAGTGTTATAGCCATTAGCTTTGTCTAATGGCTATTTTATTTTTAAAAAATATTAAAAACAATAAAAAGACTAGAATAATAATTCTAGTCTTTTATTTATTATAAGTATTGCCCCCAACTAGCTCTATCAAACATATCATGATATTCATATTGCTTATCTTCTAATTTGGTTTCTCCATCAATTTCTATTTCAACTTTTCCAGTCATATCATAGAATTCACGGGTTTCTTCTGAATTTCTATCCATACCAAAAATAATATCAGCATCTTTTGGATTATCTACAAGTTCACCCCTACACTCTGCATTTTTAGTTAATACATCATACATAGAAGGTGTCTCTTGATGAAGAGTAGAGTAAACTGCAGCAGTTACATTATTAATAGTTCTTTCAACATTTCCACCTTGAGCTCTATCAAGTTCAATTCCTTTTGCATTATCCATACGAATATCTAAATCAGACCATATCATTTGTCTGTTTTCTATATCATAAAGCATTGTTGTTGAACACATAGAATTAGATTTTAAATCAAAAGCTTGGTCTACTTTATTTGGTTCATAAATTTCACCAGAACGCATATCTTCTCTAGGCATAAATCCAAACATACAATCTTCTGTTTGAGCAAATTGATCACCTCTATATACATTTACTTGAAAAGCAACATATCCTACATTTTCTCTTTCAGTCATTCTATCAAGATCAGAAAGACGAATATCAATAAACTCAGAACCACCATGAGGCGCATTTGTAACATCTCCAGAATGAGCCGCCCATTCGTCTCTTAAATTAGTATAAGATACATGACTATGATAACCTAAATCTTTATCAAGCAAAGATGCAGAAAGGTCTAAATCTTGTCCTTTCCAATATATAAAAGCACGAATTACTTCTGTATCTTTAGGAATATCAAGTCTTGTTCCTTTAGTAATTGGCCTCATCCCAGAAGTCTCTGTTCTTGTATCTTTTGGAATAGGAACGCCTTTATATCTAGGATCTACATAAACCTTTCCCATAGGTTCTCTTTCTCTAAGCTGTGAATCAAGACCTTTATCAATAGTTTTTATCAATTTATCCTTTGCATCTTTGTCTATTGGTTTTACATCTTTTAGATATGCATGAGCATGTCTGGGATCATTTTTTGGCATAGCTACCTTTAATTGCTTTCCTTCTTCTCTGTTTTCAAAGTGATTTTTAGCAATAAATAAAGAGCGAACTGGTACTTTGTCTACAACTTCTCCATATTTATCAACCACTTTATCAGCTATTTCTCTTGTCATAGACTGAGTAAGAAGCGAATCAAGCTCTTTTGTAAATTTACCAGGAAATTCTTTACGCATATCAGCAGCCTTTAGAACTTCTCCTTTATTTCTAGCATCTTCAAATTTACCATCTTTTGTTACAGGAAGCTTTTCATTTTTACTAACCTTTTCTAAAGCCCTATAAGCATGAGGATATTTCTCATCTGCATTTCTAAGTCCATTTAATCCTCTTCCTAATGCTTTAAATTCATCTTCTCGTCCTTTCATATTAGTTAGTATGTTTTTATCTTTTTCAAGTATACTGTATATGAATTTCTTCTCAGCATTTCTAAAAGAATAATATCCATTTTCACTACTTTTTTCTCTTCCATTTTTATCATAGTCCCTGTTTTCTTTATCTCTATCATATTTATTTAGTTCTTTACCAACTCTAAGAGCATCAGTTGCATTTTTGAGAGGCAACCTATCTACAGGAATTTCTCTCTCAATACTAAGTCTAGCCATGAATGCAAGATTATCCTTTTGGGGAATTTCCTTTGGTATTATATCTTCTGCTCTTTGATATTTAAATGCATTAGAAACAATACCTCTTTCATCTTCTGAAAGTGTCGCTTTACCTCCAATAAGATTTTTAACTAATTCGTTATATCTATCATCATTACCAGGTCTTAATTCTTCTACCTTTATATGATCCTTTGACTCTTCTCTACCTTCTCTATCACCATCAAATTTAATAGAGTTTCTAATATCACCATCAGTTCCTAAAGCTCTATCAAGTGCATCTGCATAGTAACCCATTAATTGATTAGCTAAAAGTTCAAAATTACTCATATTCATAACAGAGTCTGGAAAATTTTTAAACATAACTGATTCATTAATATTGTGGTCAGCTCCACGTTCTTCATTGTAGGTTCTTATGACTTCTTGTAGCGATTCTCTTAATGTTTCTTCTGATGTATATCTAGCATCTTCAATAGCTTCTTTACTTAAAACAAGTTTTCCATCAGTAGCTTCTCTAAGAGCAACAGCCGTTGCAAGAATTGTTCTATCAGATGTAGTAGACCCATCTTCTCTTTCATGAGGAAGATAAAAAGCACCCTCTCTTTGATATAAAACACTCGCAAGTTCACGAGTTTTTTCAGGTTCTACTCTTTCAATTTTTTCTCTATCTTTTTCTTTATCTACATCTGGACTTATTCCATTTTCTCTTTCTACTTTTAATTCTCTTAAAACTTCTTGAAAACAATTATTAATAGAATTAGCCCCAGAATCTCTTTGAATTTCTTCTCTTAAATCTTCTTTATTTTCTTCTTTTAAGTCATCTTGTAAAGATTCACTTCTTACATCTCCAAATCTATCATCCATTTTTAATACTTCCTTTCTAAAATAAGATTTTTAAACATTAAATATTGTAGAGCAATGCTCATTAATATAATTTTACATTATTTAAATAAAAATAGCAAAGAAATTTCAAAACATTTGACATCTAACTTTAAAATTGCTATAATTATTTATGTAAAGTTTTTTCGAAGCATACATGGAGGACGCAGGGCCTGCCTTAAGGAATAACCACCCAAAGTGTTATTCTGGCAGAGACCACGAATGGAGAGATACTTCTATTCTTTCAAATATTGAAGATTAAGATGGGTAGTTTAAATCCCGTACTCTCACCGACCTTGCTTCTAAGTAAACACAAAAAAATTATTTTTTGGGACCCTCGAAACTTCGAAGGTCTTTTTTTATGCATAAAAATAAAAATTACTGCATATAAACCGACTAGTTTATATGCAGTAAAATTAATTATCTCGTTCCACAAACAACAAGAATATTATTTTCAGGAAGTGTATATGTTGATAATTTTTTAAAACAATCATGATTAACCTTATCATGAATACTATTCCAAGAAAATGCACGCAAAGTTGGAAAATAACCTTCTCTTAAAATTAAAATTCTTTTTGTGCCATTTTCTAAAAATACCTCACAAATAAAAATCTTTTTACAGACAGGACACTTAATTTTTAAAGTTTCTATTATTTAAGTAAAGAGTACTCCGACTATACAAAGTTAGTCGGAGGTGAATTTACTAAATATCTTTAGATTGATTTTTAATATAATTAGCTACTATTTTGGTAGACTTTTCACTAACAGTACCTAGAAAATAAGAAGCACTCCAAAAATAAGGTTTCCAATAAAAAGGTCCTAGAAATTCTTTATATCTTATTCTTATATATCTAGAACTTCCTGTTTTTAGACCATTAATAAAATTAGCCAAATTAATATTAGGAATGGCTTCAAACATAATATGAATATGGTCTTTATCTGTATTTATTTCTAATATCTTTAATTTATATTTAATAAAATAATCATTAACATAATTGATAAGAGTTTCTTTTAAATCATCTACTATGACAGGATGTCTATATTTAGTAATAAGCACTAAATGATATTGTAATAAAAAACAACTATGTTGATTAATATAATATTCGTTTTTCTTTTCCATAAGTCTTTTAACCTCCTTTATAACCTTTACTTTTATTTTAAATAATTTTATCATAAAAATTAATATTTTTCAATATTTTTTATTGACGTTTTTTATAATAACTATTATAATAACTATATAAAAAGTATTAAAAGAAAGGAGGTAAATTTAAAATAGAAACTCTACATACTATAACTTATGTTATAAATAAAAATAACAATTTATTTACTTGGTGTAAAGAAAACTGTGAACTTGCTAAACTATTTAAAAATTCAGTTATTTTTAGACTTAGAGAAGTATTTTTTATGTCTTATAAAAATTTTAAAAATTTAAATGCACATCAATTACAAACTTTAATAGAATTTTCTAAAACTAATAATAGATTTAAACCAATAGGGCCTAAACATTATTTTCCTAAGTATGAACAAATAGACTATATGTTTAAAGTTAATAAAAATCCTGATTATTTTAATAACTTACCTATGCAAACAAATCAAAAGATAATTAAAAAAGTAGTAGAAAGCTTTTATGGTTGGCTTGAATTGTCTAAAAAATATAATATCGACCATAGCAAATTTAAAGGAAGACCAAGAATTCCTGGTTATGTAAAAACAGATAAAGTAAGTTTTGGTATTACTAATCAAGATGCCAAAGTTTATAAAGTAAAAGTAGATAAAGATAATATTCTTTATGAACTGAAACTTCCTAAAACCAAAAAGAGATTAACTCTTTTAAAGAAAAATATAAGTGATAGCCATACTTTTGTAGATGATGCTTTATATCAAGTAGAAGTTATTCCTTTTTATGATGTCTATAAAATAAATGTAACTTTTAAAACAAAAAAAGAACCTATTAATTTAGACAAATCTCATATATTAGCATTAGATCCTGGTATAAATAATTTTTTAACTTCAAGTAATAACGTAGGTCTTGAACCTTTTATTATTAATGGGAAAACTATGAAATCAGTAAATGTTTATGCTAATAAAAAAATTGCCGAAATTAGGAGTATTTTAGATAAACAATTTAATAGAAAGACATCACCTAAAGTACAAAGGTTATGGATGAAAAGAAATAATTATTTTAGGGATATGGGAAATAAAATAGCCTATTTTATAATGGATTATTGTATTAAAAATAACATAGGAACTGTTGTTATAGGGAAAAATAGTAATTGGAAAAATGAATCTAATATAGGTAAAATTAGTAATCAAAAGTTTTGTTTTATACCTCATAGTACTATTTTTCAAAAAATAAAAGAAAAATGTGAAAGTGTAGGTATCACTTATATAGAAAGAGAAGAATCATATACTAGTAAAGCATCTTTTTTAGATAAAGACAATATCCCTATCTATGAAGAAGGAAGTTTCACAAAATATAACTTTAGTGGAAAGAGGGTAGAAAGAGGCCTTTATAAAACTAAAAAAGGCATTTTAATAAATGCCGATGTTAATGGTGCCTCTAATATTTTAAGAAAAGAATTTAAAGATGCGTTTAAAGATATAAAATACTTTTCATATTTATATAAAACAGTAAGAAGAATAACTATTACATAGTGCATATTACATAATAAAAAAGTAATTTGGATAACACCAAATATGGTGGCATGGATCACGCCAAGTATAGCCTACTTTGTTAGATAGGGTTGTATCTTAAAAACAAAGGGTACTTATGTACATAATGGCAAGTACAAATCCTCATTTTTAATTATTAATTAAAGTATTTGTAAAGCAAAAAAGAGAAACCCCAACCTTTTTGCTTTGCAAATTGGTTGGGGAGGTTCATTCTTGATACATGTGTATTTTCCACAAAATCCCCAAGCATTACATTTTTGTTTTCTGGAGCCGAATTAAATTCCTCAAAAGAATAACAATGAGGACACTCTATCTTTCCTACAAAATTATACATATTTTTTCTCCTTTCTTTAAGGCAAACTGCCTTAGTTAATACTAACTAAAGCAGTTTTAAGAAAAGTAAGTTATACCATTAATTTTTAAATGCGTTATATAGCTTTTCATTAAAATCAATGATAGACTTTGCAACAATAAAAGGAGTTTTGTCCTCATACCTAAAATCATCAGCAATCATGCTATCAGTATCAGGAATAGGATAGGGAATACTTTCTTTATAAGGAAGATATTGCCTATATTCCTCAATAAATTCATCCCAGTTATCAGTACAACCCCTAAGATCGATAAAGATAATTCCGCATCCATTTCTATGAGCTATACAATATGCACAGATAAGTTTATCATTTTCATCATAGATACCTTTCATCTCATATCCATACTTTAAGTTTAGAGTTGCTGCAAATGCATATGAATAATCATGTAAGAATGTATAGGGATGATAATCTTCTAAGTTAATTTTTAAGAATCTTAAAAAATCCATCTCCCCCATATCTAAATAATTTTCAATTTCAAAATCTTTCCAGCCCTTGCCTTCTATTAAAGCCTCATCAAAATAGTCATAAAATCCTTTTCTCATAATAATACTCCTTTCTCTAATCAATAATATTTTTTTCTTTTATCATTTTAATAAGTGTTTTTGCTGCAAATGTGTTAGAAGAATGCTTATTGGTAGCAATAAAAATATCACTTTTGCACTCAGGAACATTTGGCAAAACTTCAAGTTTTGGGAACCTTTTGTTTATTAGCTCTTCAAATGCGAAGCAAATTCCCATACCCTGCGAAGCCATTACACATGCAAGATCTTGACTGACAACAGTAATTCCTGGCTTACATAAATAGTTATGTTCCTTTATAAAATTATCCATAAATTCTCTTGTAAAAGAACCTTTCTTCTGCATAATAAGGGGCGCTTTTAACCTATCGCTTCCTTTTTGTATTGCAAAAGTATAATTAAGAGTTCTTATTTTTTGTTTTTCAATATTAGGGACATTACTATCTCCTTCATTAAAAATTACAAAATCAAGCTTCCCTTTATTAAGCTCATTTAAGAGATCAGATGTTAAACCATTATTAATAATGATATTTACACCAGGATATTTCATAGAAAATTCTTTAACAGCTTCCAAAAGAACAATATTAGTAAGCACAGCAGAAATACCAATTCTGACTTCACCCACTTTAAGTTCCTGAAACTCAAGAAAAGACTTTTCAGCTTCTTCTAAAACTAAAAAAGCAGATTTTACTTTATCATAAAGCATTTCTCCTTCTGCAGTTAGAGACATGCCTTTTGATGAACGAACAAAAAGAGTTGTCCCTAGTTGTGACTCAAGCTTTTTAACAGATTTTGTTACAGCAGGTTGACTAATACACAATTCTTCTGCAGCTTTATTCATGTTTTTAGTATTAGCCACGATAAAAAATACTTTATACAAATTAATGTTAATATCCATAAACTACCTCCTACAAAATTTCTAGTAATGCATCATCCCAAGTATCCCAAACACCTTTTTGCCAACAAGAAAGTCTACCATCTTTTTGAATAGTAGCAATTGTTGCTTTGCCACCATTAAAAATTTGATGGCATGTAACAAAAAAATCGCCTTTTGATTTCTTATAAGCAATCCTTACTCCATTAAGAGCGTGATCACAAAATGTAATTAAATAATAAGATTTATTATTTTTGATACATTCTTTAGCCTCAGATTCTACATACTCAAGAATTTCCTGAGGATGAACAGGCCTATTGATAGACATTGTGTATTCTGGGAAAATACTTATCAGGTTATTTTTATCTGGTTTGATGTTTTTATAAAAATAAGCCTCTAAATCTTCTTTAGGAGTTCCTCCTATAATAACAATTTCCATTCCTTTTCTCCTTTCTAGTGATTTACACTAAAACATACTGTTAACTTCATATTATAAGTATAACACACAATCTTTTGTTTCTCAATAACTTTTGGTTATATATAACATGATTTTTTATCATTTGAATAACCTAGGGTTATATATTAAAATAAATATATAAATGACGAAGGAGGATAAAAACATAAGAGTTTTAATAATAGATAACACAAAAAGTATAATCATACAAAAACATCAAAGAAAAATTAAATAAATATATAATTGATATTCAACCAGACTTTGAATCTAATGATAAATATTATGATTTTATATTTTCAACACAAGCGATAGGTATAAAGAAGTTTTTCACTAAATCAACTATTTTAAAATTTTCTTCTTCCTTAAAAATATAGTAAAATATAATTACAGTAATAAAATATTAAAGAAAAGGAGAAAAGGAAAATGTTTGTAACTAATATTACATGTCCAAAATGCAAAGACAGACACCAATATATTTGGACTTTCCAGAACGAAGAAAAAAGATATTATATTGGTGATAAAATCGAAAAAATGGGCACATATGCAACAACCTTAACCTGTAAATGTTTAACATGTGGGAAAGAGTTTCGAGTAGATGTTCTTGTTCAGGATGGTTATATTGTAAATGCTATATTAAATCCTCTTAAAAAACAAATAAAAGATATAGAAAGTGGTTATTATGAAGCTTTATTTAATTACCCAACAAAAACCTATACAGAAAGATTTGAAGCTCTTTTAGGCGAAGATACAGTACTTATTCCAAAACAATACCAAACGAAAACCGAATTAAAAAGAGGAAGCTCAGTTATTGTATTTGATTCATTATGGATGGTATTAGAAAGATACAAAGTATACTCAGAACCAGAAAAACTTTATGCACGTATCTATAAATTAAGAACGTATAAAGCAAAAATAATCGAAAGACTTCTTATTTGTAGAGATAAATTTTTACCTGTGTTAAAAGAGGTTGACTGGAGTGATGAACTTTACAAAGATGATGAAGATTCTTTTCGTAGATTTAAGATTCCTACAGGATATGATATTGTTATGTATTAAAAAATAACTCTGCTTTGCAGAGTTATTTTTTATTAAATATTATTCAGATACTATATTAGTTAATGTTTAACTTAAAGAATCATTATTTTTGCTTCCAATATCACCATTTAAATACATAAGTAATTATAGAAAATATAGGAGATAAGAGGGAAAAGATTATGGAAAAAGTTTTTACAGAATTGCATGACGCATATACTGGCTCAGGGGCAGAAAGGCTGTATGATCTGTCTGACAAGCATTAAGAACTCAAGGAGAATTATAGACAGTGAACTCTCCTTGCGACAACTTCTGGAGTGTTCAGAGGTGCCACAGTCTTATGCAGGCTATGTGTCGGCTGGACTGAACCTTAGTAAATATGTTGATGTGAAAGAAGGATTTTAGAATAAATAGACAAAAAAGAAGCCACTCAAAACGGCTTCTTTATTTCCAAATCTTAGTCGCATCATCTTTTATGATACTGTCAAAATTAACATCAGTTTCCTCTCCGATAAGAGCAGAGTGATAAGTAAGAACTTCTAAAATGGTTGTTAATTCTTTTAAGAATAATTTAGTATGAACTTCTTTTTTCTCTATATCAAAATAGCTGTATTTTATGATATTTTCTATTACTTTCTGCATAGAATCGCTATATTTAGGATAATCATTTCTGTTAATTTCTATAACTTCATTAAATGCAATTATAAGACCATCAAATTCTTGTTGTTCAAAAACAAGTGTAACATCATCACTTCTTTTTGATATTTTTATATTTCCAATCATTATTTTTTCCCTTTCTAATTTTTATTTGTATTATATAATTTTTGAATGAATAAAGTAAATATATAAAAATTCGGTAGAATTGATTTCATTCTCTTTTACAAACATTCATTAGCTAAAAGAATTTAAAATTAATCCTGCCGAAATTCATTCATTTTATACATATATTTTAATCAAACTTAATACACAAAATACCTTCAATGTATGTATAAAAAATTAAGCGTTATTAAGAAATAAATCAAAGCTAAAACTATTACAATGATTTTTACTAAAAATATCTTGTCAAAAACGAAATTGTTTGTTATTATAATAAAGTATAGATGAACTAGCATAGTATTTAAAATGGGTTTGTGGAGCCGAGGCAGAAAGTCTACAAGAAAAATATAGTTAACCAATATAGTATTATTAAAAAGCAAATCATAAATATTTATGGTTTGTTTTTTGTTTTAGAAATAAATTCTTTTAAAATGCATATATGACAGCGTAGCTGTAGAACTACGTTCTCTTCGATGGTGGCTACTCCCCCAAACACCTGTAAATTCACTATTTAATGAACACCTAAAAAGCAGGTATTCATTAAATAGCGAATGAAAAAGGTGGCTATCCGATAGGATACTGAAAGTTTTAGGTTGAGAGAGATTGATAAAGGGTGTTGAAGTGGAAGAATAATATAAAATAGACTGACAGAAATAAAAATGGCTGTAGGTATGTAATACACCTATGGCTTATTTTTATGATTTGAAACAAACAAAAAATGCCTTGCCGAAGCAAAGCATTTTAAGTGTAAAAGTTTATATATCAAGTATAGTTTGACACCTAAGAGTTACTATAAGCGGTTCTCAAACATCCTTTTTCAAGGACATCTTAATTATATGATCGATTTAACTTTTAGTCAACACTCTTGAGCCAAGCATCATACTTAGTTTTTACTTCCTCATATTTTTGCTGTAATTCGACGTAGCGATTTTCAGCTTGTTGAAATTTTTCGTATAAAGAATCCTCTGATTTGTTTTCTTTTTGTAAGCCTGAAAAAGTTTCAATCATCATAGAGAAGGCATCATGATTATAAAGATAGGCTCTGCTTACTTCTGCTTGTTTGGCTACTGTGTAGAAGTTGATTTTTTCATCGTGCAAAATCATAGAATATAGAGCCTTGTAAACTCTGTTATAAGTATCATAACTTCTTTGCTTTTGATGATTTACAATTCCTTTGCTATTCCTTTTCGTCATCTTCTTCCATCTCCTGCTCCATGTTTCTGATATTCAATTCTGTAAGATTTGACATTCTGGTATAAAGATTTGTGGATATCTTAAATAAGCCTACATTTTTCATCCGCAAAATCATATTTTCTATCTCAAGCTCTTTTATCCGCTTGTTGGCTTCTTCCAAGTCTGTGTATGTTCTCTTGCCAAGGGCTGGCTTTTGTTTAGCATTATTTATATACTCCCTGATTTCCTTACTTTTATATATAAAGGATTTGGAGCAGCCTGCATTAAGTGAAACTCGCTCTACTGTAAGAGGGATGCTCTTCTCTACCATATCATCAATTACTGCTTTTGTGTGAGCTATGAGCTTTTGTGACCTTTTTGCTGATCTTTCTCCAAGTACCTTGTGCTGTGGAGGTGTCATATCTAACTTTCGTTTCTTTCTCTTTTCCATGAGGATTATCTCCATATCTATAGGATAAGACTTATTCTACATGAAATGATTGGTAAAAGGAAGATATTTTAGACAAAAAGAAAAATCCCCCTCAAGTCCTTGTATTTACTACACATTTACCGTGTTGACAGTGTGGACAAGGTAGGGATAGCCCGATTTATTTGTTCCGTGTGGACGGTCTGGACGTAGTTAAAATTCGTCCAGTTATATACTATAATAGTTAATGTTTTACGTATTTGATGGCGAAAACGCCTTTTTTTCTTACCTGCATTTAAATACTATAATAGTTAATGTTTTACTTTGTGTCTTTACTTTTTTAGCAATAAAATATAATATTTAAATACTATAATAGTTAATGTTTTACTAATTCTGCTAAATCTTCAGGACATTCTACTATCATTTAAATACTATAATAGTTAATGTTTTACCAAAAGGAAGTTCATACATACATTCATTCATGATATTTAAATACTATAATAGTTAATGTTTTACCCATAAAATCAAGGAAAACGCGGGCGCGGCAACTATTTAAATACTATAATAGTTAATGTTTTACATGATATTAGAGATATTCAAAAGGACTATGAGAAATTTAAATACTATAATAGTTAATGTTTTACTTTCGATCCTTTCGGCTTAAAGTCTTGGGGTGAAAAATTTAAATACTATAATAGTTAATGTTTTACTGGAAACAAAAGAAAGAAGAATATCAATCTCAAATATTTAAATACTATAATAGTTAATGTTTTACATTTTTCCGTACCTACTTTCCTTTTTTCTGATAAATTTAAATACTATAATAGTTAATGTTTTACAGAAGAACAAGGCAAAAGCCTGTATACTTTAAAGGCATTTAAATACTATAATAGTTAATGTTTTACCAGATTCTTTTTATCTGAAAATACTCTTTTCTGTCTATTTAAATACTATAATAGTTAATGTTTTACCACAAAGGTTATTACACAAGGGAGCAAATGGAAGATAATTTAAATACTATAATAGTTAATGTTTTACTAATGTAAAATAAGGGTTTCTAAAACAACATAAATCTCAAAACCCTTGGCTTTACGGCATTTTTAGAGATTTTTTCCAGCGATTAATGATTTTTAAAAATCCTTGCAAAATAAGCATTTCTTTAAAATCGCTGGAAAATTTATTTATTAAATTAATTCTATCATATATCATGATTTTAATCAATATAAATATACCTATCATTATAACTATTATTTTCATTGATTTTTGTTTATACATATGATATACTTAATATAGATAAATAATATGATTAATATGGAGGAAAAAATGAATGTCTATTAAATATATTTTTGATTAAATTACTCGCCGCACACTCGTGACTTTAGTCATGAGTTAGGCGA
>ERZ777305.2892-NODE-2892-length-13082-cov-2.533891_pt1 | contig 13082 bp, 12 predicted proteins | sample MGYA00374965_ERZ777305 | MGnify/ENA primary metagenome ERZ777305 (study PRJEB29328, sample SAMD00013331) | mouse gut metagenome | study: EMG produced TPA metagenomics assembly of the Metagenome analysis of fecal microbiota from mouse which was promoted...
CGAGGCGCTGCCGCGATGTGGGTATGGAACCATCCGCTTCGTCTTCGCAAGCCGCTGAAGCGCGTCGGAGAGCGGGGCGAGGGCAAGTTTGAAGAAGTGACTTGGGATGAAGCGCTGGATGCGATCGCCTCTAAACTCAGGAAACTTGTTGAAGAGAACGGAGAAAGCTGCATCAGTACGACATCTCACTCGTTCTCCGGCTTCAGCAAATGGCTGACCTTCCCATTAGGCTCACCCAACGATATCGGGCATCAGTCTACCTGTAATCTCGGCGGCATTGCGGCTCGAGACTGGGTATTTGGAAAAGGCTTCAGCGGCGCAGGAAAACTCGAACCCGATTACGCGCACCTGCGCTATCTTCTGCTGATCGGAAGATCGATGGGAAGCTCCATGGGCGCTCTTCACACGCTGAACGAAGCAAGAGCATGCGGCTGCCACGTTGTGGCGATCGATCCGAGAATGCCGGACATTGCATACGGCAATGCGGATTGGGTCGGTATTCGCCCCGGAACCGATGCCGCGTTTGTCTTAGGTCTTATCAATCAAATGATTGAGAACAAGACATTTGACAAAGAATTTTTAATCCGTCACACCAACGGCGCTTATCTCATTAAATCAAACGGCACGCCGCTTACAGAGGCTGACTTCCGCAAGGACGGAAGTACTTCCGTTTTTGTTGTCGCCAACAGTGCCGGAACACTTTCTCTTCGTTCGGTAAAGAGAGACGAAAAAGGAGCCGCGATTGGTTTTATTGAAGACGAGAACTTTAAACCGGAACTCGAATTCAGCGGCGAAGCGATTCTTGCAAACGGAGAAAAAGAGCCTGTCAGAACCGCTTTTAGCGTGCTTAAAAAGCTTGCGAGCGAATACACACCTGAAAAGGTCCAGGAAATCACTGGCATTCGTCCTGAAGCGCTTAAGGGCATTGCTTTTGACTATGCCAACAATAAGGGCTGTATCGACGATGGCTGGTATACCTCTAAGAACGGAACCGACGTGGAGCTTTATCAGCTTATCTGCATTGCCAACGCGATGAACGGCAATATCGATCAGCCCGGCGGCCTGATCGTAACTGCCGGTGCGGGCTTTAAGGTTCCGAGCGTAGCCGCAGGCAAAGGTCCGAACGGCGAAACCTGGGCTATGGCTAAAGAAAAGCGAATCGATAAGATTGTCTATCCCGAAACGTCCGGTACTTATTCGGTTGCGCTTGACGCAGCGGTTTCCGGAAAACCCTATCCGATTAAAGCGGCCTTCTTTGTCGGCACGACCATGTTCCATCGCCAGGCGGATGCGAAAAAACTCGCGGAAAACCTTAAAAAGCTGGATTTGGTAGTTGTTCAAGACGTGCTGCCTCAGGAACTTGTGGATTACGCCGATTATGTGCTGCCCGCCACGTACTTCATGGAACGCAGAGATATGTCCGGCGTTAAATGGGCTCGAGACGGATCGATTTATCTCTCAGACCCGCAGCTCACTCCGCCTAAAGGCTGTGAAGCGCGTCATGATGTCTGGATTCTTTTGGAGATTTTGCGCAGAGCATATCCCGAAAGAGCCGAGCGCGTCGGCTACAAGGGATGCAAAACCGCAGAGGAATTCAACGCTTACTTCGGCGCTTTTGTTGACCGCGGCTACAAGAAGTTCCTGGATGACTGCGAAAAGAAAAAGCCCGGAAGCGCAGAAGCGATTCGTAAGTCGATCAGCGAAAACGGCTGGGCTACGATTAAGACCAAGAAATACGGCGAATATCCTTATTTGAAGCCGTTTGGTACTCCGACCGGCAAAGTTGAGATTTACGGCTTTAAGTCGTTCTCTAAACCCGGATACGCTCAGGCGATCGCTCCGATTTCCGGCTACATCCCGTCTCCGGCTTATACGCAGCCCAAAGCCGATTCCAATGAATTTATTTTGGTTTCCGGCAAGAACTGCGTGACCTGCTCCGGTCTCAATATGTTTACACAGCCCACTCGCTTCATGGGTGACCGTACTGTCTGGATGAATCCGCAAGATGCGGCTCGCCTCGGCATCAGAAACGGCGACATGATTGAAGTGGAGGGCATGGACTCCGGCTATAAAGCCAATACGCAGGTCACGGTCACCAAACGAGTCGTTCCGGGCGCGGTCTTCGCCTATGGTTTTTCCGGCGGTGTCCGAACAAAAACACTGATCAAGGATCCGAACTATCAGTTCGTGAAAGAAGGTATTAATTCGCACTGGTACGACACAGGTTATGCCCAGCCGGTAGTCGGCAATGTCGCCAACAACTCCGCAGTGCGCATCAACAAGGTGAGAGGATAACTATCATGAGTGAATCTAAGAAACAGTTGGCTCATTTGTTTGACGCAACTCAGTGTATCGGCTGCGGTGCGTGCGTGTTGGCCTGTTCTCAGACGAATTTCCCGGAGATGTTGAATCGATCCATTCCGAAACGAAATTGGCCCGCTTCCAATATCCGTAAAGTTCAGTCCGAAGTTCGTCGTCCGGTGACGCTGCTGGTTCAGTGCCAGCAGTGTTCGGATGCACCCTGCGTTAGAACGTGTCCGTTCGGCGCGAACTACTATGACGAAAACGGTTTAGTTCGTACTGATCCGAATAAGTGTGTCGGATGCAATTACTGCATCGCAAGCTGTCCCTATGATGCGCGCTGGTCGCATCCGGACAGCGGACTGCCGATGAAATGTATCGGAGAGGGCTGCATGAAGCTCATTGAGAACGGCGAACAGCCTGCCTGTGTTAAGGCTTGCCCGGCAGGTGCCCGAGCGTTTGGCGACATCAATGATCCGAATTCTTTGATCGCGCAGAGAATCCGTCAGTCCAAAACAGAAACACTGATGCCTCAGAAAGGCACTCGTCCCAACTTCTTCGTAGTGGTGTAAATATGACAAACATCGCCGATTTTAATTTAATGACAACTCAGCTTGAAGCCGCGCACTGGGGCTGGACGATCGCCTTATTCCTCTGGGCGGTCGGACTTTCCGGCATGGGCTTTTTCCTCAACTATTGGGTTCGCCAGAAAAATTTTGTTTCCTTTTTGACGGCGGCCGCCATTATCGGCACGCTGCTCGTGGTCAGCCATCTGGCAAGAATGCTGAACCTTCCGTTTGCGGTTTTAAGTTCCGTCTTTGATATGGCGCTTAACCTCAGCTCCTGGATGTTCATTGGTATTTGTCTGCTGTCGCTGCTCTGCGTCGGTTCGCTCTTTTACTCGATGATCTGTGCCGGGATTTTGTTCAAGGGTGAGAAGTGGCAGCAGATGGCTGATTCCAATTGGTTCAACGGCATCTTTTCCGTGCTTGGCGCGGCCTGCACGGTGTACTCGGGTTTCCTGCTGACTCAGGCCGTAGGTATTCCTTTCTGGAATTCAGCCATTATTCCGATTCTTTGGATTATCTCTGGCATGGCCTGTTCCGTTGGCGCAATTGAGCTTCTGATGGTATTCGGTCAGATTGACGCAAACCGCGTTAAGTGGAGCCGCACAACTTCTATTTGGGTTGAAATCGCCGAGCTTCTGACGATCTTTGCCTTCCTGCATGTATCGCTGTCCTCCAATATGGAAGCGGCAAGAGTGGGCGCAGAGAGCCTCCTTTACGGTCCTAACGCGCTGATGTTCTGGCTTGGCGTGATTCTATTCGGCAGTTTAGTGCCGCTCGTTGCCACGATCCTGACCAGAAGTCATAAGGTATTGGTCTGCACTGCCGTCTTGGGCATTATCGGGGCTCTGCTTCTGAGAGCGTCCGTTCTTTTTGCCGGCTACTATGATCCGATTCTGATGTAACAGTAAGACCGAAACTGCGGTCTGATAAAACCGGAGACTGCCGCAGCGCGGCTCTCCGGTTTTTTGCGCCTTTCGCAGATGTACTTCCGCAAATGGAAGCTGTCAGCCAAGGTCTATGGAAGAGCAGTAAATCCAGGCCTGTGTCTTATCGGTCGATGCAGGAGAAGGGCCGATCATGTTCAGCGCAAAAAAAGGCTCCGCTCGGATAACGAGCGGAGCCGGAGCTTAAAAAGCAATTCAGACTTATTCTTTTTTCGTCTGAACTAATTCAAGCGGCGCGTCATTGACTTCAGCAGCGCGTTTAACACGCTTTCTGCCGAGTTTCGGTTTGCTGACTTCCACCGGTGCGGATGTAGGAGCGGCTTTAGTAGCAACCAGCTCTAAGCCTGCTTCGGCAAGGATCGGTTTGAGATCGTCTGTCGGAGCTTTCACGCTCTTGACTTCAGCAGGCTTTGTCTCGACGGCTGCGGGCTTTGATACAACCGGTTTTGTCTCAGCGGCGGCCGGTTTGACTTCAGGAGCCGGCGCGGCTTTCACTTCTGCAGCCGGTTTTTCTTCACGTACGACAGGAGCCGCGGAAGAAACCGCCTGTACCTCTACCGGTTCAGCTGCCTTAGGCGCTTCCGTCTTTGTCTGAACGAGCCGAAGAGGAGCTTCTTCGGCTGCTTCAGGAGCGCGTCTAGCGCGGCGCGGCTTTCTTGTCTGAGCCTTTGCGGCATCATCAGCGACATGAAGGTTTTCCGGAGCCTTGACTGTCGGCTTGCGGACTTCATTGTTGATTAACGGAGCCTCAGCCTGCGGAACAGTGCGTTCGCTCTGGACAATGTCGTCGATCGCGGCAACGACCGGAGAAACCGCTACGGGCGGCACATCCGTTTTGACGCGGCGCGGCTCATTGCGGTCTCTGCGCAGTCTGCGGCTTCTTCTCTGACGAGGCTGCTCAGGTAGAGTGGACTGAGATTCCTGAGAAGGAACCATCTTCACCGCGACATCCTCGTTCTGCTCAGCGTGGCTTTCCGCAGCCTTAGCAGGCGCGGTTTTCACAGGAGCTTCTGCCTTGGCTTTAGACGCAAATTCAGATTTGGACTTCGGAGCCTGATTTTCAGAAGCCTTGTTTTCTCTGCGTTCGCTGTGCGCGGCGTTTTCTTTCTGAGTTTTGCGCGTACGATCGACTCGTTCACCGGCATTGGGTTTGGAAGAGGTGCGGGCAGCCGCTTCGGACTCCTCACGAACCTGCTGACGAATTTCTTCGTTGCGTTCGCTCTTGGCCTGGCGAATCTGTTTGACCGCAGCACTGCGCTCGGCCTTTTCTTTCTTCTGTCTGCGCTGCTCTTCGGCGCGTTCCTGACGGCGGTTCTTGCGCTCGGACGCGTCTTTTCTCTGAGTGCGTTTATCGTTTCTGTCGCGGCGCTGCTTGGCTTCGGGCTTCTCTTCAGAGGAACCGAAGAAGAAACCGAAAATCTTCTGAAGCAGAGATTTTTCGCTCTTGGCTTCAGCCTTGGCTTCTGCGGCGTCAACGTGTTTCGGCGCATTGTCTCTCGGGGGCAGGCCCTTGATCACAGGAACCTGACGGGGACGAGTGGACGGCTGAACATTCTGAGCTCTGGAGTAAGGCTCTTCGGGTTCGGGAGCGAGTTCCTCGACACGCTTGTAACTCGGAGCGCCTTCGGTCAGGAGGTCCTCTTCAGAGCGCAGACGTTCGATCTGATAATGCGGAGTTTCAAGTGTCTGGTTCGGAATCAGGATGACTTCAATGTGATGACGATGTTCGATCTTGGCGATTTCGTCACGTTTTTCATTGAGAAGGAAGGTGGCGACGTCAACCGGAACCTGAGCCTGCAGCGCAGATGTTCCGTCCTTGAAGGCTTCTTCCTGAAGGATACGCAGAACCTGAATCGCGCTGGATTCGGTATCACGGATCGCGCCGATACCGTTGCAGCGCGGGCAGGTGATATGGCTGCCTTCGTAAAGGGAAGGACGCAGTCTCTGACGAGAGAGTTCAAGCAGACCGAAGCGGGAGATCTTTGCGATCTGAACGCGGGCGCGGTCGTAATGGATCGCTTCCTTCATGCGCTGCTCGATCGCTCTCTGATTCTTCGGATCTTCCATATCGATGAAGTCGATCACGATAAGGCCGCCAAGGTCGCGCAGTCTCATCTGACGGGCCACTTCTTCGGCCGCTTCATAGTTGGTTCTGAAAGCGGTTTCTTCGATGTCGCCGCCGCGAGTGGAGCGGGCGGAGTTAACGTCGATCGCAACCAGAGCTTCAGTGTGGTCGATCACAATGGAGCCGCCTGAGGGCAGCGGAACGGTACGGGAGTACGCGGTCTCGATCTGATTTTCGATCTGGAAGCGGGAGAAGAGCGGGACATCGTCCGTGTAGCGTTTTACACGGCTGACCATGTCCGGCATCACATGACCCATGAACTGACGGGCCTGTTCGTAGATATCGTCTGTATCGACGAGAATTTCCGCAATGTCCGGCTGGAAGTAGTCACGGATCGCGCGAATGACCAGATTGCTTTCTTCGACAATGAGGAAAGGAGCGAGATTGACGCGTTTGAGCGGTTCGCCCTTGGGGCCGACGGGAGTGGAAACGTAGTTGCCCTGTTTGTCTTCATACTGGGGAGCAGCCGCCTCGGAGATCGCATCCCAAAGTTTCAGAAGGTAATCCAAGTCCCACTGAAGTTCTTCGACGCTGCGGCCGATGCCGGCGGTACGAGCGATAAGGCTCATGCCTTTAGGCGTGGAGAGCTGAGACATGGCTTCGCGTAGCTCCTGACGTTCTTCGCCTTCGATACGGCGACTGACACCGCCTCCGCGTGGGTTGTTCGGCATAAGGACGAGATAGCGGCCGGCAAGAGAAATAAAGGTTGTCAGCGCAGCGCCTTTATTGCCGCGCTCTTCTTTTTCAACCTGAACAATGAGTTCCATGCCTTCGGTAACAGCCTCCTTGATGGAGGCTGTACGGACATCGACCCCTTCGTTAAAGTAGGCGCGTGAGATTTCCTTGAAGGGCAGGAAACCGTGACGTTCTTCACCGTAATCAACGAAGCAGGCTTCGAGGGAAGGTTCAATGCGTGTGATGACGCCTTTATAGATATTGGACTTTCTTTGCTGACGTTCTGAAGACTCGATATCAATATCGATAAGCTTCTGTCCTTCAACAATACTGACACGCAGCTCTTCAGCGTGCGTGGCATTAAATAACATGCGCTTCATGAAGCACTCCTCGGTCACTTTCGCGGACCATAGACGTGCTGACGGAAAAGACTAGAAATTCGGGCGGCCGAATAGGGATATCAAAGGCATCTCGCTTTTGTAGTGCAGCAATCGGCTGCCGGAGGCTTCATAAGGTCGAAAGATGGAGGCTGCGCGGACTTGCCCCTACCCCGCAAGAGGGTATCAGCAGACAATGTTTTGCCGCGTGCCGTTAAGCTCACTTTCTTTATCCCGATTCCATGGATCCTGCATCAGATCCGTGTTCCAATTTTTGTGCGCGCATCAACCGGATGCTGCGCCCCGTTTCTACTCAATTCTGTACAGCAATGACCGCAAGGGTCATCGGCGAGCTGCGACGATCATGCCTGATCGGAGCACCGCCAAATATTCATTACAAATATCTTCGACGCGAATCGTTTCCGTGAATGAAGCTCGTACTTCCTATGCATCATCGGTTCGCTCTGAGGGAGGAACCCTAGATAGGGAGCCGTTTTCTTTCTTTCGACTGAAAAGATTACAATCGGCGAAGGTCATAAAGAGGCCGTTGAATCGGTGCGAATCAACCGAAACGCGTTTCGGAGCAGAAAATATTTTCTGTCCGACCGATCGCCTCGAGCAGGATTTTAATGCAAATGTCAAAGACACGCCAAAAGTATGAACAATTGAGCCCATCCGGGGCACAATCAGTAACGAAAAAAAACAGAACCCGCAGCGGCAGGGAACTGCTTGCCGCGATGAAGGCCGCTCAGAAGAAAAAGCCGCAGCCTGTAAAAGCAGCCTCTCAGAAGAATTCTTCAGCTCAGAGCGAACAGGTCAGATTTATCAAGGTGAATGCGTCTTCAGACGGACAGCGCTTGGATAACTTTCTGCTCTCTGAGCTCAAGGGCGTTCCGAAATCCATGATTTATCGCGTGATACGCTCGGGTGAGGTTCGCATCAACAAGGGCAGAGTTCATCCGGACAGCCGTGTCAGTGAAGGAGATGAGGTTCGCATTCCGCCGATTCGCGTCAGCGCGCAGCCTCAGGAGAAGAAAGCGCCGCCGCTGAAACTCTCTGAAATTCCGACGATCCTGTACGAGGATGAGCATATTTTGGCAGTGGATAAACCCTCGGGCATGGCCAGCCACGGAGGCAGCGGCATTTCTTTCGGACTGATTGAACGCATGCGCGCTTCTCGTCCTGATCTTCCTTTTCTCGAACTTGTTCATCGATTGGATAGAGGGACATCCGGAGTGTTGGTTCTGGCAAAAACCAGAAAGGCGCTTGTCCGTCTTCACGAAATGATTCGTGAAGGACAAATGCATAAAACGTACAAGACGCTTGTAAAAGGCGACTGGCAGAACGATCGTCAGCATGTCAAGTTTCCGCTCTATAAATATGTCACGGCCTCCGGCGAGCGCAGAGTGCGGGTTGATGAAGAGCAGGGGCTGCCGAGTCACTCAATTTTTCGGCTGATTGAGCGCTTCGGGGCGGTTTCGCTTCTTGAAGTAGATTTGTTGACAGGACGCACGCATCAGATCCGTGTACATGCGGCGCATTTAGGTTTTCCTCTTGTCGGAGATGAGAAGTACGGAGATTTTGAATTCAACGGCGAGGTTGAACACGGTCTTCTGGGATATCCTTTCAAAAGAATGTTTCTGCATGCCGGATCAATCGCATTTCACCATCCTGTGAGCGGAATTGATCTGAAAATCGAGGCACCGCTTCCGAAAGAGTGCCGGGAACTGTTGGACGCATTGGAAAGGAAAAAGCGTGACGCCCTATAAATTCGCGGTTTTTGATTTTGACGGAACACTTGTAGATTCCGTGGACGCAATCGCAAAAGGAATACAGAAAGCGAATCAGACGATCGGGATTAAACCGGTCAGCTACGAAACAGCAAAAAGCGTTATAGGCCTTGGGTTCAAAGACATTATTCCGATTGTCGCTTCAGATCTTGATCCGGCTCGTTATGAGGAATACAAAAATATTTACGTCGGATACTTTCTGCAGAGCGACCCGTATCTGAAGCTCTTTCCGAAGGTGCTCGATCTGATGGATCGGCTGCATGAAGCCGGTATTAAAACTGCGATTGCCACAGGTAAAAGCCGCAAGGGACTTTCCAGAATTGTGAACCGCATGGGGATCGAAGCTTATTTTGATGACTCGGTGACTTCGGACGAAGCCAAGCCGAAGCCTGATCCGCTCATGCTTCATATGCTGATGGAGCGCGGCGGATTTAAGCCTTCGGATATGGTTATGGTCGGCGACACCGAACACGACATCAGACTTGCAAAAGCAGCCGGAGTGGATGCGATTGCGGTTTCGTGGGGTGCCGCCCCGAGGCTGAGGCTTGAAGAGTATCAGCCCAAGCACATTGCCAACACGATGGACGAGCTTGCTTCTATGCTCGGCGTCCGCGTTTAGAGGCGAGGATTCCGAACACCGTCGGAAGTTTCGGCAGGTTCAGATCCTTTGATTTCCATTGAGCGGCCGAGAAGGTTCTGATTTTTTCAGCCTCTCCCGTAATGTCTGTGGCCGCCATAATCAGCGTTGTCGGTGCGCAGACTCTCATTAAATCGGCGAGCATGCCGCTGTTGCGATAGGGCGTTTCGATAAATAGCTGAGTTTCGCCCTCGGCGCTCGCACTCTTTCTTTCCAGATCTCTGATCGCGTTCGTGCGCTGAGGCTCTTTAATCGGCAGGTAGCCGCAGAAACGAAAGTGCTGTCCGTCCATTCCGGAGGCCATGAGTGCCAGAAGAATGGAGCTCGGTCCGACAAGCGGCACGACGCGTATGCCCAGACGATGAGCTTGCTCAGCGATTTGAGCACCGGGATCTGCGATGCCCGGGCAGCCCGCTTCGCTCACGATACCGATGTCAAAACCCTCCAGAGCGGGTTTCAGCCAGGTTTTAATCAGATTGACATCCGGGCGGTGTCCGATCTCTTCAATAGAGAGAGAAGCGATCGGGAGCGGATGCTCGGCCGCTTTGAGAAAAGCTCGGGCCGATTTAGCGTTTTCCGCCAGAAAATATTTGAGCTCGCGCGCGACGTGAATCGAGCTTTCGGGCAGGGAAGCCGAGACGCTTCCCTGTGAAATCGGCACGGGGAGCATAAAAAGCCTGCCGAGCTGCGTCATTATCTGAGCTCCGGAAGAACGCTGATGCCTGCCTTAGCGAGCATGGTGGTGAGTTCAATCAGCGGCAGTCCGATAATTGCTGTCGGGTCGGAGGAGCGGCATTCAGCGATGAGCGCGATACCGAGTTTCTCGATTTTGGCGCTTCCAGCGCATCTGAAAGGTTTCTCGATTTCAAGATAGCGGCGAATGGCCTCAGGCGGAAGATCGCGCATCTTGATTTCGGTGGGAACAACGGTCGAAGAGACGTTGCCTTTTGCGTCGATGACGGTCATTGCGGAGTGAAACACAACTTCTTTGCCGCTCATCGCAGAGAGCTGCTCAAACGCCTTTTCGAAGCATCCGGGTTTGCCAAGCGGTTTGCCGTCAAGTTCGAGTACCTGATCGCAGCCGATCACGACGCAGTCGGGGTGCTGAGCGGCGACCGCCTGTGCTTTAAGAATTGAGAGTCTTAGGGACAGGTCTTTAGGCTTTTCGTCCTTGAGCGGTGTTTCGTCAACTTCGGGCGAACAAGTTGTAAAGGGCAGCTGCAGGCGTTCGAGCAATTCTTTTCTAAACGGAGAGCTCGAACCGAGAATGAGTTGTAATCTATTATCCATTTTTGGGTTATCGCATCCACAGAAATAAATGAATGCGACTATTCTAGTTCAGTGCTAGGTATTAACAAGAAGGATCCGAATGTCTGAGTATCTAAAATCGACAGACTATGTAAACGCATATGATCTTGCCCGTGACAGACGTGTCATTTCGGGGAAGGTTCGGCTTACCGATATGCCGAGACTGCGTGAAGAGATCTGTCCGACGGACGCTGAATGCGTTTTTGAGATCAAAGGGATGACCGCCAAAAAGGGCTGGCCCGGAGCTGTCATGACGCTCGCCGCTAAAGTGCCGCTTATTTGCAATCACTGCGGCAAACCGATGGAGTTCCCGATTGAAAGCGACGTGCTTTTCCGTTTCGCCAGAGACGAAAAAGAAGCCGATTCCATTCCGATTGACGACGAAGACGACACAGAAGTGATTGTCGGCAGTGAGAAGCTCAATCTGATGGAATGGATTGAAGAGGAGATTCTGCTTTCGCTTCCTTATGTTCCGGTTCACGACTACGCGTGCAAATCCGACATTGAAGCGCCTAAGCAAGAAGAGCCGAAGAAAGAAAATCCCTTTGCAAAACTTAAAGATCTGCAAGGTTTGCGAAAGAATTAACGTTAGTGTAGAATCCGATGTTTCCCGAGAGCGGAAGTGTTTGTGTTGTCCGCTCGTTTTTAAGATTTAGATATTATTTTCGTGGGGTTACCATGGCTGTTCAGCAAAATAAGAAGTCGACCAATAAGCGCGGCAATCACCGTGCTCACGATTTCCTGACCAATCCTCCGCTCGCTGTCGAACCGACAACAGGCGAAGCACATCGTCGTCATCACATTTCTGCTTCCGGTTTCTACCGTGGCAAGAAAGTCATCGCCACTAAGAACGACGATCAGGAATAAGTTCTTCCCTGAGGACTGCTCTCATTCGAGACCCACGGCGGACGATGCGGCAGGAATTATGAAAGAATTTGTATCTTAGGCTTAAGCCTAAAGATCAAGAAAGCTCGAGGTCAAACTCGGGCTTTTGTTTTATAGGCCTGCAGATTTTTTCCGCCGACCGCCGAGCTTTTTCAGAACCTCATCTGCGGTTTCCGCTGAATCCAGCGCGCAGAGCGTCTCCCAAAAGATTGCCGCGGCTTTAGCGATAGGACGGTTTTTCTTTTTTACAGCGACGTGACCGGAAACTCGTTCGGGCGTAATCGGAACAAATCTCAAACCGCTTTTACTGCGATTGGTAAAAGAGCCTTCCACACACAATAGAGCGCCCATGCCGGAGCTGACCAGGTCAAGGGCGTTGGAGGGCAGGTTGTGGTAAGCCGTTACCTTTAAATCCTTATCGGAAACTTTGAGCCAGCTGCTGATCTCTTCCAGCACAATGAATCTTCTAGGCAAAATCAAAGGAGTGGCGACGACTTCGCTGAAAGGCATCTCTTTTCGATCGCTCGGAAAGTCTGCCTTTCGAACGACAAGCCCCCGGCGATCTTTTGCCGGAATCGATGTTTTATCGTATTTTGCGCTCTCAACCGGCTCCAGAAGAATGGCTAAATCCAGTTTGTTCTCGTCCATTGAACGCTTTAAATCATCACTGTCGGCAGAATAGATTTCAAAGTGGACGTGCGGATACTGCGCTGTAAATTTCTGCATTTCCCGTGTGAGAATCCGCATGGCAGAAGTTTCGACAATGCCGATGCGGATGATGCCGAGAAGGAACTCCCCTTTTTCCGAGAGCTCCATTTTCGCCTGGTTCGCGAGCTCGTTGTCTTTGCCGCGATTGCCGCGCTTGGCGGATGCGAGTCTCAGTTAAAGGCGCACACGGGAGCTAATCTCAAAGAAGAAAACACGAAGCAGAATCTCGCTGACGCGCTGCAGATCGCTATTCCGCTCAACGGATTCCCGAGAACTTTGAATGCGCTCGCGGTCGTGAATTCGTTTAAATAATCTTATAAGCCGTAATATTTTTGCAGGGAAGGCCATAAGCGGGCCTTCCTTTTTTATTGGGCACCGCACAGGTGTCTTTCAGAAGTACAGGAGTGAGTGTTGCGATTTTTCCCGGATAGTTTTTACGGATTTTAGAAATTGTTTTTTCTTGTAATGCTGAAAAAGCGGTTCGCACAGAACCCCAGAATAAAGTAATCTCTCGTTTATCTGTTTGTAATGGAAACGAAATTCGTGTCTGAAAAAATTTATTCCCGAATCGCTTCTACAGGAAGTTTCCTGCCGGAGAAGATCGTCAGCAATGATGAACTTGCGGCCAAGCTTGCCGAAAGAGGCGTAGAAACCAGTGACGAGTGGATTCGTACCCGCACCGGTATTGAGCAGAGATATTTTGCCGAAGGCGCGGGCTCCACGACCGCTATGGCCTTTGAGGCCGCAAAGCGTGCCTTGGAAA
>ERZ777305.2895-NODE-2895-length-13075-cov-2.606605_pt1 | contig 13075 bp, 10 predicted proteins | sample MGYA00374965_ERZ777305 | MGnify/ENA primary metagenome ERZ777305 (study PRJEB29328, sample SAMD00013331) | mouse gut metagenome | study: EMG produced TPA metagenomics assembly of the Metagenome analysis of fecal microbiota from mouse which was promoted...
TTTTGCGATATCGCGGCGGTATACCAGAACACCGGGACATGCCTGCCATGTGGACGCTCTCTGCACGCCGTTCGCGTCGGACGCCACTGTCTTTGTAAACGCGAACTGGTCCGACAGATCCGAATCCGGGTTGATTCCCAGATCGGCAAGGGGCATCGCTACGTCTATATCCGCATCCGTGTACTTAACGATGTAATCCAGCTCAGCCGCAAAAAGGTCAACCTTATCGTCAGCAGCCGCGTCTGCCTGATTCAAAAGCGCCTCGTCCAGTTTGTCCTGATACACGCCATCTTGATTGGGATTGATGATCCAGTGAATCTCTGTGCCGTCATTTAAGGTAGACACGGTGCCGTCGTCGGATGTATGCTCGATCGCCGGATAAACGGCTGTGATGCGTGTGCGAAGCTCGTCGTTAAAGCTGTAGATGTTGATAACCTTTCCTTCCTCACCGCCCGCCGTAGCTGCGTCACTTCCCGCGTCCTCGCTGCCTCCATTGGAAGCTGCCGGGGGTTCCGTACCCTGATCTGCGCTGCCCGCATCGGAACCGCCGCCGCAGCCTGCCAGCGTGCCCGCAACAACAGTTGCAGCCAGTAAAACACTGATTAATCTTCTCTTCATTTGATATCCTCCTTTGGTTTGCGCGTGGAGCTGCTTCCTATAATGCATCTGCCACACCTTTTTGAATACACCCCGAGTATACCGTTTGAAAAAAAGATATTATACTACGATTCTTAACAAAATATCAGATTCGTGACACATATGCAAAAACTGTATTCACTGTACTTTCGTATAAAATAACCGCCTGTTTTTAATGTCATAATTCTGATATTTTTCTCAAATTTCTGATTTTCTTTCCCCGCCGTTTTTTCTATAATTTTATCATTCAAGTTTACCTTAATAAAATAAACCAGACCCGGAAAGGAGCGCCCAGAATTGAAACCTATTACCTTTATTGATGAACACGGAAGTTTTACCATGAAGCAGCCGGAAAACACAAACTATCTGTATTTTCCCCTCGCCTCGGAAGCAGGATTAAAAAGCAGCGTCACACCGAATCTTGGCGGCGACGCCAAAACCGATCAGGAAACCTTCCTATTGGAACCTGTCAGTTCCGAGAATCTACATAATAACAGTTCCACCCGCAACTTCTTCTTTGTGACATATGACTCGGACGTTTATTCCGCCACCGGCGTTTCCGCCAGACAGGAGAACGACCGCTTCTCCCCCTCACAGGATGAAAGCGAGTTAAGCGCAGGCTTTATGTGGCATACCGTAAAGCGGGTTTCCAAGTCTTCCCCTCTATTGGAAACGTCTGTCACGACCTTTGTGCCGAAAGACGACAATGTGGAAATTATGTATGTGACCGTCAGGAACTTGTCCTACGAAGAGCTCTCCCTGACGCCGTACGCCGCCATCCCCATTTACGGGAGAAGCGCGGACAATATCCGGGATCACCGCAACGTGACCTCCATGCTGCACCGCATCAAAACAACGGAATACGGCGTCCTTGTCCGTCCCACCATGTCCTTTGATGAGAAGGGGCACCGCATCAACCATAAAACCTACTATGTCTGCGGTTTTACCGCAAAGGGGCAGGGCCCGGAAGGGTTTTTCCCCACCGTGGAAGAATATATCGGCGAGGGCGGCACTTTCACCCATCCCCGCGCCGTCTGTGAAAAACGCCCCGGTATTCCTGCCTCTTCCACTTCCGGGGGACGGGAAGCCATGGGTGCGTTCTGTTTCCCAAACCTAACCCTCCTTCCCGGTGATAAGGCAGCTTATATAATCCTGTTTGGCGTAGAAAATGAGGAAAGCCGCATAGAGGAAATCTGTCAGAAATACAACACGGAAAAAAAGGTGGCAGACGCGCTGGCGCAGACAAAAGCGCACTGGCAGGATAAGGTGTCCGTCGGCTTAAAGACAGGGGACAAAGATTTTGACCGCTTTATGAAATGGGTATGTTTCCAGCCTTTCCTGCGCCGGCTGTTCGGCTGCTCCTTCCTGCCCCATCACGATTATGGCAGAGGCGGCAGGGGCTGGCGCGATCTGTGGCAGGACTGCCTGTCGTTGCTCCTAATGGAGCCGCAGGACACCAACGCCACCATCATCGGGGACGGAAGCGGAAATTTTATCGCGGACCGAAACGGCATCGCCCGCGTCTGGATGGATCATGCCCTCTGGCCTCTTATGACTACAAAACTGTACATTGACCAGACCGGGGATCTCGACATCCTGTTTAAAGAAGTACCCTATTTCAAGGATGCACAGTCCATGCGCGGAACCGGCATGGACACGCTCTGGTCGGCTGACAGCGGTAACAGACAGCTCACGGACAAAAACGAAATCTACACCGGCAGCATTTTAGAGCACCTGCTGATTGAGCAGCTCGCCGCTTTCTACGAGGTGGGGGATCACAATATCTACCGGCTGCGCGGCGCGGACTGGAACGATGCGCTTGATATGGCGGCGGAAAAAGGTGAGAGCGTGGCGTTTACATGCGCCTACGCCGGAAACCTGCGGGATCTGGCTTCGCTCCTCCTGCTTTTAGACAGCGCCACCGGCAATCACCAAGCAGCGCTTCTTGAGGAAATCTCCATCCTGCTTACGGATGATCCGGCAGTCTATGACGACATCGACAAAAAGCATCAGATTTTAGAAGACTACAGCACACGCTGCCGCCACACGGTCACCGGCGTCCGCAGGACATTCTATCTCTCCGCTCTGGCTGAAAATCTAACGAAAAAGGCGGACTGGCTGACATCCCATATCCGTTCTCAGGAATGGATTGAAGGAACCGGCGAAGAGGGATGGTTTAACAGCTATTACGATAACCACGGCAGGGCTGTGGAAGGTTTCTTCGGCGATCAGGTTCGCATGATGCTGACAGGGCAGGTCTTTGCCATGATGGGCGGCGTCGCCAAGGACGACCAGATACCCAGAATGGTGAAAGCTGCAGACCATTACCTCTATAAAAAAGAAATCGGCGGCTACCGGCTGAACACGAATTTTAAGGAACTGAAATTTGATATGGGCAGAATGTTCGGCTTCGCCTACGGGGAAAAGGAAAATGGCGCCGTTTTCTCCCACATGACGGTCATGTACGCAAACGCCCTCTACCGCAGAGGCTTTGTAAAGGAGGGCTGGAAAGCATTAAAAACCCTTGCGGACAATGCCCTCAACTTTGATACCAGCCGGATTTATCCGGGCATCCCCGAATATTTCCGGGCGGACGGACGGGGCATGTACCACTATCTGACCGGCGCGGCAAGCTGGTTTATGATGACCATGATCACGGAAGTGTTCGGCGTACACGGCGATAACGGCGCACTACTGATTACCCCGAAACTGCTTGCCGGACAATTTGACGGGCAGGGCAAGGTGTCCATCACCGTTCCTTTTGCCGGAAAGACTTTTACCGTTGTCTGCCAGAACGAATCGGGGAAAGATTTTGGCGACTATGCCATGGAATCCGCCCTCTGCGACGGCGCCGCCCTTCCCGTGAAGAACAACGCCTCCGCCCTTCTCTCCCGGGAGCTGCTTGACAGCCTGCCGGAGGGTACGCACCAGATTACCGTGAAACTTATATAAAAAACTATTACCCGGCAGCGGCGATTCAAAGAATGCTGTGCATTTTCCTGCATAGCAACCGCTTGAGCGCCAGTGCGCCCGAGCGTGGGATTCGCTTCGCAGACCCGGATAAATATAAACTGATCAGAAAGGAATACATGAAATGAGATATGGATATTTTGACAACGCAAACCGTGAATATGTGATCGAAAGGCCCGACACCCCCGCCCCTTGGGTCAATTATCTGGGTTCGCCCGAATACGGCGCGATCATTTCCAATAACGCAGGCGGTTACAGCTTTGCCAAATCGGGAGCCAACGGAAGAATTCTGCGCTATGTCTTCAACCAGTTCGACCAACCCGGACGGTATCTTTACATCCGCGACAACGATTCAAAGGATTATTGGTCCGCCTCATGGCAGCCGGTCGGCAAGGATCTGGACAAGTATGAGAACGAGTGCCGGCACGGTCTGGGCTACACGAAAATGACCACTCTGTATGACGACATTTCCTCCGAGGCGGTATACTACGTCCCCCTCGGGAAAACCCATGAAGTGTGGACCCTCACAGTAACCAACCGCTCGGACCGCCCGAGACATCTTACTCTGACAGGTTACGCTGAATTTACAAACCACAGCAACTATGAACAAGATCAGGTGAACCTGCAGTATTCCCTGTTCATCACCAGAACGTTGTTTGAGGAAAACCGAATCATGCAGCAGATTCACGACAATCTGGATAAACAGCCTGCCGGAAAACTGGTTGACGGAAAATGTACGGTAACCCGCTTTTTCGCACTTGCAGGAGAAAAGGTTTCCTCCTACTGCGGCGACAAGGCACAGTTTCTCGGAAACTATCACGGTTACGGCAATCCACAGGGCGTCCTGTGCGGTGATCTGGGGAATGTTACAAGCTACAACGAAAATGCCTGCGGCGCACTTTCCTGCGCAGTCAAACTGGCTCCCGGTGAAAGCAGAACAGTCGCTTTCCTGCTCGGCATGAAGCCCTCCGACGAGGCTGCCGCCATCATCAGCCAGTACGTCCGTCCCGCCGACATGCTCGCAAAAGAAATCGGGGAGCTGAAACAGAGCTGGCATGAAAAGCTTTCCCGGCTGCACGTCAACACGCCAAGCCCGGAATTTAATACCATGGTCAACACATGGAACGCCTACAACTGCTTTATGACCTTTATCTGGTCCCGCGCGGCTTCCTTCATCTACTGCGGTCTGCGAAACGGCTACGGATACCGGGACACCGTGCAGGATATTCAGGGCATCATCCATCTGGCGCCGGAAATGGCTGTGGAAAAAATCCGCTTTATGCTCTCCGCGCAGGTAAGCTGCGGCGGCGGTCTGCCTCTGGTGAAATTCACCCACAATCCGGGACATGAAGACACCCCCGACGATGCCTCCTACCGTGAAGAAACCGGGCATCCGGCATACCGCGCCGACGACGCGCTGTGGCTTTTCCCGACCGTCTGCAAATATATCGCGGAGACCGGGAATACCGCATTCCTCGACGAAGTCATTCCCTTTGCTGACAAGGATGCGGCAAGCGTTTACGAACATCTGAAACGCGCCGTGCAGTTCTCCTTTGACCACCTCGGTCCCCACGGGATGCCCGCCGGGCTTTACGCCGACTGGAACGACTGTCTGCGGCTTGGCGCTGACGGGGAATCCTCCTTTGTAGCGCTGCAGTTTTACTATGCCATGACAATCTTAAGGAATTTTGCAGAATTTAAAGGTGACAGAGAATATGTGGACTATCTGGACGAACGGCAGTCGGAAATGAAGAAAAAAATACAAGGGCTGTGCTGGGACAGCGACCGTTTCATCCGGGGCTTTACGGAGGATGGAAAGCGTATTGGCGCAGCCTCGGACCCGGAAGCAAGTCTCTGGCTCAATCCCCAGAGCTTTTCCGTCATCAGCGGGCTTGCGGACGCCGGACAGGCGGATCTGGTCATGGCAAATGTCTATGAAAAGCTGAATACCAGATACGGCGCCCTCCTGATCGACCCGCCCTACCACGCCCACGCCTTCGACGGCGCACTGGCTGTGATCTACAATCAAGGCACCAAAGAAAACGCCGGCATTTTCTCCCAGTCACAGGGCTGGCTGATTCTGGCGGAAGCCCTGCTTGGTCATGGAGACCGCGCGTTCACTTACTTTATGGAAAACGCACCCGCCGCCCAGAATGACATTGCCGAAATCCGCCGCATTGAACCTTACTGCTACGGGCAGTTTACCGAAGGACGCGCAAGCGTTCATCACGGCCGGTCCCATGTCCACTGGCTGACCGGCACAGCATCCACCGTCATGGTCGGCTGCGTGGAGGGAATCCTCGGTCTGCGCCCGGATTTACGCGGCATACGGCTTGCGCCCGCCATTCCCCGGGAGTGGAAACGCCTTGAAATCGACAAAGAGTTCCGCGGAAAGCAACTTCACATCCTTGTGGAAAACCCGAACGGGCACGAGACGGGCTGTGAAAAGCTCCTTTTGAACGGCAAGGCGTTAACCGACAACTACATTCCCGCCGGGATGCTGGAATCGCAGAATGAAATTTTACTCACCTTGTAAGCACCTCTAAAAAAGAGACGCGGCAGCCAGTAAAGGCTGCCATGTCTCTTTTTTCCATCCTGTGCATGATACGGCGTCAGCTGCCGTCCGTTTCGCCCCCGCCACCCGTTTCGCTTATATTCCACTGCGCCATATGGTTCGTATCCCTGTATTTTTTCGGCGTCATCCCGGTCTGTTCCTTGAACTGCTGGATAAAATGACTCTGGGACGAGAAAGAAAGACGGTTTGCAATATCGCTCAACGGATACTCGCTGTAGCGGAGCATATTTTTCGCCATCTCGATCTTCTGCGCCCGGATGTACGCGCTGACAGAATCTCCCGTCTCTTTTTTAAACAGGCGGGAGAGATAGCTGGCGGACACGCCAAGCTGCTCCGCAATTTCTTCAATGGTGATTCTCTCTTTGATATGCGCGTAAATATATTCCTTACACACATTGATATGGCGGGAGCCTGTGTCGCTGCGGCAGATCCTGCGCATCTTCTCCGTGTAGTCCAGTACCATCTCGTCATGCAGATGCTGTATCTCCTGCAGGGTATGAATGCGGTCCAGACTCTGGATATAGAAATCGCTCATCCGAAAAGCCTGTTCCAGTTCCATTCCCCGCTGTCTGCAGAGCCGCGTGATCATCGCCGTGGTAATCACAAAATGATATTTCAGGTTTGTGACCGGGTCCTGCGACAACACGCCCACGCCCTCATCATCCATAAAGCGCTCCTGCTCGCAGTTTTTTCTGACAGACTCCACATCGCCGCTCATCACCGCCTCATAAAACAGAAATTCCTCCGTCGGCTGGCGGTGCTCCATCTCGTCAACCATATCATCCGCTTCCAGAAGAAGCCATTCGTTCTGGTATCTCATACGATCATCCTTCCTAACAACATCTGTGTTCAAAAGCCGGTCAGCGCAAACAATTTTTCAACCGTGGCAAACAGGATATCCCGTTTCATCCAGTTATCAAAAGCCTTTTCCCGATCGGTGCAGTCCCGCAGGATGTAGGGCACCCATTCCCGTTCTCTATAATGTGAAATCTGAAACGCCGGGGTTGGAACAATCGAAATATAGTCATCTGCGCCATACTGTCCCATAACCTGAGGCGTGTATGCCGCCCCTTCGGTGACAATCAAATCAGCGTCTGTCTCTTCCGGCGTCATTTCCATACACTTTTTGCAGGCAGGATATCCCATCTGTGCCGCCCTTTCCACTACATGGCGAGCCGCCTATAAAAAGAATTCTTTTATCCATATGCCCCCATTTTCTCATAACTATCCAGCCTTCGGCTTCATAGTTACTGCGCTGTTTTCGGCGGGCGTGCCACCGCGCACACATTCCAACAACCCCCTAACCGCATCATACACCCTGCGGTAACGACTGTAAACCTCCATATATTTCTCATGTCTTTCTACATCCGGCAGATACACTTTTGTTTTCTCCACCATATGCGCCGCGCATCCGTTTCCCATCGTCCGCTATGCTTCTATTCTAATCCTTCGGTATCCGAAAATATATAGTTAATTTTATAAAACGTGCCGGCAATTCCCGTGGTCAGTACCGCAATGCCCGCAGGCAGGACAGCCGATACATTTCTGCCCCCTCTTCTTTGCCTTGACGAGATAGATGCCCGCCCCGCCTATCACCACAAACAGCCCCCCTGCCGTAATTAAATTCGTCATCCTTTTCTCCTTTTCCCATTTTTATTTCGCTTGCATCGTTCATATCCGATGACATTCCGAGTCCACACGCCGTAATCTTACGCCGCCTTCTTCATCCCATATTCCATCGCAAACTGTCTGTTCGTCCGCCGCACCAGCCATACGACCACAGCCGCCATGGCAAGCACCGCAAGCAGTCCCGGGACAAAACCGTTTCCAACGCTTCCCGCAGTAAACAGCGTGCCAGTCTGGTACACGAAAAAAGCCACCGTGAATCCCATTCCCATCTGCAGACCGATGCCCGCCCACAGCCATTTTCTGCTCTGCATCTCCGCGTTCATCGCGCCGAGCGCCGCAAAGCAGGGCGGCGTAAACAGGTTAAACATCAGGTAAGCAAGCGCCGCCGCTTTCGTGAGCGCCATCGCCTGCGCCACCACATTGCCGTCTCCCACAAGCGCCAGTTCCTCCGTGTCGATAAACGCGCTAAGCCCATAGCAGACCGCCAGCGTGCCGACCACATTTTCCTTGGCGATAAAGCCGGTGACCGCAGCCGCCGCAAGCTGCCACGCCGCAAAACCGACAACCGGCACGAGAAGAACGGCAATGGGGGAAGCGATAGACGCCAGAATGGAAGTGTGCTCCATTCCCTCTTCCACCACCTGCAGCCGCCAGTCAAAGGACTGCATGATCTGCACCACCGTATTACATACGAGAATGATAGTTCCCGCCTTGATGATATATGCCTTGCCGCGCCCCAGCATGGAAATGACCGCCCGTTTCAGACTCGGCAGCTTATACTCCGGCAGCTCAATGATGAAAAAGGATTTTCTGAATTTATATCCCGTCACCGCATTTACTAACAGCGCTCCCAATAAAATCAGCGCGATACCCGCAAAATACATCAACACGCCGACCCATGGCGTCTCCGGGAAAAACGCGCCCACAAAAAGTGCGATCACCGGCAGTTTTGCGCCACAGGGCATAAAGGGCGTGAGCATCGCCGTGGCGCGGCGTTCCCTCTCGTTTCTGATGGTGCGGCACGCCATAATGCCCGGAATGGCGCACCCCGTACCGATCACCATGGGGATCACAGACTTGCCGGAAAGCCCCACCCGCTTAAAGACCGGGTCGAGCACCACCGTGGCGCGCGCCATATAGCCACAGTCTTCCAGAAGCGCGATCAGGAAGTACATCACCATCACAAGCGGCAGGAAACCGACCACCGCCCCCACCCCGCCGATGATGCCGTCCACCAGCAGGGACTGTAAGAAAGGGTTGGCATCCTCCACAAGCCCTGCCACAACCCCCTGAAAGGTTTCAATCCAGCCCACCAGCCAGTCGGCAATCCACGTGCCGAGGGTGGATTGGGAAATATAGAATACCAGAAACATGAACACCGCGAAAATCGGTATGCCAAGCCAAGGGCTTGTGAGCGCAGCGTCAATCCGATCCTGTCCATTCTTTTCCTTCGTCAAAACATTGCGTTTCTCCACGCTATCCACGATCCCCTTCACAAACTCGAACCGCTTTCTGTCTGCACTCTCCACCGCGGCCTTGTCATGCAGATCAATTTCACCCTGCCGGTAAGGCGCCTTTTGTACCATACCCTTTACCGTGACAGCCTTCTCCACCACGGCTTTCAGACCATTATGCCCGGAAGCCGTGGAAACCGTCTGCAATACGGGACATCCAAGCTTCTCAGACAAAAGCGCCGCGTCAATTTGCGTGTCCTTCTTCACGTTGACATCGCTTTTATTCAGAGCGACCACCACCGGAATGCCAAGCTCCAGAAGCTGGGTCGTAAAAAACAGGCTTCTGCTCAGATTAGTAGCGTCCACGATATTGATGATCGCGTCCGGGTTCTCGCTCTTCACATAGGTGCTGGTGATATTCTCCTCCGATGTGAAGGGCGACATGGAATACGCCCCCGGCAAATCTACCGCGACCAGTTCCTCCGTCCCGTCGTAGTAAACCCGCTTGATCTGGCTTTCCTTCTTTTCCACGGTGACGCCCGCCCAGTTTCCCACCTTTTCATTCCTGCCAGTGAGGGCGTTGTACATCGTGGTTTTTCCGCTGTTGGGATTTCCCGTCAGTGCAATTCTCATTTCATCGATCCTCCTTATTCCCTTTTTATGATTTTGTAACATGCAATGCCAAAGCGCGGGCAGAATCTCCTATGCAGCACAGATTCCTCCTGCAGGCACGCTGTTAGTTTTAACTAACTATCGGACAAAAAAATTTGTCGCTCCCCCTGCCATGAACGACCACCCGCCAGACTGCGCAAAGCAGATCTACAACGTCCGGCGCAGACGCCTGCGATCGAAGCGCCTGCGGCAAACCTGCCGACTATATGGAAATCGCTTCCGCCAAGTCAGTATCCATATTGTATCTGGCATCCTTGATCGAAACAACACAGCCGCCCCTGATATGGGAGATCACCGTAATCGGTTCCCCGCTGTAACAGCCCAGCGAAAAGAGAAAAGATCTCAGTTCCTCGTCCTGCGCCTCGATATCCTTCACAATGTACTCTTCTCCGACTCTCGCATCAATCAGATTCATAAATGCCTCCCTTCCGAACCGCTCCTATCATAGTTCTTCCTCTCACTTCCTTTTTGGTTAGTATTGGCTAACCAAAAGTTAGTTTAATATAACCCTCCTTCTTTGTCAATCCCCTTTTCCAAAATATTTCCATCACGGATCATTTCAACCCGCAGCTGCATGTCGCAAAAGCGCCCCTGTTTTTGTTGTCTTTGCCCACGGAAAATGGTATGATGACAGTATCTGAAACGAGAGACCGGCAAGGCTTACACTGACCCCTTTGGGACATTGGAGGAAACCTATGAGTTATATCAGACACCGTGCGGACGAATCACAGGAAGATTATCTGGAGACCATCCTCATGCTGCAGAAAAAGCTGGGACAGGTCCGCTCCATAGATATCGCAAACGAAATGAACTTCTCCAAGCCAAGCGTCAGCGTGGCGATGAAAAACCTGCGCGAGAAGGCTTATATCACCATGTCCGAAAACGGCTTTATCACGCTCACCGAAAGCGGACGGGAACGCGCCGAAAACGTGCTGGAGCGCCACACCATCCTCTCCGACTGGCTGGTCAGCATCGGCGTAAGCCAAAAGACCGCGCTGGAGGACGCCTGCCGGATGGAACACGACTTAAGCGAGGAAAGCTTCGAGGCAATCAAAAAAGCGGTGGCTCTGAAACAAGTCTGACCTGCTCTGCTAAAACAAATATCCAAACTGGCAATTTCATCAGGCTCCGCGTTTATGTGACAGACACCGATTCCGTTGTCATCACAGTCCTGCCAGCCATGTCCCAGAGAAAAACAAGTAAATATAGATTCCAGCCAATTCCCTTCATCTTCTGTTTAAAGTACAGAAGAATGTGCAAACTATCCTTGAGTTACTGAAAGCGGGGGATACAGTGGTTATGGATATTTTTGATATTTTGGCACTTGCCGGCGGCTTAAGCCTGTTTCTGTTCGGCATGAGCGTGATGAGCGAAGCGTTGGAGCGGCGCGCGGAGGGGAGTCTGAAGCTGCTCCTCGCCAGACTGACCCAGAATAAAACCGCCGGCTTTCTGACGGGTCTGGTCGTCACCGCCGTGATCCAGAGTTCCTCCGCCGCCACCGTGATGGTGGTGGGCTTTGTCAACTCCGGCGTGATGACCTTAAAGCAGGCAATCAACGTGATCATGGGAGCAAACGTGGGCACCACCGTCACCGCATGGCTTTTAAGCCTAAGCGGCATTTCCAGCGACAACCTTTTTGTCAAGATGCTCAAGCCCACCTCCTTCACGCCCATTCTGGCAACGGCAGGCATCCTTCTTTTTATGTTTGGAAAGACAAGCAAGAAAAAGGATTCCGGCACCATCCTTTTAGGTTTTGCCACCCTGATGTTCGGCATGGACGCCATGTCCTCCGCCGTATCGGGGCTTGCCGACGTGCCCGCATTCCAGCAGATGTTTATCCTGTTTAAAAATCCCGTCCTCGGTATCATCGTGGGCGCCGTGCTCACGGCGGTAATCCAGTCCAGCTCCGCCTCCGTCGGCATCCTGCAGGCGCTCGCCTCCACGGGACAGGTGTCCTACGGCGCCGCCATGCCCATCATCATGGGCCAGAATATCGGCACCTGCGCAACTGCCCTCCTCTCCTCCTTCGGCACGACGAAAAATGCCAGACGGGCGGCTGTCGTCCATCTGTCCTTCAATATACTTGGAACACTGATCCTGCTCCTCGTCTTTCTTCCCGTATCCCTGTTTGTAAAACCCGCGTTTCTGGATGAATCCGCATCTCTGTTCGGCATCGCGCTCACCCACTCCGCCTTTAACATTTTGTGCACCATCATATTACTTCCCACCTCCGCCCTTCTGGAAAAGCTGGCGGTGAAGCTCGTCCCCGACGCCGAAGCGGAGGAAACCGCCTCCATACTGGACGAAAGACTCCTCGCCGCGCCCCATATCGCGCTGGACAGATGCTATACGCTGGTGCGGGAAATGGCGGAAATCTCCACCACGTCTTTGAAAAACGGGATGAATCTTTTGACCCGGTACGACAAACAGACCGCGAAAGAAGTAATGGAAGCGGAAGAAAAATGTGATCACTATGAAGATATGCTGGGAACCTACCTTGTGAAACTGAGCAGCTATCAGATGAGCGACGCCGACAGCGGCAGCGTCTCCATGATGTTAAAAGTGATCGGCGATCTGGAGCGGATTTCCGACCATAGTATCAATATTTTAAAATCCGCGGAAGAATTAAAAGACAAAAAACTGCAGTTCACCCCCGAAGCCTTAAAAGAACTGGACGTGCTCTGCAGCGCCGTATCAGAAATTATGACGCTCTCCTGCAGCGCCTTTGTACAAAACGATCTGGAACTGTCACGAAATATAGAACCGCTGGAACAGGTCATCGACGATTTGAAAACCCACATGAGAAACGCCCATGTAAGGCGTCTGAAAAAAGGGATCTGCTCCATCGAGACAGGCTTTATCTGGCTGGACCTTCTCACCAATCTGGAAAGGGCGGCAGACCACTGTTCCAACATCGCCATCTGTATCTTGGACGCTGCGGAAAACAGCATGAATCTGCACCATTCCCTTTCCGTAATGAAGGAGGAAAGCCCTTATTACAAAGATCAGTATGCCTTCTACTCCGAAAAATATGTACTGCCAAAAGTTAACGGATGAAATTCGTTCTCTGCACAGGCTCCTTCTCCGGCAGACCGTAAGTTTCCTTCCCGAGCGCAATGCTCTTCATCAGGAAGGTCAT